>Ga0210043_1000234_pt1 | contig 60092 bp, 50 predicted proteins | sample CryGeymet201501t_FD_183990 | JGI IMG/M metagenome (GOLD analysis project Ga0210043, IMG submission 183990) | Groundwater microbial communities from Crystal Geyser aquifers in Utah, USA - Crystal Geyser metaG 2015-01t (SPAdes) (version 2) | ecosystem: Environmental > Aquatic > Deep subsurface >... | reverse complement strand
TCTCACAATTTCCTTACCTTTTTCTATATTTTTGGAATTAGAATAAATATTGATAAATATCAACACTCAAACCGTATATTTCTTTCATTTCTCTATTGACTAAGTTTAGAAAATAACAGTCAATTGATTTAGGAGATTGATTGGATATGAAAACATTGACAAAGCATAGAGAACTGATTTTACAAAATTTGCAAGATAGACGAGACCATCCTACTGCTAAAATGGTATTTGATGGCACCAAAGACTCCGTAAAAAAAATCAGTTTCGCCACAGTCTACAATTCACTAGAATACTTGGTGGAAAGGGGACTAGTCAAGAAATTGAATATTGACTCTGACTCTGCTAGGTATGATGCTATTTTAGATGCTCATTCGCATTTAATTTGTTCAGATTGTGGTAAGATCATTGATATTCCTGCATTGAAGTTGGAAGGCGATGGGGATTTTGAAGAATACAATTTCCAAGCGAAAGAAATTTCAATTAATGTAGTTGGTGTCTGTAAGGATCACTCTAGAGATTCTGGTGGTTTAATTTTAAGTAACCAAAAACTTGAAGAGAATACTTTAGATTAATTTTTCTATTTAAAATGAAGATTTTACTGCGATTGGTATCTTAGTACCAATGCAGTAATATCATCTTCGAACTTTTCCCCACCTAGAAACCCTTTCACTTCCTCTTTCAATGCATCAATAATATCTTGGGGTTCTAGATGTTTGGATTTTTTGAGATAGTTTTCTAATCTCTCTTCTCCATAAAATTCTTTTTCTTTATTAGCAGATTCAACTATTCCATCAGTGTATAAGAATAGAAGATCGCCTTCAGTTGGATGGACCTTTTTGGATTTGAATTCCGCATCAGGGAAAACACCCAAAGGTTTACCTTTAGTGCTTAATTCAAAGATATCATTCTTAGTTACATGGTAGAAGGGAGGATGACCTGCTGTTGTATATTGGATTGATTTATCTTTAGTATTGAGCTCTGCTATCATCGCAGTCACAAAATTATTTCCAATTATTGAATACAAAGATTTGTTAATGCCTTGCATGATTTTCGTAATCGATTTCTCTCTTTGGATTTCACTTTGGAATGCCATCTTTACCATAGAAGCAATGAGGCAGGCTGGAACACCATGACCAGAGACGTCACATAAGAAGAAATAGACCTTCCCATTCTTTTCATAAATATCATAGAAATCTCCACCTACTTCATCCAGAGGAATGTAAAGAGATGCAAAAGAATAACCAGGAATGGCGGGAAGTTCCGTGGGAAGTAATTTACTTTGTATATCTCTAGCTAAAATAAGCTCTTTTTGTAGTTGAGACAGTCGGTGGTTTCTTTCTTTTTGAAGTTCTGATTTTGTTAATAAATTTCTAAGTCGAGCTTGCAGTTCTAATGGTTGGAATGGTTTAGAAATGTAATCATCAGCGCCCTGTGTGAATCCTTCTAATTTACCATCAAGGTCATTCATAGCAGTCAGAAGAACAACGGGAGTATTCTTAAGAATTCTATGGGACTTTAAAGCCTTAGTCATTTCAAATCCAGTCATTATAGGCATCATGACATCTGAGAGAATCAATGAAGGTCTAAAATTTTCAGCCTTTTGTATTCCTTCCTGACCATTGTTAGCAGAAATTAAATTGTATTCATTTCCTAGTAAATTCTTAAGAAGGTAGAGCATGTCAGAATTATCTTCAACTAGGAGGATCGTTTTCTTGGACGGGTCTTCCACTTTTAAATCTTCTGTATTGGGACCCAATGCAAGACTTCGTAAAACTTGATCAGAAAAAGATGCATCCAAATCATGATTTTCAGTATCAATCGTTTCTTTTCCTTCGATCTCGAAACCTTCTTTTTTCACATTTAGCAAAGGTAAATAGATACTAAATTCTGATCCGACACCTAACTCGCTTTTTACTTCAACAAAACCGCTTTGTAATTCAGTGAGTTCTTTTACTAAGGATAAGCCGATTCCCGTTCCTTCAAAGATTCTTTCCTTTCCCATATCGAGTTGTTGGAATCTCTCAAAAATTATATTGAGTTTATCTTCTGGGATTCCAACACCACTGTCTTTAACTTGAATTCTAACATAGAGTTGTTCATTATAATGAATTTCTTTTAGACTTATTGTTATATTACCCTTGCGCGGTGTAAATTTAAAGGCATTGGATAAAAGGTTGGAGATTATTTTCTCTGTTTTCTCTGGATCCAATATTGTTTCTATGGACTCATCAATGTTGATTATGATTTCTATATCTTTTGATTCAGCAGAAATTTTAAAAGTAGAGACTAAGCCTGAAAGTAAAGATGAAATATTAGTTGGTGCTAGTCGTAGGCTCATTAAGCCCGCTTCAATTTTTGCAAAGTCTAATAAATCATTGATTAGGCGAAGCAAACGAATATTATTACGCTGCGAAGTTTCAAGAAGAGTTAAGGTAGCTGGATCAGAAGTATTTTCTATTGCTTTTTCTAAAGGCAATAGACTTAAAGTAAGCGGAGTCCTAAGTTCATGAGTTACATTTGCGAAAAAGGAAGTTTTTAGTTTGTCAATTTCTAGAAGTCTTGCATTAGTCTCTGACAATTCCTTAGTTCGAATACCGACTTCTTCGGAGAGATTTTTAGTAAGGTATTCTAATTGATTGTGAACTTCAGCGAATTTTACTGCCAATGCAAAAGATATGGATACTATGAAAGCGAGAAATCCAGTCTCGACGAATTTATAAGTATCAATGATTCTAAGATAATTTGCCATATCATTCATAATCGCAAGGGCGAATATGATATAGCCAAATAAAATGATTAGAGATCCGCTTCTTTTTTCTTTGATGCCTCGCAAGATAAGAATTAAAGGATAAATTATAGAAGTTGCAACTAATCCAAGTAAACTAGGAAGTATGGTAGAGTTATATCTTCCGAATTGAGCTGGTCCCCAAAGATTCATTCCTATAGTGATGAAGATCATGAAGATGCAACAGCCAATCAGGAATTTTGCAAGAAAGCCTTTGGGAAGTTCCAAAAATTTATGAAAGAATTGAATAAGCCATATGGGAAAAATTGTGACCGAAAGGCAGACTCCGAAATAATAAAACCAAAAACTATCAAGCAGCCAATAGGAAAGCGTACTGAAACTTAAATTATAAATTGCTAAAGAGAAACAAAGCAGAGAATAGTAGAGATATTCTTTATCTTTTTTACGTGATACAAACATCATCATATGATAGATGCCAACAAAAACGAAAATAGCAACCAGGATGGTATTCCACATAAGATTGCGAAGATACTTTTCTTGGACTACTTCTTTAGTTCCCAGATAAATATCATCTAGATTGAATCCGCCTACACCGCCGTAGCTACCAACTCGTATGAGTAGAATATTTTTACCCTTGGGTAGAATCAATTCCTTGGGCAGTGTATGAAGTTTCATTTGTGTGGATCGTGCTTCAATATCTCCCTTGGAATTGAATTCTCCTGATCCATCAATGTATTTTCCATTGATATATACAGAATTCGCCAAAGCAATATTAGGCGTCATAAGGCCTAAATCTTTACCAGCGAGATCACGATAGATTCGAAATTCTAATTTATACCAGATATTTCCATGATGCGTAACTCCAACTTGGTGCCAGATTCCAGGAACATCAATGGGAATCCATGAATCGGATTTAATATTGGGATAGCTGATCGGGGATGTTTCTTTGTGCCCTAACCACTCACCAATGAGATGATAGGCCTTATCTTGATTTTCAAGAATAAAGAATCCATCCTTAACCCTCTCTTCGGAAGCAAGAGGGAAAAGGATGGCTAGATAAGCGACTGCCGCTAGATGTAGAAATCTACGCTTTAGGATTTTCCAAGACAAGAGCAATCCCTTGTCCTCCACCGATACAAAGCGAAGCAACACCGTAACGAACTTTTCGTCTTCTCATTTCATAGGCTAGAGTTAAGGAAACTCTATTGCCAGATGCTCCAAGAGGGTGACCAATCGCAATAGCTCCGCCATTAACATTAGTAATGGATGGATCTAAAGAAAGTTCTTTCTGAACGGCAAGATATTGAGCAGCAAAAGCTTCATTTACTTCCACAAGTCCCATATCTTTTAAAGTTAAGCCTGCCATTTTCAAAGCCTTGGGAATGGCATGAGCTGGACCGATTCCCATTTTCGCTGGGTCACAGCCGCTGATCCCAAATCCTTTGATGATCGCAATTGGTTCCTTGCCTGTTTTTTTTGCAAAAGATTCTGAGGCAACGATAACAGCTGAAGCTCCATCGTTGATTCCCGATGCATTCCCTGCTGTGACAGTTCCGTCTTTCTTGAAAGCTGGTTTAAGACTTGGTAGTTTATCCTTGCTTCCCGCTCCACGTATGAATTCATCTTGTTCGAATACAACTGGCTTCTTGCCAGGAATGGTGATAGAAATAATTTCTTCTTTGAGCAAACCAGACTTAGTTGCTTCTTCTGCACGCGTCTGTGAAGTTAAAGCCCATTCATCTTGTTCTTCTCGGGAAATTTTGTATTGTTCAGCCAAATTTTCAGCGGTATTTCCCATAGGAAGATTTACGTAAAGGTCTGTTAAACCTTGTGCAAGAGAGTCTTCAAATTCGGTGTTTCCGTATTTTGCTCCCCAGCGTGCATTTCGTACGACGTATGGTGCTTGGCTCATGGATTCAGCTCCACCAGCGAGAATGCAATCAGCCTCATTCAGTATGATTCGTCGATAAGCTTGTATGATTGCTTCCATACCTGATCCACACAAACGGTTGAGAGTTAGCGCAGGTGAGCTTATAGGTGCTCCCACTTTCAGACCAATATGCCTACCCAGGTAGATGGCATCCTTACTGGAAGGGACAACATTCCCCCAGATTGATTCTTCTATATCACTCGGATTTACACCTGAGCGTGAAAGGGCTTCATTTGCTGCCAAAACCCCTAGGTCGATAGCTGAAAGATCTTTGATTGTTCCGCCAAAACTTCCAAAAGCAGTTCTAGCTCCGTCGAGAATGAAAATTTTTTCCATAAAACCTAGTTTCTAGGATGGTAGAAAAAAGAAACTAAAGAATCAAGATCTCTATAGCATTATTTTTCTTAAAAGAAAAGAAAAATCAATTGCCATATTCCGCTCATTATTCCTACAATTTGCCATGAATTATAGTAAAGAACCCTTTTTTGGATGGAAACCGCCCTTACTTTCCTCTCAAATATCTAAATTAGTTTCCCTTGGAATCTCCAAGATGTATAAAATCGACAAAAATGAAGAAATTCCCCTAACATCTGTCGATTCCAGTATCCACAAAGGTCTTAAATTGATTCATAGAGGAGACGGTCCAAAAATTGGAAAAGGTTTGGTCGTAGGTTCGGTTAGAATGGGCTACGGTCATCATCGAATGGCTCTTTCTGTATACTCTCATTCACTTGCAAAAAAGATTCCTTCTTACCTTCATGATTTACTTTCCATTGAATCGCCTGAGGCAAATGCAATAGGTGATGTAGATGGAGCTTATAGCTACTTCAGCAGGCTTTCTTCTGATATGGGCGGACCAGTAGAATGGCTTTGGGGAAATATAACCAATTCAGGGAATGAATCCTCACTTTATTTTTCAACCTTGCTTGCCAACCAATACAAAAGGTTGATGGCTGACATACCCAAAGACAATCCTATTGTAACAACTTATCCTTTGAATGGTCAGATTGCAGTTGAATCAGGCTTCAAACGAGTTGTTCACCTAATATGTGATAACCATCCACAGCACTATCTACTTGTGCCTGGTGCTTTAAATTTAGTTCAAACAGAGCACAATCTCAAAGGCTTTCTAAAGATGGGTGTTCCCAGAGAGAATCTTGAACTTGCAGGTCATTGGATTACAGAAGATATCTTGAGAAATGTCTCGGAAGACTCAGACGAAAGAATGAAACGAACTAAGAATCGTTCGGCGAAGCGCTTTCTTATTCCTATCGGTGGCGCTGGAGCGCAAAAGTCCTATCTTACTAGTCTCATTGAACTATCTAAGGATCAATTGAATTCGGGCGAATTTAAATTTTTCCTAAATGCTGGCGATCATGAGCATGTGTATAAGCACCTGTTAGAGTCTGTTGAGAAATTAGGAATAGAATATGAAGTTATTCGGTCTTGGAATGATCTAAAAGAATTTACAGCGAGAAATAAATTATCAGATAAGCAAGACTCTAAACTAAAACCAATTACTTTATTTTATTTTATGACTCACTCTGAAGGATTTTCTGCAACAGATAGTTTAATCCGTATATCAGATGTTTTAGTAACCAAACCTTCTGAGCTTGCCTTCTATCCAATTCCAAAAGTTTTTATTCGAAGAGTGGGAGACCATGAAGAAAAATCTGCCTTGTATTCTCTTGATTTAGGAGAAGGCTCTGTGGAATGCAGAGAGCCAAGCCATGCATTTGACATCATGTTGCTTTTCTTAAAGAGTCCTGAAGTATCTATGAGAATGAATGAATGCGTGATTTCAAATGCCCAAAAGCAAGTCTATAGTGGATCTAAGAAAGCTGTAGAAATTGCAATGAATTCTTAAGATATAAGCAACTAGGAATTTTTTGAATCTATGAAACTTCGAACTATCCTAAAGAATCTTGGGCCTGGATTATTGTATGCTGGTGCTGCTGTAGGTGTGAGCCATTTAGTTCAATCCACTAGGGCAGGGGCTATGTTTGGCTTTGATTTAGTAATAGCAGTCTTACTTGTTAATTTATTAAAATACCCATTCTTTGAAATAGGTACAAAGTATACGGTTGCTACTGGGAATGTTCTTTTAGAAGGCTACAAAGATCTAGGTCGATGGTCACTTTGGGTCTTCCTCGGTATTTCCATAGGAACAATGTTTATTATCATTGCAGTGGTAACTATGGTTACTGCAGGTTTGATTCATAACTTAACTGGAATTGACTTAGAAATCTGGCAATGGAGCGGAATTATCTTAGGCTTTTGTATTGTAGTTTTAGTAGCAGGTAAATATAAATTCTTAGATCAAATTATTCGCATTGTGATTTTACTTCTTACGATTTCAACTTTTGTCTCTCTTTGTTTAGCTGTATATGCCTCACCAGAAAAGGTAGTTGCCACCAAGCATTTTGATGTATTTTCATCGATTGATATTTTATTTCTTGTTGCTTTGTTAGGTTGGATGCCCATTCCGATTGAGGCCGCTGTTTGGCAGTCCGATTGGACTCTGGCTGCCAAGGAGGAAAGAGGATCTATGCCAAGTATGAAGATGGCTTTGATCGATTTCAAAGTTGGGTATTGGGGAACGACCGTTCTTGCTCTCGCATTTCTTTCCTTAGGTGCTATTATGATGAATGGCTCAGGAACTGAATTCTCTACATCGGCGGTTGTTTTCTCCGACCAATTGGTTCAGTTGATCAGTAAGAACTTGGGTCTTTGGGCCTATCCTTTCATCGCAACCGCTGCTTTTTTGACTATGTTTAGCACATCGATCACCTGTATCGATGCCTACCCAAGAGTGGTTGCAAGAACATGGAAGATTTTATACCCCAATCAAATCAAGGATCTGAACCAGGCATATTGGATTTTAATACTTTTAGTGGCATTAGGTGCGGTAAGTATCTTGGTCTTTTTCCAAGAAAATATGAAGACCATGGTTGATTTTGCAACAACAGTTTCCTTTGTAACAGCTCCCATCATTGCCTTCATTCATATAAAAATATCCAAATCTAAGGCGATCCAAGAAAACTATCCGAGTTCCAAATTCACTGATTTGATTTCTTGGATTGGACTTTTTTTCTTAAGTACCTTTGCCTTATACTACTGTTACATTCAAATAAGTAAAATCTTGTAAAATGAACTTTATCTATGCAATCTTTCCTGTTGTGGTTCTCATATTAGGATTGGTTGCAAGTATTCAAGTCTGGGGTGTAGATTCCATTAAAGGACCTAGTCAATTTTTACTTTTACTGGCAGGTTTTGTCGCGATATTTCCTCAGCTTACAGACTCATTGCGGAAGAAAAAAGTAGATGATTTTCTGACTGCCCTTACTCAATCCATCCGAGAAAATATTAAAAATGTTCAAATAGCAATCTGGATTTTATTTTTAGTCGGAGCCTTGATAGGATCTTGGTCCGTTTCTGGCATACTTCCAGGAATGATATTAGTAGGACTTAAAACGATTCGACCAGATCTATTCTTAGTGGGAGCTTGCTTTGCCTCAGGTATAGTTTCCTTAGCCTCTGGAAGTTCTTGGTCTACGGTAGGAACTATTGGAGTTGCACTTATGGGATTGGGAGAAGTTTGGGATTTTCCCCCAGGTCTAGTAGCTGGAGCCATACTATCGGGAGCATACTTTGGGGACAAAATGTCCGCTTTGTCTGATACTACAAACTTGGCATCAGGAATTTGTAAGATTCCACTTGCTTCTCATATTCGCTTCATGCTTCCTACAACCTCACTTTCTATTTTATTAAGTCTTTTACTCTATGCAATCATTGGAATTAGCTTTAACCAAGCAACTATGGAAACTGTTCAATTGGAATCTCGAATTGAGGCTGCCTTTCCTCTCTACTATCCTAGTTTTCTTGTTCCTCTTTTCGTAATTCTCTTTGTATCATTTGGATTACCTGCTATTCCTTGTTTAGTTTTTGGAGTGATGGGTGGTGTTGCGATAGCTTTTGGTATTAGGGGACAAAGTTTTCCTATAGTTATAGACTCTCTTATTTTTGGATACGAATCTATATTAGGTGATTCGAATTTAGATGAATTGCTTTCGGGCGGTGGAATACTGTCAATGCTTCCCACTGTAATTTTGATTTTGTCGGCTATGGTTTTCGGAGCCTGCATGGAATACTCAGGTAAAATGGATAGAATCATTGCTAAGATTCTTAAATTTGCAACCAATCCGAGAAAGTTAATTTATTCAACGATGGGATTTTGTGTTTTTGCAAATCTAACAACTTCGGATCAATATCTTTCTGTGGTAATCCCAGGAAAGACTCTCAAACCATCTTACGAAAAAATGAATATGGATTTGCGGTATCTTTCTAGAGCACTAGAAGATAGCGGAACTATAACTTCTGTATTGATCCCATGGAATTCTTGTGGGGTTTTCATGAGCACTAGCTTGGGTATACTAACAATAGCCTATTTGCCATTTTGCTTTTTTCATTGGATCCATCTTGCTATTGCAATCATCAATACCAAAAAAATGCGAAATTTTTCTGTTATAGCCTAAGTACCCTGACTAAAACATAGACAACTAACAAAAATTATCATTTGACAAAAAATATTTTCATTCAATTTACGTGAATGAAACAAAACTATTTACAGCTCAAAAAAATTGCAGACCAAGTTGTGCACGCATATTCAACCTATCTTCACTTAGGAGACAAAAGTAAATTTAAGGAAGTGGCACCATATTTTATGCGAGAGTACATCCAAAATCTTTATAATGATGAAGATCGTTCTTCAGAAGCATATATTCGCTGTTACGAGAGAATAGAACATTTTCTACAGAAATATGTTCACTCTTACGCAAGCGAGACGAACCACCTTCTTCCCTTTTTGAAGAGATGTGCAATCAACCAATACCTCAATGTGAGAAAGGCTGAATTGAAGCTCGTTCGAGAATTGCCAACAGTAATCTATGATGATGAATATTCCCAGACTAGTCCTAGCCTCAGCCTATTGCCTAGCGGAAGAAAGAGGATACTATTGAATGCACTAAAAGAGGAGGATCCAAAAATCGCAATTGCCTTTTGTCTTAAATTTGATCTACCCATGGCTGAAGAGCCGATATCTATCTTGTATGAGAGACTTGGGTCTCTAGGAATTTTGCAGGGAAAATTTTGGGAAACCCATAGAGAGAAAAGGATGAATTGGAAATCTACCAAGCTAAAGCATCTTTCTCGAATCAACCATCTAAATCAAAAAATTATGGATAAACCCCATTCCCCAAGCATATTCAAATGGAAGCACTACAAGCAAAACCGACTCAAGTCGCTGGAATACCATTTGGTGATTGGGCTTTACAGTTTCTCTGAGTTGGGCAATTTATTGGAAATGACAGCGGAATCCCTAGCAAGATGTCTCAGATATAGGACATCCAAGTGGAAAAGAACTTGGGAAAATTCAGAGGAAGGCAAATTGGAAAAAAAATTGGATAATTTCTTTCCGAAATAATAAAAAGGTTTTTTTTAAAGGACGTTAAAAAATAGTTTACACAGTCGTCCTTTCGGATAAATTAATCTCGCAAAACACAAAAATAGGGTTATGAAAATAAAAGTTACTAGTAAAAATGATGTTCATATTATAAAAATTGAAGGCGCTATCAAAGCTGGAAATGAATTTGAATTGGGTGAAAAAATTGAACAGTACATTAAGAAGGGAGAAGTCCCTAAGTTTATCGTTGATCTAAAAAAAGTTCCTTTTATCAACTCAGCTGGACTAGGAACTTTTTTAAATATTTTCAAGCACATAGATGGCTTGAATGGAAGAATAGTTTTTGCAAATTTGAATTCAGATATTGAAAATCTTATGGAAATCACTAAACTTGCTAGTATTTTTGAAATTTATAAGACTCTAGAGGAAGCTATAGAATCTTTCGAATACTAATATTCGATTTTTCTGACTGATTCCTAATTCGTCTTGGTAACACTATGGTATCGAAGATCCAATTTTGGATAAGAAAGAAAAGAATCTATATTCCTCTACTTTTAATTTTCTTCTATAAACTCATATTTAACAGCTTCACAGGACAACTGATCTTGGACCAAACTTTTCGGAGTTTGGCAAAAGCGGGTAGTCTGAATGCAAATGTCACTACCTTCTCTCTGTTCTATGGAATTGAAATAGAAGATATTTCACTGCAATCAGGAGCTAAGTTCCAAGAGGCAGAAATTTTTTCAGCCAAGGAATTGCGGCTAAGATACAATCTTCCTTTACTTATTTTTCTTCGCGCAAAGGTTTCAGAAATTGCCTTACTTGATACTAAAATTCAGCTAAAAAAGATAGATGAAGTTTGGAACTATGAGGAATTGTTTCCGCCCTCTAATAAAACTGAATCCATTCCAACTGAAGAACAGGTTCCAGAAGAAAGTCCCAGTGAGCCTTCTGAATCACTATTTCTTGGTGTCCCCATTAGCGCTTACGCAAAGTTAAACTTAAAAAATGTTTCTTTTAGAATGGATGATCAATCTCCCAATTCACCTATGGATCTAGGATGGAGAGATTTGAATTTACACTTCGAATTAGATACCAACCGATTTATTCAAATTCCTTATAGTCTTGATGCTTTAGATCTAATTGATGTTTTACACTTAGAATTGAATCCCAAGTCCCCACTTTTTTCTTGGTACAAAGACTCTAAGCTTACTTTCGAATCTCCTTTGGATCTCAGTCTTATATTGCATTCCAATAATTCCAATCCTTTTACTTTAGAATCTAGCCTAAAGTTAGGCGGAGATAATCTTATTTTGCAAAGAAATAATAAATTACCTCTAATTGTAAAAATGCTGCTTGCCTATGACTTAAAGTTTTTCCCAGAGGAAGATCGCATTCTACTAAAAGATTTTAGTTGCCTATTTCAAAATGATAGTTGGTTTCGAATCAATGGTGAAATAAAGAATGTAACTTCCGATAAGCGATCTGCAAATCTTACCTTGAGTGATTCTGATATTTATCTTGAACCACTATCGAGAGTTTTGGAAGAACTTCCCATCCCGAAAATGAAACTAGGCGGTAGAATTCAACTGAGTCCACTTCAAGTTGAGGGTGATCTTGCAGACTTACAATTGGATTGGAAATTGAAAGCATCTGATTTATTTTTCCAAGCATCGGGTAAGCCACATAGATCGCAGTATTTGCAATTAACAACTCGAGCAAATGTAGATTTAGTTACAAAAGAAAAACCGACTGCTGAGAAGCCTCTTCCTATTTTAAAATCTATTTACATTGATACCTTAAAGGCTGACTACAATGGCATTTTTGCTCATTTGACAGGAAGTCTTGGTTCAGAAATTCCTATAGATTTGAATCTGTATTTAGATAAACTAGAGTTAGGTCTTTTTGTTTCCAATTTATCTGGGCTCTTGAAAGCGGATCTCAAAGTTACAGGGGATAATTTTTCCCAGCTCTATGCAGATTTAAATGGCGTATTGAGTTATTTCAGGTTTACAATGGATAGAGGACGCTCTGGGAATTCTTTTTCCAAGATTTCAACTAAGGCAAATCTACAATTCAATGCACCCTTCCAATTATCTAAAATAGACTTGAATCAATTGAATCTTGGAACTCGAAACTCACGAAATGCAGAAGCACTCTCGCTTAAATCTGATGCAAGTATTTCCCTTGCTGATGCTATTGAAATTGATCTTAAGCATACGAATCTCAGCACGAATCTTGCGAATCTAAGTTTGATTCTCCCACTTTCACTCAAAGAAAAAGTAATACCAGTTGAATCAGCCCTAGGCTCTATAATTAAACTTGGATTAAATGGTCATTTTGATCTTGGGGAAGGATCTTATAAAGGGAATTTAACCTCCGTTATTCCAGGAATTGAACTCAATGACTTAGTTGGTAATTTTGCAGTAAGAATGCCTCCAGGCGAGAATTCAAAAATATTTTTAGATAATCTGCAATTCAGAGCTTACAAATCTACACTTGGCTTGAATGCAAAGGGAAACCTTGAAACAAGACAGACCAAGGCAGAACCACCATTAGGTGATTATTTTGGGGATTTGAAATTAAAAGTATTTTTGAACTCTAAGCTTGAGAGTTATATCGCAAAAGGTTTCTCCTACCGAGGAGAAATGTATATGGATCTAAATATAAAAGACTACGATGTAAAGGGAGATTTAATTTCCAATAATTCAAAAATAGTATTTAACAATGGATCTTGCCCAGGCAATGCTTGCAAAATTTTCTTAATCGACACCTTAAACGCTGAGATTCCTATTCACCATGACCTCTTTATTAAAAATACTCGTGAACTCATTGAGGGTGATAAATCTCGTTTTATCAAAACCTATGGTCGTATTCCTAAAGATAATTTAACAATTCGACAAGTCCTAGGTTCACATCCTTCTATCGAAGGTGCCCCTTTTGCTTATGTTAAATCATCCGGATCCTATCCTGGTTTGACTTCGAGAATTCAATACAAAGAAAATTACTTATTTATTGATGGAATAAGATTATCTCTATTGGATGGGATGGTCTATGGAAAGGATTTTATAATCAATGTAGGTTCTGGGGACTTGGAAAAAATGGAATACATGGGAAGCTTGCAGGTGCGAGATATTGATTTACGTCAATTGCTTTCCAAGGATGCTCAGGACAAAATTGATGATGGTAAGATTAAAGCAGACTTGAATCTTTCGGGTGTGAATTTAGATGATCCAATCCCAAATATCAATTTGTACTTTAGTATTTTTCAGATCGGTAGAGATTTTGGAAAAAGTGCTATGAATGTGATCTCGACTAAGGGTGCAATTATGGATTTTATTATTGATAGTTATGCGGTAGATAAAGTTGAAGTGGAGCTTTCCAAAGGACTTGTCTATGCTGATGTGCTTTTTAAAAAGTCTATTCTTTCTTATGTAGTTAGCTTGGAGGACAGTAAGATCTCACAACAAAGAATGCCATTGGCAAATTTTCTCAAGAGAGCAGGTTCTGAGATCTCAACCTATAAATAAATGAAACATATAAATCTAAATTACAATTATTTCCAAGAACTTAAAGGAATTTCTTCTAATAAAGGGGAAATATATTTTTTCCAGAATCTAAATATTAAAATAAAATTTATTTTACTCATGACTATTCTAAATACTTCTATCTCACAATGTATCTTGAAAGCTCCAGCTATCACATTTACTCAGACGCAGACTGCTTCCGAGAAGCAGATGATAGGTGAAGATAAGGAAATTGAAAAAGACGGTTGGTTGATTTCCTCTATTAAATCTTCCTCATCTGGATCGGATCTATGGGAAAAAGACGATACCTCCGATTCTGCAAGTGACAAAAATCTTATCATTCAATTGAAGAAACTTGCCTACTTAAGCCCAGAGATAGCAGAATGGAAAGATAAGGGGATGATAGGTGAATCATTTGATGGGAATCTTAAGAAAAATCCTAAGATACCTCTTTCACCGGCTAGCGAGAAATCACGAGTGGAAGAACTTTTAAACTTAGTTAATTCTAGTAGAGCCCAAGTTATAGAATCTAAATTGGCTAAAGAAAAAATACGCCAACCTAATGTGGATTTAGTTGAACTAAAAAATTCACTTCTTATAATTCATTTCCAGAATGTTGAACCAGGTCAATACTTTGAATCTAGTAAATCAGTTTGGGAGAAGAAGGATTAAGAATGCGTGGCTTAGTTTTCTTAGTTTTAATTTTTAGTAACTGCGTTCTATTCCAGAAATCTGTTAAGATTAAACCTATACCTTTCCATTACCAAGAAATTAGCAAGAACTTCTTTAATCCCAAGAACGATAAACCCTTCCCACTAACCATCCAAAGAGGAAATAATCTTTATAATTCAACAACAGCTGATGGTAGATTCCTCTTTTATGCAACGAATAAGGAAGGGAATTTTGATATTTGGTTTCGTGATCTCAACAGTTCTATAGTTGTTCCTGTAACAGAACATCCCTCACAAGAATTAAAGCCTGCTATTAGTCCAGATGGAACTAAGCTTGTTTTTGTATCGGAGCAATATGATTCGGAAGGAGATATCGTTCTACTTGAGATGGATCCCAATGAATGGGTTGAAGGAATTCTTAAAGGGAAACGATTTATTGACAATGATTTTCAGGTTTTGACAAACAACGATTGGGAAAATTCTAACCGCCAGCAAAAGGTAATAGATACAGATCCAGCTTGGCTTCCCAGTGGCGAACAGATTGTATTTTCATCAGATCGTTTTTCGCCGGGCACTCAGAATTTAATTCTTCTAGACCTTAGCAATGATAATGTGATGACTCAGTTGACAGTGCAAGGTGGAACCTCGCCTTTTGTTTCCAAAGACGGTAAGCAGATCTACTTTCTTTCTTACCAGGATAGTACGAATGGAGAAATCTATCGTCTGGATATAGAGAGTGGTAAAGTTGAGGCGATAACAAAGAATGGTTTTTTAAATTATTCTCCATCTATTTCAAGTGATGCGAGATTTCTGTATTATACTTCCATTCGTAAGGATTCCAATGGAAACGGGGTATTAGATGAACGTGATAATTCTTTCATCGTTCGAAGAGAGTTAGCTACAGGTATAGAAAAATTTCTAAGTTCAGGTGAGAATTCTATTTTTGATACACGCTATTCAGATTTCAATGGTGGCTCGATTCTATTCTCTGCGGCATTCTATAATTCTATTAATATCTATTTTATCCCTTACACTGGTTCTATTCCCAAGCAATCTAACATTATTGACCAATACAATTATGCCTTAGATTACTCGAAATCAAATTCGGAAGCTAGGTATTTCTTAGCTCTAGATAGTGTGGAATTATTCTTTGATTCCGATCCCTTATATCCAATTTATAAAGCAAGAATGGATAGCAAAAGAATTGAGTTCTTAAACAAGCAAGGTTCTCGAAGCAAAGCTGAAAATATTAGAAAGCAAATGCAATCTAGACCTATAGAAACGGATTCTGTTTCTATAGCATATTCTATTGCAGAAGACTCTAAGATAAATTTAAGTACTCAGATCCGAGATCTAAATGATTTAACAAAAAAAATAAATTCACTAGTTAATACTAAAGATTACTCTCAAGAATTAGCAGCCATTTTGCACCTCAAAGCTGAACTACAAGAGAAAAATAAATCTGGGCAAGATGCAAGAAAGACGCTATTGGATATCCAAAACCTTTATCCAAATTATCATTTAATCCGTGATATACGAAATAAGTCTGGCCAGTATGAGTTTCTTCCTGAATCAATTGTCCTGCCTAAATATTACATAGAATCTCTTCTTGCCTATGAAAATGCAATCGCAAGTGATTCTAAAATCAACTCTCTCATGAAATTGGAAATCAAAGATTTACTGGCGGATTGGGATAAGAAAGTATTCCAGGACAAGACTTTCTCTGAAGCAATCCAGCAGATTACTAAGATGGAACAGAATCCTGAGAATCCACAGCAATCCAATATCTTTAAGTCTTATTGCATTTATTTGAAAGCAAAAGCTTTGCGCTCAATGAGAAATCTCACAGAAAGCTCTGCACTCTTAGATACTATCATTCCCATCCCGCAAAATCTTGAATTAGATCCACCTGGTCAGAAGTCTATTTTCGAATACCCAGATTTTATAAAGGTTTATAAAAATCCTGCACTAAGCTATATTCATCTAACACGTTATAGTAACGCCCAAGACTCCGGCAATGGCACACTCGCACTTCGAAATTTAAGAATCTTCATGGAATTCTATGATCCTATCATTAGTCCTGAATTAAAAGAGGAAGAATTCTCCAGATTATTTTTGTATTGGGAGAATAAGGCAATTGAGTATGAAAGAATTGGGGATTTACGCCAAGCAGCTGTTCATTATTACTTTAATAATTTGGGAATGTCACTTGCTAAATCAAAAAATATTTCTGTAGAAAAGTTTTATGGTAATTATGCAGTATACTACCAAAGGAAAATGCTCGAGACAATCTTTCGTTATGGCCGTGAGCTAAGACAAAAGGAAGAAGCAGAATTTCTCAATCAATTGAATATCTTGGGGGAAGGGAAGCTCGATATCATCGGGAATCTTTCAGACACTGTATCCTTAATTGATAAAGTCCCCATCCCCTTTTTGGACAGATTGAAACTTCTTGGGGATTTTCGCGATCTTCAGAATAAAGACGTTTTGCATGAAAATGCTACTTCATTAGCAGATCTTTATTTTAATTTTCATTTAGAGAAGAATCGGCCCTATCTTAACCTAGCAGTTGTTTATGGATATGCTTATTATTTAATCAACCGTGCAGTTCTTAATGAAAATTCATTATACCAAAACAATGCAATGTCCCAAGGTAAAAAACAACAGATCCTTGAGAATTTTAAAAAGGCAGAGTATGAACTCAGATGGATTTTATTTTCTGATCCAACATTTCCTGATGCGTATCAGTTGTTAGGTTGGCTTTACCAATACATTGATATCATAAAAACAAAACAACTTGAAAAAGATGGAATTACAGAGGAAGAAAGATATGAAGCTTTGTATGCAAAGCATTTTCCTGAAAAGAATTTCGAAGAAAACGTAGAACTTTATTCCCAGATTTTAGAGTTCCTTGGCAAGGATTATAAAAATAAGAAAGTTCTTTCGGATCTAAATCTAAACTTAGGAAATAATTATTTTTTATTAAGTATCTACCCAAAATCAAATGAAGCTTCCGCAAAAGTAGAAGACTATGGTAAATTTATTCTTTCTAGATCACAATTCGAAAATTACCAACAAGAAGCTATATTTCATTATAATTATGGTAGATCTTCCCTTTATAGGGCAAATTATAAAAAAGCCATTGAACAATTCCAATTGGCTTTGGATATTTATGAGAAAAAAGAATACTACCAGTCACTTACAGCCTATTCTGAGGCGAATACAAAATCTAACTCCAAGTCTTTTGGAGAAGTAAAGCGTAAGCTAGCCATTCTAAACGCAATGATAGGTCTCTGCAAAATGGAATTAGGTGATCATGAAGGTTCTATTGCTCATTTCCAATCAGCAATCTCGCAGAACAGATTGAACAAAGAAATCAATGAATTGAATTTGTGGAATTCATTGGCTATTGCATACCAGAAGACAGGTAGATTTAAAGAATCAAGAGGAATACTTGATATTGCTGATAGAGAATATGTAGAAGAGAAAAATCTTCTCTCTATCTTTGATATTTCCGTTACCAAGATTTTTTGGAATTTTTTACTACCTGATAGTGTAAGAGTGTCTGGAGAGGGAAGGTTCCCTGGTGAATTTCCCTTAGATTTTAAAAGACTCTTAACGAAAAGTATAAGAATCAATAATTTAATTCAAGAACGAGACTTCTTAAAAGCAATAGAACTCATAAAAGAAAGAGATGAATTCATTCGTTCAGAAAACTTAAAGAATTGGGAAATGGGAATCTTGGTTACCCAGCAATCTTATGCATTACTTGGACAGATTTATTATGATTCCAAAAATTATTTAGAGGCCTATAAATCTTTTGAGAAAATGGAAATAGGTTATAAGAAATCACAAATCCAGCAGGGAGAACGAATTGCTATTCTTAGGAAAAATTATTCTTCCTTTTCATTGGTAGAGTCTGAAGATGATCCCACCTTAGCATACGATCTTTTACTAAATAATATTGATCAATTGAAAAAAGATAGAATCTCACAAACAGAGTCTTGTCGCAAGAGTCTGGATGCAAATATATGTAATCTTCGCTATGCGAAGGGATTTAAGAATTATGATATACTAATGGGTTTGAATTATTACTATTTAGGTGAGATTGATAATTTTAAAAATGATCAGATAACTGCAATCCAAAATTGGGCCAAGTCTTATTCTTTCCTGAAGAATCCAGGGCATATTGATACTCGTTATTATATGCTATCAAAGGATATATACACTAGAAGGGAAAGAATTAGAAATTTTATAAATTTAGCAAGATTGCAACTTCGTTTGGGGGATTCAGAAGAGGTTGTTAATTCTTTAAAACTAGCAAGAGAATATTCTTATGAATTTAATTTGGAAAGAGAATCCTTTCAGACAGAATTAGTCGAATTAGAGTCGCAGATTCGTTTGAGTTCTTACAATAAAAAATCTCTTCCAAGCATCAATAAGAAATTAAATCAAGTGGAAGCTATCTGGAAATCATCCAAGTTACTAAAATACCAAGTAAAAGATTCTACTTTAAATAATTTTTATGATTTAAGAATCGGACTCAGCTATTTATTCAATCGCCCTAATACTGTTACCTTAATTCGAGATGAGTATAGATTTCTAAGATTGCACAAAGAAGTTATAACCTCATCCTTAGAGTTTAATGATTTGCAATTGGACATTTTGTACAAAGAGCAGCAACAGAATTTAAAAAATCTAATGGCTTCAAAATCAAATTGGGAAAATCAAGCTTTAGCAAGAGAAAATGTTAAAAAGATTCAAACTAGGGTTCTTTCCTTAGAAAGAAATTTAACACGATTAGAAAGTAATCTTTCTAGAAGTTTCCCTCAGGAATCATTTTTTCTTCAAGGTAGTAATCAACAAGGATATGAGAACTTGCCTAAGGGTGCAGTATCGCTACGTTGTCATAGATTCAATGATTTAGTTCATATTATTTCCAGAGATTCTCTTCGAACTGACCATAAGGCATATCCGCTCAATCAAATAGAAAAATATTGGAAACAAAATATAGAATCTTACAAGAATTCTAGTTCTATTTTTATCAATCCTGATAATTGTTCTGAAATATATAAATATCCTAATAATTTAAATAATTCATATTTCATAACTTCAGAAAGAATGATACAGAATGTCCCTCAGAAAGAAGGACAAGAATGGAGATATCGAACTGTTTTTGCTGAAGAAGATGAAAAAAGCACAGACCGTCTGCAATTTTCTCAAGAGGAAAATCTTGGACCGAAACTTTTAAATACAGATTTACTCTTTAGCCAAGATCAAGAATCCATATCTCTTTACCCCTTATTTAGTTACTCAGATAAAAATGGTTTGAATATTAGAGAAATATTTACTAACAAAAATGAAATCTCAGCTATAGCATTGCAATCTAAGGAAGGAAGCGACGCCTTAATAGATCGTTTGAATGATCTGCATGATTTATTTTATAGCAATCGTCCTATTCATATGATAATGACTAAACAACTAGACGTAAACCAAATGAAAAATTTTGAGAGATCTGATTTTAAATCCAATGGTTTTATTCTGGGTGTGCTTCCTGATTTACTCGATAGTAAGAGTTCGATTGAAAAATATTATAAAAAAAGATCTCAAGCTATCGAGTGGGAGAGTGTCAAAGATTACGAATCGGCATATGATTCTTATTATATTGCAAGTACTTTCTTAGGTGATAGCCAAAGAGATGAAATTCTCCAAAGTAAATTAGACTTAGCTCGAATCAAAAGGCGTCTTTATACTGACTATGAACCAGACTTCTTTTATAAGAATTCTTTGGAAGAATACAAATCTGACCAAGATTCTATAAACCAAATTTATAAAATATTCTTAAGAGATTGTTTCAGTGATAGAACAATTCGGAACCAAAGAAATGTTTGTGAATCGTATTATCTTAAATGGAATAAGAATAAACAAAATAAAAATAGTGTAGAATTCTATTATAAAATGTTCAAGGGAGAGATAAAGAATCTAGATGCTACCTTGCAATTAGCCTTAGCAGAAAAAGATGACGATGACTATATGAGATTCATGAGGATCTCTGATCTTTACTTGGAAAATTTTCTATTTGAAGAGTCTCGAATGTTTGCTGAGAAAGCAGGTAAGGTAGCCTCCTCGTCTAAAGAAACTGCTTATGTAGATTCTAGGTATTTGGAAATCCAATACCATAGAGCTTTCTTAGAAGGGAAAATGGATTTTTCTTACCAGACAATTCCTAGTACAACTTCTTATGCACTTGGTTTAGGCAGAAATTGGGATAGATTTACAGAGAAAGTAAATTCCAAAACATTCAAAAAGTTAGGTGATTCAGATAGTATCTATGATGAGTATAGAAAGAGATTGTACAACAGATGGCGAGATTGGGAGTATGGAAAGGAATTTGAATCCATTTCATTGATTCCAGATGAATTGTATGAAGGAGGTTCTGTTCTCTATAAGATGAGTCAATTAAATCGTAGTTTGTATTACTATTTATTACAAGAATCATCCAAGCACCAACTCGACTCTGAGTCTGACTCTTTAATCGATCTTTTGATACAACAAGAGAATGAGGAAGGCTTTAAAAATAGAGCATTTGCCTATCAATTGTATTATGCAGATCAACTTATCCGAAACGGAGAAATAAATTCAGCTTTAAATTATATAAAAGACTTTGAAAAAAAATACGATGCTAGTCAAAGCTTCCACCCTTTCCTTGAAAAAAAGTATATCTATTTAGTGTTCAAATTGTCCAGATTTAAGGATGATATTGTGTTCCTTAAGAATACTGAAAAGTTTTTGGAACCAGATGTAATATCGTTAATACAAGCATTCCGTGAAAGCAAGAGAGAAGGGCCTGAAGATTTTGATAGAATTTTAAATACCTATCTTCAGAATTTATCGAAGACCACTGCTAAATTTACTCCATACCAAAGAAATAAACTTGAGGATCTTTTGCAATACATGGCGCAAGTTTCTATGGACTTTGATAGCTCAGAAGGTTTTCTGGATGTGGTTCATTTTCAGGATACCTTAAGTGCATATAATGAACGTTCTTTGGGTCGTAAGTTACTGGTGAAAGATTTACCTAAGTTCAAATCTATTTCATCTCAATTGATGAACGAAATTCCCATAGGTCAGAATCTACATGTAGTTTCTGATTTTCTAGATAAAACATTTTTAGTAACTGTATCCAAGGGTAAAAATAATGGTAGAGTTCTCTTCCCAAATAGAAATGAAGTTCGTAAATCACTTCGCAAATACAATACTTCTGCCTTAGAAGGTGGGGAAGAAGCGAGGCTTAGAGACATTTTAGATGATAAATATCGCAATTCAATAAGAATGCAGAAAGATAATATTAATTATCTCTACCTCTCAGCTTATCATTTAAAAGCACCTATATTGCAGAAGCTGGATAATCAGAATTATATAGTCCAAAATCTTGGATCATTATTGCAGAATTCACCTGTCAAGAAGTCATCATTTACTTTTATGAAGTCTAGAGTGAAAAAGTATACTCAATCGAATTTCTCTGAGCTTTGGTACAAAGACTTAAAAGAAATTGAGAACTGGGAACTTAAATCCATAGAATCTTCGCTTGGTGATGAAATAGCCCTTTCTCAAGAAGAATTATTTATAAACAGCAATCATGAGTTAGTTTTCGGAGGCTCAGCTATATTTAATTTATCCAGACAAAAGTCTGATCGTAAATCTGTTTGGGTAACAAGTTCCAATTATCTTGGAAGGGATTTTTATTTATCTAATTCCTTAAATCATTCATTATACTTTCTAGATTCTATTCATAAAGGGCCTGGAATTATTTCCATAGAAGATCAGTCAGATTTCCCCAATTCTTTTTTCTTGAAGAATCTTCTTGCTCCTAAATCTGAAAAAATGGAACTCAGGTATAGATTGATAGAGGCGAGGGATAATCTAAGAATACGATATCCATTTGATAAATATTGGCATGGCTACCGTCTTTACACATCTAGTTTTGTTTTGGAAGATTCTAAATAAAAATTTAGTAGTTAATCTTCATCTAAGACTTTCTCTTTTTCATCATCTGATAAACTGTCATACTCTTTGACGAGTTCATGAAATACAGAAAAGTCACCTTTGGCTTGGAGAAATTTATCATTAAAATATTTTCCTCCAGATTTATATCTTATCGCACCTATGAAATCTTCGTTATTCCAATTTTTGTCAATAAATTTTTGCCTAGATTTATTGGGAACGTAGTTATCTCGTAAGGCTTTTTGTTTGAATGCAGAAATGATTTCTTGTTTAAGTTGTAATTTTTTCTCGTTGGGTAGTTCTGATTCGTAGACAGCTTTTAATTCATCTGCCGTATCTTTAATCAAAGCAAATGATTTTATACGTTTAGATTTTTTGTCCTGCCAATCTCTATAATCTGAGTTAGATTTATCATTAAAATATAATTCAACTGCTTTTCGTTCTACAAATTCTGCATAGGATTCATTAAAGGTAGAATCTCCAGGTAAATAATAAGTTGCATGAGCCATTTCATGAAAAACAAGTCCTGCTATATCCGGTTTGCTCCATTCGATTTGTGTGGAGAAGACAGGATCAGATAACCAACCCAGGGTAGAATAGCCTCCTGTAATTCGAAGTCGGGTATCAAGACCTAGATTTTTTAAATATTGTTCTTCTTCTTGCGCTAATCCTAAGTCGAAATACCCTTTGTAAGGAACCTCGCCGGCTATTGGAAACCACCAAGTATAAGATTTGAATTCAAGTGGATAACTGGCACTTACATTCCATCCAACTTCCTTGCGATTTAATTTTACGTAATACTCGAATCCTGAATCACTGGAAAGTGCAATATTTTGTACTCCGAAGGATTTTAGTTGCTGGATCAATTCTAAGGATTGTATAGTAGCTTCATCCTCACTGCGATTGTGGATAATATCTAGGATTTTCTGGCGTGACCAAATTTGGTGAATTTGTTCATTTCCTAAATGACTTAGGTATCCCACACAATTTGAGGTAAAAAATAAGATAAAAATAAAAATCTTCATATTCGAATTTAAAAAATTTACACCGATATCCCTTTTCCTAATCTGGAACAGTAGATGGTCCAAAATAGTAAAATACCTCGGATAGTCTATATAAATCTCATCCTTATTTTTGTCGTTTTGGCAGCAATTTTTTTTCCTGAATTGAAAGATGCCATAGGGCATTTTACAGCCTCTTCCCGACCCATTCCACCTCGTAAACAGATGCAAGCTGTTTACTTACAGAACTCCTTTCGAAATGTATATCAAATTGCGCAAAAATCTGTAGTCTCCATTCGCACTAAAAAAACGGAAATGATCCACAATCCATATCATTATTTCAATAATAAAGAGGAGACTATATCTTCTGTCGGTAGTGGTATTTTAATAGACCCAAGGGGTTTTATCGTTACAAATTATCATGTTATACGATCGGCTGAAATTATTGAAGTTATACTTCACAACGGAAGAGTTGCTCCTGCTCGATTCGTAGGAAGCCATGAAAGAGCCGACATTGCATTACTTAAGATCCAAGAAGCCGAAGATTACGAATATGCTTTCTTAGGAGATTCAGATGAGGTTGAAGTTGGTGACTGGGCTATTGCAGTTGGTTCCCCATATGGACTTGAGAAAACTTTTACAGTAGGAGTTGTATCAGCAAGATCGAGAGAAGACCTAGACGAAACGGGTCAGACTCATATCCAAACGGATACTGCCATCAATCCTGGGTCAAGCGGTGGACCTCTTCTAAATATCTACGGCGAAGTGATTGGTATAAACCGAATGATACGAAGTGCATCTGGAGAATCCGCAGGAATTGGTTTTGCAATTCCAATTAATTATGCTAAGAAGGTTTTGAAAACTATCGAAGCAAATGTGGGTGTAAATATTCGTCCTGCTATGTTAGGTGTTGTCGCAACTATACCTATACCGCATCACAGAGAAGCCTTGGGTATACCAACTCAAGAAACGGGAGTATTGATTTATGATATTGAACCTAAATCATCGGCGGATTTTGGCGGCTTGGAAAAATTTGATTTCATCCGCATGGCAAATGGCTCAGTTATTAGAAACACCAATGACCTTAGGGAGCAAGTCAGCCTAGCTGGTCTTGGTGGTAAAATACGTCTAAATATAATTAGGCGCTCTAAAGTTCAGGAATTAGATATAAAATTAATAGATAAGCAGTATTACGAATGAGAAGAAATATAGTTCACTCTGGTGCAGATGCCTTAATCTATGAGATTAGGCAAATAGTTGGTTTGGCGAAGTCGATAGAATCCTTGGGTGTTAATATCACTTGGGAAAATATTGGTGATCCTGTTCAGAAAGGCGAACAAATTGTCCCTTGGATGAAGGAAATTATCAAGGATCTTGTAGATAAGGATAAATCTTGGGGTTACACAGCAACTCAGGGAGATATTGATACAAGGAAATTTCTTGCAGATCGTGTTAATGAAAGAGGTGGAGCAAAGATTACAGGAGATGATATTTTCTTTTTCAATGGTCTTGGAGACGCTGTTGCAAAAATTTTTGGCTTCATGAGACGGGAAGCTAGGATCATTGGACCAAGCCCTGCTTACTCAACTCTTTCTTCGGCTGAGGCTGCTCATAGTGGTTATGAACACCTAACATATGATTTATTGCCAGAACAAGGTTGGATGCCAGATTTACAAGATATAGAAAATAAAATTCGATACAATGATTCCATTGCTGGAATTCTTTTGATCAATCCTGATAATCCAACGGGTGCTGTTTATCCGAAGGAAGTCATGCTTGAAATTGTAAAGATCTGTGAAAAATACGATTGTGTATTGATTTGTGACGAAACGTACGCACATGTTAATTATTCTGAAACAGGTTCTATCCATTTGTCCGAAGTTATCGGAGATAAAGTCTGTGGTATGGCGTTGAGGTCTATTTCTAAAGAATTCCCATGGCCTGGTGCTCGATGCGGTTGGTTAGAAGTATTCAATAGAAAAAATGATCCTATCTTCGATAGATACATCAAATCACTATTAGATGCAAAAATGTTGGAAGTTTGTTCCACTACTCTCCCTCAACTTTCTATTCCAAAAGTCTATTCCCACCCTAATTTTCTTTCTCACCTAAAGATGAGAAATGAAAAGTTCAAGAAAAGAGCAAGAACAGCAACCTCGTACTTCGAAGGAATGGAGGGCGTACAAGTTGTCGAGCCCAAGGGTGCTTTTTACATGACTGTTTATTTCCCAGATGGAAGTTTAAATGATCAGATGAAACTTCCTATTCCAAATAAGAAAGTTCAGGAATTTGTGGAGCCTCTTTTAGCTACGGCTAAAGTTGACCGAAGATTGGTTCTGTATCTACTTGCTTCAACAGGGATATGTGTAGTTCCTCTTTCTTCTTTTTGCTGTGATAAATCGGGATTTCGAGTCACCTTACTCGAAGAAGACGAAGAAAAATTCAATTGGATCTTCAAGACTCTAAGGGATTCTATCAAGCAATATTTGGAGTCAGCATAATTGGAGCAGAATTCAACATTTAAGATCGGAATTACTGATTCTGGTTTTGGTGGACTAAGTATGGTTTCTGAGTTCCAAAAGTCCTACCCTGATGTTGAAATAATTTATTTTGCTGATTTGAAAAATGCGCCCTATGGTGAGAAAGATAAATCTCAGGTGCAAGCCTTGGTTCAATCTGCCAGTGATGTTTTGATCCAAGAAGATGTGAAAGCAATTTTACTGGCCTGCAATACAGCAACTTCTGTAGCTGTGGAAAGTCTTCGTAATCATTTATCAATACCAATTTTTGGAATGGAACCTGCAATTAAGCCTGCACTCAATGCAACAGAGAATGAAAAAGTTGCAGTTTTAGCAACTTCACTTACATTAAAGGAAGATCGTTTTCTTTCCTTAAAGAATAAAATCGATCCTATGAATCGAATTATTTCTGTTAATTGTCCTGGTCTTTCTGAATTAATTGATCAGGAGAAAATCGATGAAGCTATCGAATATGTTCAAGCTATTCTCCTAAAGGAAGATTTACAAGGCATTCACTCAGTAGTGTTAGGCTGTACTCATTATATTTTTTTAAAAGAAAGACTTCAAATTTTATTTCCTGAAATCTCATTCTTTGACGGAAATAAAGGAACTCTCAATCATATTGTAAATACCTGTCAAATCCAAAAATCTCAACAGGTAAATAAGCAATTTAATAAACAAGAGAACTGGAAATTTATTACAAATTTAAACCAATCCAAAAATGTACAAATTGCACGACATTGGATGCAAGAACTACAAACCGACAAATACACAAGGGCAACATGAATACAAAACCTTTAACTTATAAAGATTCAGGAGTTGATACAGAAAAAGGACAAGTTTTCGTTCAAAATATTAATAGAAAAGTTCAAGAGACATTTGATAAAAACGTTTTAGGTGGATTAGGTGGTTTTGCAGCTAGTTATGATGTTAGCTTTCTGAAAGATTATAAACATCCTATTATGCTTTCAGGAACTGATGGGGTTGGAACTAAATTAGAAATTGCTCGATTACTTGATTTCCATTCGACAGTAGGCATTGACTTAGTGGCTATGTGCGTGAATGACCTTTTGGTTGTTGGTGGGAAGACTCTTTTTTTTCAAGACTATATTTCTTGTGGTGCTCTCAATCTCCCAAGAATGGAAGCTATTGTATCAGGTATAGTAGAAGGTTGTAAGTTAGCAAATGCTAGTTTAGTAGGTGGTGAGACTGCAGAACATCCTGGACTTATGGAAGAGGATGAATATGATTTAGCTGGTTTCGCTGTCGGTGTCGTTGAAAAGGATGAAATGATTACTGGTTCAGATATTCGTCCTGGGGATATCGTCATAGGAATTGAATCAAGTGGGCCTCATAGTAATGGTTTCTCTCTTCTTCGTAGATTGCTTTTAAAAGAGGGAAAGCTACCGAATTCTCAAATTGAAATCGATTTTATTCGAAATTTTGCGATGAAGCCTACAACTATCTATGTGCCATATATCATGGAATTACTTAATTCTGTAAGCCCAAAAGGTATGGTTCATATTACTGGTGGTGGATTTCCGGAAAATATTCCTAGAGTTCTTAAAAATGGCCAGGGTATAGAATTAAGTAAGAAATTATTTCCAAGCAATGAATTCTTTTCTAAACTACAAAAAGAACATAAATTAGAAGACGAAACCATGTATTCTACATTCAATATGGGTGTAGGTTTTGTAATTATTGTCGATAAAAAAGATAGTGAAGCCACTCTCCATTCTATGAAAAAGCAAGGACTAAAGTCAACAATCATTGGTTCTGTTATTTCCAACAATGGATTCCATTTATTAGATTGAATGCTTTCTAAAATATCTATGAATTTTACAATCAAACTTTATTCTATATTTATCCTAAGTTCATTATTAATTGTTAGTTCAATTTTTTCGATAGAATTCAACCCATGGGATCTTTCTATAGATCAAAGAGTTCTCGATAGAAAAACTATTAGTCAAATTATAATTGATCCTCGTGTAGATGAATTTCGTTTAGTTTTGATTGCATCTGAAAGATATCCTTATAATTTTAAAACAGGCTCATTCGCATTTTTCTTTCGATTAGCAACAGTTGAAGAAGCAAATCAGTTGATGCATAAGATTGATCGATACTTGGAATCAGGACAGCAAATGACCGTTAAGTTAGACGGATCCGAAATTAAAGGAGTAATATTTCATGAGCCTTATGAAAAGCTTCCTTGAGTTTAAGGATTATTTTGTAAATAGTAACAAATTATTTTTTTCTTCTGAGTCTAAAACTGATGAACTAGAGAATTATTTTGAAGATAAGATAGATTTGCTTTTTGTATATTTCTTATTTATAGCTCAGTTTGTTCAATATATTATTCTCTCTTTGATATCGGCGGATATTACTAATTTAATACTCAAAGAAGTTTTAATTATCACTTTGCTATCTTTTGTACTATTGTTCTTTGCTAAAAATAAAAAAGTATTTTCAGTCGCTATTTATACTTTCTCAACAATTATAAATTTTTTAATATTCTATGCGATTGCCAAGATTGCTATTTTTTATTCTGATTCTTTAAGTATATCAGGAGTCAATAATCTTTATATATCATTATCATTTCTTCTTTTAGTTCATGCATTTCGATTAAGAAAATTCAGCTGTATAATTCCAGGAATTCTATTTATTGGAATCCATTTGCTTAGTTTATATTGCTTTTCAATTAGATCAAATTGGGAAATAGATACATTTCTCTTTATTCCAGATATTTTATACTTTATTACAGCTGTTATTGGAACGGGTGTTGTAATTAATCGTAGAGAAGATTTTCGAGAAATACATAATCTAAATAAAGAGAAGTCAGTTCTAGCAAGAGAATTGGAACTTGCTAAGAAAGTCCAAGACTCACTCTTCCCAAAAGATATTAAAATCAGTGGATTGAATTACGAAGTCTTTAGGCAGAGTCATAATTATATCGGCGGAGACTTTTACGACTTTGTAATGCTTCGGGAAGGGAATGCTGGGATATTCATCACAGATATTGCGGGCCATGGAATATCTTCAGCGATGGTTGCAACTATAATGAAAGTATTAGTTGCAACCATACCTTACCAATTCAAATTAAAACCTGAAAAATTCTTAGGACATTTGGATACACGTTTAGCAGTAGATTTAGATCATTATCATGCATCTGCAATCTATATGTTTTTAAATTTTCAAACAAATAAGATGCTACTTGGAAATGCGGGTCATCCGTACCCTTTGTACTGTTCAAAAGGTGGAAAGTTTCAAGAGATTAAGACTGAAGGTTCGATACTTGGTTTCCAAATTAAAAATCCTATAGTATCTGAGGTGGAATTGAACTTCGAAGTGGGTGATAGATTTATGATTTATACAGATGGTTTAATTGAATCACCTACTCTTGGCGGTGAGGCTATCACTGAGAAGGAACTGTTGACGATTTTGAATGAGAATCGGGATATCCCAGATCTAAAGGATTTGAAAAATATTATGCTGAATGAACTATCGAATAAATATGGACTTAAAAAATTTACAGATGATACAATGTTTTTACTATTTGAAATCACTCCAAGGAATAAGAAATGAAATATATCAAACAAGAATTAACTGAAGGAATTTTGACTATCACTATTCAAAGGCCAGAAGCTTTGAATGCTTTAAGTGCGGAAGTCTTACGAGAACTAGAAGAAGTTTTAGATTCATTATCAAAATCTTCAGAGCATAAGGTAGTCTTAATTACTGGTGATGGGAAGGCATTTGTTGCAGGGGCTGACATAGCAAGTATGTCTACTTACAATGAGAAAGCTGCTCTAGAGTTTTCTCAACTAGGGCATAGAGTTTTTGAAAAATTAGAAAATGCAGATTACATATCTATCGCTTTGGTAAATGGTTTCTCATTGGGTGGTGGTCTTGAACTGGCACTTGCCTGTGATATTCGCTATGCATCTACAAAGGCAAAATTAGGTCTACCAGAAGTTAGTCTAGGTTTAATTCCTGGTTTTGGTGGAACCCAAAGATTGGCTCGATTGATTGGAGTAGGTGCGGCAAGTGAATGGGTATATTCTGGTGAGATGTTTACAGCAGAGCAAGCCAAGTCATTTGGAGTTGTAAATCAAGTTTATGAACCAGAGGATTTGCTAAAGGAAGGACTGCGACTTGCTGCTTCGATCAATTCCAGAGGAAGGCTTGCGCTTATGACTGCCAAGAAAACTATTCGGTCTGGATTGAATCATACTCTCTCAGAAGGACTTAGATTAGAAGAACAAAAATTTTCATCATTATTTGGGAAAGATGAGTCAAAAGAAGGTATGGGTGCATTTCTCGAGAAAAGAAAACCCCAATTCTAATTCAATTAATCTTATGAATCGCAAGATATTCAATTATTTATTTTCTATAACTTTTTTAGCTCTCAGTTTAAATCTACATACAAATCTGTATTCTGAGTCTAAGCGATTTAGCAATGATAAAATGTCTGTTACCTTAGGTAAAGCTACCTTGCTTGTTGAGATAGCAGATAGTCCTTCGAAGCGATCCATAGGTCTGATGCATAGAACGAGCTTGGGTAAAAATGAGGGAATGCTTTTTGCATTTCCAAAATCTGACCTTCAATCCTTCTGGATGAAAAATACTTTAATACCACTTAGCATTGGTTATTTCGATGAGAATGGAATTCTTTTAGAAATCTATCAAATGAAGCCTAACCAAACAGATGAAATATATAATTCTAAAAAGAAGGCGATCTATGCCTTAGAAGTCAACCAGGGTTGGTTTCAAAGAAATGGTATTCATCCTGGCTCTGTAATCATTATGGAAAAAGTTATAAACGGGAGATAGATCTTCTATATTGCTGCCAAGACTGCAATAGATATTCTATCTTCTCTGTTTCATAATGTATTCTTACAAAATCAGATTCTAATTCTTCTTTAAAATCTCGTTTTAATATTCTGCGTTCCATTTTACTTACTTTAGTGAAATCCCAATCAGGATATGATTTGAGTTTACGAATCTGCTTCTGGACATCTTTAAGATCGGCCTTATGTTTCTTCTGTAGAGAGATTAGTTCTCCAATAGATACTTCGTCTGATAACTCTTCCTTAGATATACGAATCCAAGTTAATACATCTTTAAGTGCCGTTAAATTATTGTCGGTATAGTTCTTGAGCGCAGTAAGCCAATTCTCTTTTTCTTCCTTAGTCTGCTCTTTATTTTTATCTGGATGAAGATACTTTGCAATTGTTCGAAAAATCCTAGTCTTTTCTATTTCCTTGGCGTGGTTTTGAGTCTCTGGATCTTCAGTAGAGTCTGATCCCATTTGTGATTTAAAATCTTCGAATAAGTCTTCCCAGCTGTCTTCTTCTGATTCCGTAGATTTATTTTTTCCTTTGTTTCTAGGACTTTCATCCTCATCTTCTTCCCAATATCCTGGTTCTTCCTCATCAAAGAAAGGATCAAATTCTCTATCTTCCGGCGCAGTATTTTCTCTTTCTTTGATATAATGATAGGCAAGTGCAGGATTGATCTGGTGGAATTCAGCATAGGCAAAGATTTCGCGAACAGTATCGCTCAGTTTGAATAACTTTTCTTCTGCCTTTTCGACTTTTTTATTAATTGTACTTAATTCGGATTCATACCAACTTGCAAATTCTGGTTTAGAGATTTCATAGTATTGGTTTATTTCGAGTTTCGCTTTATCAACTTTCTTGATTGTGGATTTTAATTCTTTTACAGCTTTCTTTCGAATAGGTGTAGAATCTATAGGAACTAAATCTCTTTTTTTCAATAAAATCCTCAAGCTCTCTTCCAATCTATTGTAGCTTTTATAAGTGACAAGGTTTTTTCATTTTTGTAATCTGGAAAACCAGAGAGAATACCATGACACCTAAGAATTCCCGACTCATACAATTATTAGCTAGAGAACAAAGTGCTGATCCTTCTGCAATCGAAAGTCAATTTTGCCACCATTTGGAATATACAATCGGAAAGAATAAATTCGATATAAAAAATGAAGATATCTACAAGGCACTCGGTTTTACAATTCGTGATTTCTTAATTGATCGATTGAATGAAACTCATGAACTATATGAGAATAAAAAGCCTAAGGAAATTTACTATTTTTCCTTAGAATTTCTAATAGGAAGAACCTTGCATAATGCATTGATCAACTTAGGGATGTTCGAGGTAGTTGATAAAGTAATTAAAGGTTTTGGTTATGATTTAACAGAGATTCTTGAGTTTGAAATGGATGCTGGTCTTGGCAATGGTGGTTTAGGTCGACTCGCAGCTTGCTTTTTGGATTCAATGGCGACTCTTAATATACCTGGTTTTGGTTATGGCATAAGATATGATTATGGAATTTTTAACCAAATTATCGCAGACGGTAATCAATTGGAGATGCCAGACCATTGGGATGCTGATGGGATTCCATATGAAATTGTAAGACCTGATAAAGTTTATACAGTTAATTTCTATGGACATGTTGAATCCAAGGTTAATGCTATTGGGAATTTACATTTTGAATGGATTCCAAGAGAAACGGTTCTTGCTGCAGCACATGATTACCCTATTCCAGGTTATAATACATCTACGGTCAATTATCTTCGTCTTTGGACAGCAAGGTCATCGGAAGAATTTAACTTTGATTATTTCAATCACGGCGATTATATGAAGGCGGTAGAAGACAAACAAATATCTGAAAATATTTCAAAAGTTCTCTATCCTAATGATACCACCGAACAAGGAAAGATTCTGCGCTTAAAGCAACAGTATTTTATGGTAGCTGCATCCTTACAGGATATCATTACTAAATTTAAAAAAGAGCATAGTGAATTTGATAATTTTCATGAGAAGGTAGCCATTCAGTTGAATGATACACATCCAAGTATTGCGATACCCGAGCTAATGAGAATATTATTAGATCAAGAAGGCTGGACCTGGGAAAGGTCTTGGATACTAACTACAAAAATATTTTCTTATACGAACCATACTGTTCTTCCGGAGGCCTTAGAAACTTGGTCAGTCGCCTTAATGGAATATTTACTACCTCGTCATATTCAAATTATAAACGAAATAAATTTTCGATTCATCAATATGCTTAAAGAGACTAATCTATATTCAGATGAGGAAATTTCTGAGGTTTCCATATTTGAAGAATCTAATAGCAAAAGAGTTCGTATGGCAAATCTAGCTATCATTGGATCTCATAAAGTTAATGGAGTTGCCGCCTTACATTCTGAATTAATTAAGACTACAATTTTTAAAACATTTTATAAAATATGGCCAGAGAAGTTTACCAACAAAACAAATGGTATAACGCCTCGTAGATGGCTTGTTCAATGCAATAAAGACCTAACTCAATTGATTGCTTCTAAGGCTGGAACTAATTTCCCAGCACATTTAGATGAACTGAGAAGTTTAGAAAAATTTGCAGATGATGCTGCCTTCCAAGAAGATTGGATGAAAGTGAAGCATAATAATAAGATATTTCTATCGAAGATCATTCACTCCGAAGCTGGAATTCTTGTAAATCCGAATTCTATTTTCGATGTCCAGATAAAAAGATTCCATGAATACAAAAGGCAACTTTTAAATATATTAAACGTTATAGGTCAATACCGCAGGATAAAAGAGTCGCCTAATTCAGATTTTACACCAAGGGTTGTTATCTTTGGTGGCAAGGCAGCTCCTGGATACTACATTGCGAAATTGATAATCAAATTAATCAATTCTGTTGCCGAGGTCGTAAACCGTGATCCAGAAGTTGGCGATCTATTAAAGGTAGTCTTTATGCCTAATTATAGAGTTTCGCTGGCTGAAAAGATTATTCCCGCGACTGATCTTTCCCAGCAGATTTCAACTGCAGGAATGGAAGCGAGCGGAACAGGAAATATGAAATTTGCATTAAACGGAGCTTTGACGATAGGAACCTTGGATGGAGCCAACGTAGAGATCCAAGAAGAAGTAGGCGAGGAAAATATTTATATATTTGGATTAACTGCTCATGAAGTTATGGATTTGAAAACAAAAGGTTATAATCCGAATGATTTTATTAATAATAATTCAGAAATACAGAAGATTCTTAGAATGGTTGGAGATGGTTTCTTTAGTCATGGAGATTCATCTACCTTCCAAGCCATTTATCAGAACCTTACAACAATCGATCACTATCTCTTAATGGCAGATTATGATAGCTATGATAAAATGCAGATGAAGGTCTCAAAGGATTATTTAGATAAGAAGCAATGGTTGAAAAAATCGATACTCAATACTGCTAGGATGGGCAAATTTTCTTCCGATCGAACTATCCAAGAGTATGCAGATGAGATCTGGAAAGTTAAGTCGCAAAACCCGATCAAACCTAGGACAATTACGAAAATTTTATGAAAATTATGGCAACCTTTCCTTGACAAAAAGGTAGAATTCCAAAGATGATTGAGTTAAGGATTAGCAGGTTAAGGTTAACGAATGGGTAAAGGTTTTATTATTTGTGTCGATGATGAAGTATCAGTTCTAGAAACACTTACTGAGCAGCTCCGTTCACGGTTTGGTGGCAGTCATGAAATTGAAGCTGCAAGCAGTGCCGAGGATGCCCTGGCTCTTATTGATGAAATTCACGGTAGCCAAGAGGTAGTAGAACTTATCATCTCGGATCAAGTGATGCCAGGGATGAAAGGAGATGAATTTCTACATGAGGTTCATAAAAAAATTCCAGATGCTATTAAAATTATGCTCACAGGCCAAGCAGGATTGGATTCCGCAATCAACGCTATCAACACTGCCGGTCTTAGCCGTTACGTGGAGAAGCCTTGGAATATTGAAGAATTTGCAAATGATATTAAGACACTTTTGGATAAATTCCACGCTAATTTGGAGAACCAAAGACTTATTGCAAGTCTCAATCAAAGAATTGCAGAACTCGAAAAGAAAGACACATAGAAATTCATACTTTAATACCTTCCTTTCATTAAGTAAGCTTGCTCTTGTAACTTTGTTAGTAGTGGCAAGCTTTTCTTTTTCTTTACAGGCAAAAGAAAAAAAGTCTAAACCCTTAACTGAGGATGCCATCCAACGAAAAACAGAAGTTATCTTAAAAGTTTTGAAATATGGAACTAGCTTAGAACGAAAAGCTGCTCTCTTTGAGATTGAAAAGTTGCCTGAGGATAAACGCGATCCATTTAAAACTATACTCTTAGAATCCCTTAACAAAGAAAAAGATCTATCCATGAAGCAAGCTTTTATTCGAAGCGCAGGTGAATTGGGTCTCAAAGATGCAAAGGAAACTATTGAAGAGGCTGTAGCAGATGAGAATGAAGATGTTTCTCGTGCAGCAGTAAGCGCCTTGAAGAAAGTGGGCGATGCCAATTCTTGGAAACCCATTTTGGAGAAATTAAAATCAGAAGACTTAACTAAGAATTCAAATCTTACAGTTTCTTTGATCAACTCTTTGGCAGATATTGAAGGCGGTGAGAATGCACATGAATTCTTGGAAGCCAAGCTAAAAGAAAAATTCAATAGCCCTGAGATTCGTTCCTACACAGCTCTTTATTTTGGTAAAAAGAAGATTCTATCAGCTGAAACTATTTTGCAAGAAATAGCATTTAACGAGAGTGAGACTACTACTTTAAGAACTTATTCTATCAATAGTCTTGGCAAAATTAAATCGACTACATCTATACCAAAATTAAAAGAATTGATCGAAGAAATACGAAAGGATCCATCTAAGGATAATAAGAAAAATCAATTACTTAAAATATATTCACTGGGAGCCCTAATTGAGCTTGGTGATGAAACAGCATTTGATGAGATAGTAGAATTTTCAAAAGACGATGATTCAATTGTCCGCCTAAGATCCATACAATTTCTATTAGATAGCAAACGTCCCGAAGTTCGTGAGATTTTAGAATACAAATCTAAACGTGATCCTAGTCCAAAGGTGCAGAAAGCTGCAGCAGATGCTCTTAAAAAATTAGATGAAGGTGATTCTGATACGAACTCTGAAGAACAAGAGAGTGAGGACTCTTCTGAGTCTAGCAAAGAGCCAAACTAGAATTGATGAATTTAAACATGAAAGACTACAATCATTTTAGAAATAGATTCTCAGCTATTTCTAAAATACGTTCATTTATTTATTTGCTTATGTATTTTAAGAGATTCATTGTTCTTGTAATTACAATAATAATATTCAATATATCAAATTCAGTCTCTATCTATTCTGAAAAATTCCAAGGGCCAATCTCAACCAAAGAAAAAAGAATCAAAGATTATAAGCAAGAGCTAAATGAAACTAATCTTGAATTACCAGAAGAATATCATTTGTTTTTTCAGGAATTGAGAGGAAATTACGCGATTTTCTACGATCTAGATGGTCAAACCGTTCACTTTCAATACCGTAGAAATAAATGGGATAGAGATGCGATAGAATCTGTACATAATTTATTATCAGGAAGATCTTATAAAGTGAGTGCTGAATTTTTGGGAATGTACTATTATCCAACTGTTCAGGAATCTAGAAATTCTATTCTACCCTTGTTCATAGCTAAAAAAGATTTAGATCTTAAAACCAAGAAAGACCGCAATGCTATCCCCATTTATAAATTGAAAGTGTATGATGAAAGCTATTCAGATGCTATCCTTATGCAGACACCCGATCAATAAATCTAGTCACTACTACTCGATCCCGAGCTGGAACTACTTGAACTGCTACTCGAGCTAGAACTTGAAGAACTTCTTCTTGTTGTGGAGCTAGAGCTTGATGTTCTTGTGGATGTGGTCTTTTGTATACAATTGGATTCGCAAATAGATGAAATTATAAAACAAGTCGAAAAAATATTGAATGCATTTGCTGATTGGTTATGACCTAGAACGAAGCAAAGATTCTGATTTAATTCACATTGATTCAGGCAAGTAGTCCTTGTGTTTTTTACCTTGCAATTACTTAATACTGCTGTAATGCATATTATTAAGAAAAGGTAAAATAAGTTCTGACGATAAATAGTTTTAAAAATTTGCTTGCAGTATGTTCTCACCTAAAGCCCCATCATTATATTCTCGCACGAACTTATATAAATGGGAATAGGGGATTCCCACAGTTACGGGAATTACTCAAAAATAAAAAATTAATTAAGGACGGTAGGAATGAATTTTGGCAAAGAAAAAGACCAGGTTTTCTTTCTAATTTTTTATTCATGTAGCTTAATTATTTGGATTATTGAAGAGATATACATGCTTTTGCAACCTCCTGAAGCATTTGATCGCTACCGTTTATGGATTGCTTCTATTGAAGCACTTATTGTTATTTCTTCTTTTGTTCTGCTATTTCAATTATTCCATAAATTACGTTCAGCAAGTATTGAGATGGAGCAAGCCCAGGATCAAATCCAACAATACAAAGTAAAAAATAAACTTCTCAATAATCCAGAAAAAGGATATTCACAGTTGATGAATGCTGAGTTTGAAAAGTGGAAATTCACTCTCTCTGAAATTGAAATTGCTATTTTAATTCTCAGAGGATTTAGCAATCAGCAAATCGCTAGTGTAAGAGACAAGAGTCTTCGAACTATAGAGAATCAAACTTTTGCAATCTACCAGAAGTCTGGAATGCGTGGCAAACTGGAATTTATTTCTTACTTCATCAGCCCACTTCTTCCTGAAGAGGAATAATTAGAATTCCAAGAGGAATTGGAGATTCATGTAGAATAAAGTACCTCTCTTTTCGTATCTCTCTGAGGCAGAAACGTTGAAGTCGATGAAATTCGTCTTAAATCTAAATCGCATAACTTTTGCTCTATCAGTAAGTGTAGCTTGTAATTTATCATCGCCGTAGTATCTAAGGAAGGGTGTTCTGAATTCATTTCCTTCTGCTTGGAATAAAATACTTGTCTCAAGATTCCAACCATCATCTCTCCAGGACAAATTGAATTCTGTCGTTCTGTCCTTGTTGCTTCGAAATTCTCTGCCAAAAGAGTAGAATAATCTTCTATAATGTCCTTGCAAAAGTGCAGAACTGGAACGTGTGAAATTTTGCAAACGATTAATTTCCGTGCTTTCTGTAACTAGATATTCTCTATAACGATAAACAGGTGCTATGTTACCAAAAATCCATAAAGGAATCTGTCCTCCTGTAATCGTTTCTCTGAGAACTCCATCAATGGAATCTATAGCTTCTATACGAGTGAATTTGCCATAGCCAAGAGCCGCATTACTTACAAGAGGATTCGAACTGGAAATGGAATCTTGGAAACTATCTCGACCTTGGTTCAATTTGCCGAAGGCATTTTTGTAAACGCCAGCCTCAATGAAAATATCTATTGGATAGAAATCTAAACGGACAAACTCAGTTCCATAGTAATTGCGATTTGTCCCAATCGCCTCGCTCACCCAAGTCCAGTAGATTCGGTTTCCATTTCCAAGAGAAATTTTCTCTCTGAAAAAATTCGTATACAATGATTTCACTTTTGTCTTAGGAGAGTAGGTAGTTGCTAATTTTTTCTGCCAAGATAGAAAAGAAAAGCCCATGCCGTCTCCTGTGAGATCAGGTAGCCAGAACAAACCTGGAGAATAATGAAAAGGTAGAACTTGTAAGAAGGCGGATCTTTGGATCGGTTGGTCGGCAGTTAATGCTGAAAAAAATTCCGGATCCTTACCTAGAAAAAATCCTGGAACCGACTTATATCTATGCCCATAAGTAAGTTCCCAAAGTTCAGATTGGTAGCGAACAGAACCAAGGCTTCTATCCTTTCTTTGCTCGGCTGCCAGAGAAAGTCCATTCCAGCTAGTATCTGCCCATATATTAGAGGCCTTAGAATCTCTTTCTTCAATAAACCTTGTTTGGAAAATTTGTCCAGTTCCCCCAATTCTTGCCTTTAAAGGAGAATTTAGAGAGCTATCAAAAATTTCTTGGCTAAATAATTTGAAATTTATAAGAAAAATACTAAAAATCCAACAGATTTTTAAGAAATCTAGCCTCATGAAAAGCTATGTCTGGATTTACGGGTTTTTTCCAAAAAAACAGAAGTTTTGTAGAATTTTTTTTAGAAAATTCAATCTCATAGCAATATTTGTCGGGGCTTTGGGGTATTCTTATTTCATGTTCATAAAAACTACTTGCTTATTTGCTACTGATTTGTATAGTTGTAGTATCAAATGTTTAGTAGTATTTTTTGAAGTACTTTTGATAAATTATGTCGTCTAAACTATAGACGAGGAGGAATACAATATGGTGATTCGATCTCTATATCAACCCGTCTACCATCGAGAAAGAAAGAATGGTCTTCCTGGAGCGGTATCTGCTGCTCAGGCCAAACCGAGATTTGAAGATGGTAACAAGACTTTTGAAGATTATTTGACTGAGGCATTTCAAGGCGAAAAGGTTCAAGAAGGAACCTGGTTTGCACCTCAGATCTCTGAACTTAGCCGACGAAATCTCAAGAAGATTTAGTTGCCAAGGGTTCTCTCTGCGAACTCAGACCGAGTATCTGGTAAGGATCCTCGGTCTAGGGTTCTGTGTGATCCTGCTTCCTTAGAGGATTGGGAGCTTCTCAGTCTAGTCCTAGGTTCGGGAACTCGTACTATGTCAGTCTACGAGCTTTCTAAGAAGATTTTGGAAAGAATTGGTGGAATAGCCAATTTACCTACTCTTTTTTCATCGGAGATGCTGAAATTGCCAGGCTTGGGCCAAAGTAAGACGGGCAGTTTACTTGCGATATCTCAGATAGCCCTTCGTATCCAAAAGCAAAACCTCAAGAACCAAATTGAAATATTTCCATTTTATGAGCTCTTTCAAAATCTTTGGTTAGAATCTCGCCGTCAGACTCGAGAATCTTTTTTCCTGGCTAGTTTTGGAGTAGATGGTCGTTTGTTTTTTTGGGAACAGATTGCAAAAGGCTCCTTAAACGAAGTAGGTGTCCATAAGCGAGACATTATCCAAATTCTCCTGCGTGATCCAACTAAATACTGTCTTATCGCTCACAATCACCCTGGCCAGAGTTGCCAATCTTCCTTTCAAGATGAGAACCTTTATAAAGAACTAAATCGTATCCTAGCTGAATTAGAAATAGATTGCATAGACCATTGGGTTGTAGGCGAGGATGGATTATTTTCGTGCCGATTCAGTCGATCCCTTGAGACAACACTATGGTCTCGGGAAAATATTCCAGAAGAGTACGATTTTCTAGCCGATACTTAAGCTAGTTGTATGAATTTTTTTCATAAATTTTTTTCCCAATTTCAAATCATATGGATTCTTGTTCGTAGAGACTATGCCTTGCAATATGCTGGATCTGCCTTTGGAATCGCATGGATGTTGATTCAGAATGGCACATTGATTTTACTCTATGCCTTTGTCTTTCTCTACTTGAACCTGAAGAATCCAACTACGCAGCATGATTACAGCGGCTATGTATTTAGTGGATTATTGTTTTGGATTCCTTTGCAAGAATTATTAATTCGAGGAACATCTATTCTGACTGATAATAGACAGCTGATCAAACGTTCTTCTTTAGGAGTATCTGTATTTATTTGGATACCATACATACAATATTTGATTCACTATGCATTAACATCATTTATGGTAATAATTATTCTTTCTATTTATTCTGATGTAAATTGGTTGGGATTTGTAATTTCTTATTTCTGGATGGCATTGATTGGAATCTATGTTTTATTTCTGATCAATTACCTTTGTAGAGTTAATATTCTATTGAAAGACATTTCTCCCTTGGTTCGTTTGCTCTCTCAGATTTTATTTTGGGGACTTCCAATTCTTTACTATCCCTTTGGTATTTTGGAAAAATTCAACCAACTTAATCCATTGAATTATCCTTTAGATATTTTTCGATCATTGTTGATAACGAATTATCAATCTCAGTTTCATTTCTATGAATTCTTACCTTTTCTTGCATTTTCCATTCTTATCTTCTATTTTTCAAAATACAAATTTCAAAAAGTAGTTATGGATCACCTTTGATAGAAATTAAGAACTTAACAAAGGATTATATTGGATTCTCGGGAGTCATGGATAGATTGCTTTCGAGTATAAGTTTTGGTTTGCTAGGTGGTAAGATTCGGTTTAGGGCTCTTGAAAATATAAATTTCCGATGTGGCAAAGGAGAGATAGTTGGTATCATAGGGCAAAATGGTGCTGGTAAATCTACTTTATTGAAATTATTAACAGGCGTCAGTCAGACTAGTTCAGGCTCTATCTCAATCAGTGGAAATATCCGTTCTATCTTGGAACTTGGTGTTGGATTTAATCCAGAACTCTCCGGTGAAGAAAATGTATATTACAACGGACTAGTCTGGGGATTTCGTCTAGATGAAATTGAAGAAGTCACAGAAAGAGTATTTGAGTTTTCAAACCTAAATGAGTTTCGCAAAACTCCAATTAAGAATTATTCCTCTGGTATGATCATGCGATTGGGATTTGCTTTGGCGACTGCTACAGTTCCTGAAGTATTGATTGTGGATGAGGCCTTGGCTGTTGGAGATGCCATCTTCCAACAGAAATCTCTAGAGAAATTTAGAGAATTCAAAGAAGCAGGATCAGCCACTTTAATTGTAAGCCATGATTTAACCTTGCTTGCTCAAATTTGTGATCGCATCATTCTCTTAGACAAAGGGAAATTGATTTATGATGGATTACCACAGATGGCAATCCAGGAATACATGAAGCAAATTGCAGATACATCTTGGCAGAAAAAATTAGATCCTAATAAAGATGTTCAATCTCCCATTCAATTTCAATGTAAATTTATTAAGGCTGATATCATTAATCCTACTTTAGTTTTTGTTGGAGATCTCGTTGATTGGGAAATAACTTATTTCTTAAATGAGCCTATTCCACAATTAACAATTGGAATTCATATAGATCATTCTAACGGAATTCGAGTATATGGTACCAATACATTCCAAAATGATATTCTCTTAGATAATTTAGAGATCAATAAAGAGTATAAGTTAAGATTTCAATTTCCAATAAATTTAGCTCCAGGTAAATATTCTATAGGACTAAGCCTTCACCAAGGTGATAACCACACTATGAATTGCTATTTTTGGGGTGAGGGTTTACATTCCTTTGAAGTAGAGAGAGTAGGCATTCCTAAATTTACAGGATTAACTTACCTTCCCATTAAAATCATTCTATAAAATTTTCTATAATTAGAATAGTTAGAATAATTATTCATATAATACAAATTAAAATAGAATTATTCTATTTTTTGTAATAATCTAGTAATAAACTTTGTGCAATGCAAAAATAAGCGCCTGTTAGATGCATGTTTTTACCTATATAAAATAGGGGAATAGGCAGATTTAGTCAATTAATTATTTAAGTAATTACGTTGAGTTAAAATTTTTAAAAAAAAGGTTATATGTTAAAAAAAATATTGACAACAAGTTTCTGAGCAATGATGGTGAGCAGACTATTCAAGGAGATTATTGATGACAAGTAAAGTAAAAGGGTTAGTAATAGCTCTGATTGTAACTACTTTTGTTGTAGGAAACTGTACTTCTATCGGTCATGGTGCTACTATGAAAAATGAATTGGCTGTAAAGTCAGACGTTCATAGCAACATCGCAAGACCAGTAGAGTTCACACATGAAATTAGAGAAACAAATGTATCTGGCGAAGCAGAAGCTATGATCATTTGGATTCCACTAGTATTTGACGTTGCGCTAACAGGTGTAGGCTTAGTTGGAAAAATTGGTGGAGCTGTAATGGGCGGAGTTGGAGCAGGTGTTAGTGCTATCCCATATGTTGGAAAGACTGCAGGTGAAAAAGTTGCGGGCGGTGCGAACACAGTTAGTAACCTTGGACCAATCCTAGCAAACGCTTACCTACTTCCTCTATCGGCTGAAGCTGAAAACAAAGCTATCTATGCTAATAACATTGATGGTATTGTTAGAACAAATGTTGAAGCTGAAATTAGCATTGAATATTTAATCTTCAAAAACTATAAAGTAAAAGTTACTGGCAAGCCAGTAATCGTAAGAAATATCGGACCTATGAGTGATGCAAGATTAGCAAAAATCCAAACTCTTAGAGCTGCAAACAAATACACTGAGGAAAACTAAGATGAAAAAATACATAACATTAGTTATTTTATCAACAGTAGTTGGTCTCATTGGATGCGTTTCTTCCGGTAAAGACAATGCTACATTCCACCCAGAATTAAATACAACTGCACAGACTATCGTTGTAAGACCTACTGAATCTACTCTATTAGTTGATACTAATACTTGGGTAGAAGGTGTTTCTTACGAAGGTTCTGAACTTTTTGGAATTTCTTTCTTCGAAAACAGATTCGTATCTCCTACTCTTCTTGGAAAAGAAGGTTATGATGCATACACTTTGGATGCAATCAATGATGCAATCCAAAAGTCAAAATCTGACTCTTTTCAAGTAGTAAAGACTGAAGTGGAATCTTTCGTATTCCCTTCTAAATACTTTGCTATTTATGGAACTTACAAAGTTTCTGTAAAAGGGCACCCAGTTAAATATAAGTTCCTTGGACCTGTTTCTGAAGCTAAAGCTGATGAAGTATATTCAAGAGGAATTAATACTTCTGGACTAGCGCTTGATGGAGCGGCAACACCACTTTATCCTTCGCAAAACCTAAGACCAGAATGCTGTAAGAAATAATCTTAAAGCAAAACTGATTTAGAAAAAGGGACTTTCGAGTCCCTTTTTTTATGCTTCCTGAATTTACAGCTTTTGAAACAATATTGACGAATTTTCCTTAACTTGGATAATTCTAAATATGATCGCAACCTCTCTAAATAATAGATTTGATTTATTCAATCCAACAGATTCTCATAAATCCTTACGTGAGTCAGTGGCACATTTTGCTGAAAAGGAAATGGATCTACAAGCTACAGAACATGATGAAAAGGAAAGCTTTAACCATTCACTATTCAAAAGACTTGGTTCAGAACTAGGAATATTTGGAATTACAATTCCAGAAGAAGCAGGCGGGCATGGTCTAGACCCACTCGCCTCTGTTATTGTTCATGAGGAAATGTCAAGGTTTGATCCTGCATTCACTTTATCATACTTAGCTCATGAAGTTTTATTTGTAAATAATTTCTACTATAGTTCCAATGATGAACAAAGAAGAGAATATCTTTCAAAAGTTCTAAGCGGAGAATGGATCGGTGGAATGGGTATGACTGAGCCTGGTGCAGGAACAGATGTTTTGGGAATGTCTACTGTTGCCAAAAAAATTGGAAATAAATATATACTTAATGGAACTAAGCAATACATAACCAATGGAAATACATCATCTGTATTTGTTGTTTATGCAAAACTAGATTCAGTTTCGAATCGAAAGACAACAGCATTTATTGTAGAATCTTCTTACAAAGGTTTTTCTGTTGGAAAGAAAGAAGAAAAAATGGGCATGCGAGGCTCACCAACAACACAGTTGATATTTGAAGATTGTGAAGTTCCAGAAGCTAATTTACTTGGTTTAGAAAATGGAGCTTTAACTCATATGATGCGAAATCTTGAAATAGAAAGAGTCACACTTGCAGCTCAATCACTCGGTATAGCTCGAAGATGTATTGATATAATGTGCGATTATTCTATGCGTTATAGAGAAGCCTTCGGCAAAAAATTATCGGAATTTGGTCAAATCCAAAGAATGATAGCTGAGTCCTATGCTGACCTTTCAGCTGCTAGGGCATTAGTTTATCAAGTCGCTTCTGAAATCCATCCAGAAGAGAGATCTTCATTAGGAGCAGCAAGTGCTAAGTTAGTTGCAACGCAAATGGGGGAACGAGTTTCAAGAAATGCAATCCAGGTCCTGGGAGGATATGGATACTGTAGAGAATATCCAGTCGAACGCTTGCATAGAGACTCCATTTTACTGTCCATAGGTGGTGGAACCAATGAGGCTATGCAGAAGAATATTGTTTCCGACTTGCGGAGAATGTATACCTGATAAGGCCTATTCTTCTTAATGGAAGATCTATAAATGTCCGATGAATTTTCCATAAATGAAAAACCTTATGATGCTATAATTATTGGAACTGGCTTAGGTTCTCTTTCTTATGCTGCTCTTCTTGTAAGATCCGGTAAGAAAGTAATAGTATTCGAAAAAGCATCTGAGCCCGGTGGTTGTGCTTCCTCTTACTCCAAGGATGGAATTAGATACGAAGCAGGTGCTACAACTTTAGTTGGACTTGAGAGTGGACTACCTTTGTACTTACTTTTGAAAGAACTTGGAATCCCAAAAGAAAACTTACCCTTAATATTGCTTCCAACAGCAATGAAAGTTAATATGGGTAAAAATAAAGGTATAGATATTTCTGGTATTGAATTTTTAACTAGAAACAATAAACGTGGGGAATGGATAGAAGAAGTTTCTAGATATTTTGGTGAAGCAAAGAAACAGAAAAGATTTTGGTCTTGGATGTTCTATTTATCTGATCATGTTTGGGATGTATCGAGTCGATTGATTCATTTTCCTTTTCATAATATTGCTGATGTATTTAAGACTTTGCTGAAGCTAAAGTGGAAGGATTTTTTAATATTTAGTTTTTCGATAATTAGCATTAAGGCCTTACTGAAATTACCTGGTTTTCCAAAATCTAAACTATTCAAGAAATTTCTTGATGAGCAGTTATTGATTACTGCACAGACTACTTCAGAATCTGCTCCAGTAACCTTAGCTTCAGCTGGTCTTAGTTATGCTCATTTAGATAACTATTATTTGATAGGTGGAATGGGAGAGCTGGCAGGAATATTAGTGAATTATATTGAATCTCACAAAGGCAAAGTGCACTTTAGAGAAGAAGTAAATGTTATTGCTGCAGAAGATAGCAGAGGAGAAATTCTCTATTCTGTTCATACAAGAAAGAATAAAACCTATCTTGCAAATTCTCTAATCTCAGGAATTCCCATCTGGAATTTGCCAAGTTTAATTGATCCTGATAAGAATCTTTTACAAAAAAAACTATTCCATTACTTGAATTCTAGAAGCGCAAAATACAATAAAAATATATGGGGAGCTTTTAATATTTCTATTCTAGTCGAAGATTTTCTAGCTGATGAAGAATGCATTCATTTCCAATTTCACTTAGAGGAAGAGCTTCCTTATGGTCTGGGTAAATCTATTTTCATTTCAGTTTCTCATAAAGACGATCAAATTCGATGTAGAAATGGACAGCGAGTTCTCGCTGTTTCGACTCATGCAAGTCTTCCAGAAAATTGGGATCGCAAGGAAAAAGATTACACATACAAAAAGCAAGAAATTATTTTGTTAGTAATCAAGCATCTTGAGAGCAATTGGAATGGATTTTCAAAAGATAAAATTATAAAAATCCAAGCTGCTTCACCTGCGACTTGGCAAATTTGGACTGGTCGTTATAAGGGTAGAGTCGGTGGTATTCCTGCAAGTTATTTTCGAAATCTACTAAGTTATCCAAGTTCATTTACTTCTTTAAGAGGCTTTTATTTGTTGGGAGATACTGTTTATCCAGGTCAGGGTATTCCAGGAGTCGTATTAGGAGCTTTGAATCTCTTTAAGAGATTGGGTTGATCGTTTTGTCGCTTTCTAGAAATCTGGTTTGAGAATGCTCCCTAACAAACAAGTATCTATTAGAGTTCCTGGAACCGCAGCAAATTTGGGACCGGGTTTTGATATCTTAGGGATGGCATTAAATATTTACAATCATTTTGAATTTAAATTAAATGATCTTTCAGAATTTCGAATTTCCATGAAGAATGGACAATCTGTCCCATTCGATACAAAAGATGATCTTACTCTTCATTCTTATAAACAATATTTTCAAATTTTCTTAAACAATCTCAATCCTCCAACTTATGATTGTTCGTTGAATTTAGAACTACCTATGAAAGGTGGTTTAGGATCTAGCGCCTCTGCAGTTGTAGCGGGATTTTGTTTTGCAAGAGAGATTCATAAACTATATTTTAAAGATATTCCAATTCCATCTGAAGGTAGGTTTCTTTATGAACTTGCAATGCAAGAGGGTCACCCAGATAATACAAGCCCAGCGTATTTGGGTGGTTATGTGTTATCTTATTTCGATAGAAAAGATCATTTAAGTTATTATCAGAAGCGATTTCCTCAAAGTACTGCGATCTATATCTTTACGCCTCAACTTGAAGTTTCCACTCATGAAAGCAGGAAGATACTTCCAAAATCTTATAGTACAGAAGATGTTATTTTTAATATGACAAGAATTGCGACTTGGATTCAGTATTTTGATACTAGGCGTTTTTCTGACTTAAAGCTTGCATTGCAGGATAAAATCCACACACCTTATCGAATCAACTCAATTCAACATCTTAATGAAATCATTCAATTAGTTGAGAAAAAGCAAATGGCTTATTGCCTCTCAGGATCAGGACCTACTATATTGATTTTTATGGAAAGAAAAAAAGTATCTCAATTAGAAAAGGCTCTTTTCTTGGAAATTGATGGGATAATGAAATCATTTAATACTAATTATGCATTAAGGCGAGCAAAATCTGATAATAAGGGTGTGATAATTAAAGTAAGATAAAGAACTAATTTTCCTCAGAACTATCTTCTTCCTCGGAACCTTCTTCTTGACCCCAATCAAAAGTTCCTTCACGGTTACGTTTCGCACGGTTTAGCCCTGGTTGTATCTTGGTAATGGTGAAAGTAAATTTCATTCTTTCATTGCCACTTTTATTAAAGAAAAATGAACCTATCATACTAATCTCGACAAAATTCACCATACGTTCTTTAACAACTCTATCGCTCAATCTAAATTCTGCAGAATGACCAATTATTTCATTACTTTCTAGGATTTCTTTGGATTCCATTTTTGAATAGGTATCCATTCTAGGAGGTTTATAAAGTACGAGTCCATTTTTTTGAATACTAATATCGTAGTCTTCTGTATCTCTAGCTTTTTTAAAATGGAAAACTAAGTGGTCTTCTGTTATTGCTTTGGTGAGAGTTTGAATGTTTCCTATTTTTTTTCCAATAGCAAAATGAGCAATTCGCTCAATCTCATTTACAACAAGATCAAAGCTATCGCCAACTGAGATGGGGTCAGGTAGTTCTAAGGCTTTCATTCTGAGAATTGGTAGAATGAATTGATGGATAAATATAAAGCCTAAACCTATAACAGAAATTGAAAATACTATCCAGATAACAGTTATTAGACTATCCTGGAGTAGTATTCCGAGAATTAGACTCATTTATCTTTTTACATCTAGGTTGTGTTTATCGTCCTCTTTCTGAACTGGAAATCGTGCAATGAGAGAAAGTAAATCCTTTACTTGCTCAGCACTTATTACCTGAGACATTCTGTCTTCTAAGCTAATAGGAGAGGGTTTCATAACCAAATCTTCTAGCTTTAATTTTTCTTTTTTGCTATCTGCTTCTTCTTTCTTCGAACCCGGCAATTTTAAATTCGCATGGATTTCTTCAGCCTTCTCATCCTTCTTGGATTCAACTACTGGAATATCCACTTCTTGACCAGGTAAACCTGATTTAGGCATGAAAGCAGCGGAATTTAGATACTGCTGTATATTGGTTACATTCATAGTCATAAACCTCCGTGTTTATGCTCTCGGAAAAATAGTTTTTCCTCTGTCGTACTTATCGACAAATGCCTCTCTTCCTTTAGCAAAAAACTGTAAAATCATTAGAAATTTTCGATTTGCACAAAACCCTAAACCCCTCGACCTTGGTTTGCAATGGAACAAAATACCCCTTTTTGGAAAAAATACCTCGATTTTAAGAATCTCCCATTAGATAGTCAAATTTCCTTAATAGTGATTGTCGCTCTTTTGGTTTATGTTGCTACAACCCTACCTATGGTAATCAAAACCTTCACTAATAAAAATACCATTTCTATTGATGGAACAACTTATAGCATTGAAGACTTAGAGAAAGAAAAGCCTCAGATTTATGTGAAATACAGAAATGACATGGCTACCTCACTCAAAGAAAGTTTTAGCCAGTTTGCAGAAGGAAAAATTTTAGAGCTTGAGGCAAAAGAGCTAGGACTTGATTCACCTGATGATGTATTCAAGAAAGGCTTTAAAGCCGAAGAGCCCTCTGAAGAAGAAATTCTTTCAATTTATAACCAATACAAGGATCAACTTGCTGGAAGACCGATGGAAGAAGCAAAAGATATGATTCGTAAGCAAATGGTCATGCAACAAGAAAGAGCTTATGCGCAAAATATCCAAAAGGATTTAATCAAAAAATATGAAGTTGATTTTAAGATTGCAGAGCCTCCCGTTGTTCGTATGGAAGTGCCTGTAGGTGATAATCCAACAACAGGTCCCAAGAATGCTAAAGTTACAATAATAGAATTTTCTGATTTTGAATGTCCATTTTGTAAAAGAAGCCAGGATGTTAATAGAAAACTTAGAGAAAAATACAAAGACCAAATAAAATGGGTCTTTCGTGATTTTCCCTTGGAATTTCACCCGAACGCAATGTACGCTCACATGGCTGCAAATTGTGCTATTCCCCAAGACAAATACTGGGAAATTTCGAATGTACTTTTTGACAATTCAGGTAACCTAGAAAAATCCAATGTTGATTATCTCGTAACTAAAGCTGGTCTGGATAAAACTAAGTATAGCCAGTGTATGAAAGAGAATGAGGGAAAGTTACTTTCTGAAATCCAAGCTGATATCCAAGAAGGACAGAAGTTTGGTGTATCCGGAACTCCAGCATTTTTCATTAATGGTATCTTTGTAAGCGGTGCGCTTCCTTATGAGCATTTTGAAGAAATCATAGAGAAAGAATTAAATTAATATTAATTCAATTCTTACAAAGAATTAGATTAGAAATAAAATCATAAAGTATAAATTAAAATATTATTAAATAAGGATTAAAATATGAATAAAGCAGTAAAAGTAGCAGTAACCGGTGGGGCAGGACAGATAGGATATTCTCTCTTATTTAGGATTGCATCAGGTGCTATGTTTGGCCCTGAGACTCCTGTAGAATTGCAACTGTTAGAGTTAGAACAAGCACTTCCAGCAGCAAAAGGTGTAATTATGGAATTAGATGACAGTGCATTCCCATTGTTGCAAAAAGTATCTGTTTCTCATAAAGCCGAAGAGGCATTTGCTGATGTGAATTGGGCTCTACTTGTTGGTTCAGTTCCAAGAAAAGCTGGAATGGAAAGAGGCGATTTACTTAAAATCAATGGCAGTATTTTTACATCTCAAGGAAAGGCTATAGAATCATCCGCAGCATCAGATGTTAGAATCCTTGTTGTAGGAAATCCTTGTAATACGAACTGTCTGATAGCGATGAACAATGCAAAGAAAATTCCTGCCAATCGTTGGTTTGCATTAACTAAGTTAGACGAGAATCGTGCGAAATCTCAATTGGCTCAAAAAGCGGGAGTTCCTGTTTCTCAAGTTTCCAATATGACAATTTGGGGAAATCATTCCGCAACACAGTATCCTGATTTTTTCAATGCAAAGATCTCTGGAAAACCTGCTCCAGACAAAATCGCTGATCATGAATGGTTGAAAGGAGATTTTATCTCTTCTGTACAAAAGAGGGGAGCAGCTATCATTGCTGCGAGAGGTCTTTCTTCTGCAGCATCAGCAGCAAATGCAGTTGTAGATACAGTACGTAACATTATTACTCCAACAGCTAAGGATGATTGGTTTAGTGTTGCAGTTTGTTCAAATGGCGAGTATGGAGTGGATAAGGGTCTGATTTTTGGTTATCCAATTCGTTCCAATGGCAAGGATGTTGAGATCGTAAAAGATGTTCCACTCAATGAATTTGGGCAAGGTAAATTTGATTTAACTCATACTGAATTGAAAGAAGAAAGAGATGAAGTAAAGGAAATGATATAAATTAAATTTAAAAATACTTAGATTTAATTTAATTTGAACCTAATAAATTTCATAACTTTATGAAGATTTTAATTTAGGGATTTTGAAAAACAAAAGGCGGTGCGTTCAACATCGCCTTTTTTGTAAAGACTGTGGAATCAATATTTCTAAGATTTTTCTTCGAGTTTTTTAACTCGTTTCATTAACTCAGGCAAGTCACCTAAGACAGATGACACACGTAGCATTTCAGTCGCATTTCGCGCAGGTATCCCAAAATACATACCTTTCTCTTCAGTATCTTTTGTAACACCTGTTAGTCCCATAATTAAACTACCTTTCTTTAATGTTATATGTTCGGCGATAGCACATTGTCCTCCTACCATGACATAGTCCTCAACAACAACTCCACCAGCGAATCCAGCAGTCCCTGCTATATAAACGTATCTTCCGATTCGACAGTTGTGACCAATATGAACATGATCATCAATTTTTGTATATTCACCTACTGAGGTAGTTTCTATAGCAGCCCTATCTATAGTACAATTTGCACCAATTTCAACGTGATCAGCAATTTCGACATTCCCAATCTGTGGTATCTTATGACGTTCACCTGCAACATCAATGAATCCAAATCCATCAGCACCTAGAGTTGAATTAGAATGAATGATACAATCTGATCCTACCTTACACCGGTAGCCTATGACAACATTCCCTCGTATGACAGTGGAATTTCCTATTTCTGAATAAGGTTCGAGGATTGTATGTGGATGAATTGTTGAATTATCTCCAATCTTTGCTCCTTCCATCACTACTGTAAAATCCATTACTGTAACATTCTTACCTAAAATTGCTGTGGGATGAATGGATGCTTTGTCCGAGATGCCGCTTGGGTAATGTGATGGAGGCTCAAAAATCCCTAGAAGATTAGCAAATTTAAGTTTAATAATCTTTTCATCAGCGATAATTCCGTTTGGGAATTCAGACTTAAGCTTCTCTGTTGTGAGTACGATCTTTATAGATTTAGATAGCTTGTTTTTTTCTAATACCTTTTTAGAAGTTACAAGATAAATTGCTGATTCGAGAATGGGAGTTGGAAATGCCAAATCCCTTACAGTCGTTATATCTAAGTTTGGTTCTCCAAAAAAAGATAGACCAAGTTGATCAGATAATTCTTTTAGTTTCATTATTGCCTCTGATGATTATTTAGTATTTTAATGCTTTATGATTTCAGCTTTTGTAAGATTCCAAATGTCTAGTATAGAATTAGAAAGTTGAAAGGCTTCATCGAATTGATTCTCATGAATTAAGGATTCAGATTTAATTACAAGCTCGTATAAATCCATTAAACCAAAATTACTTGCAACACCCTTTACTTGGTGGAGTTCTGATTTTAATTTAACATGATCAGAATCTTTCGTGTAGATTTGAATATTGACGATTCTTTCTTCCATATTCTTGAGCAAAGTATCGATCATGTCCTTAAGCCATGCTTTATCTTCTTCGCTATCCGAATCTATTAATGAATTAATTCTATCCCAATCTATTAACAAATTGTCCTCACTTTTATAACAATACTAATAAAATACCTTCCAGAAGAAACAACAAGTGAAAAATTGTTGCAAATAGTTTTAGAGTAAAAGACAACTCTATCTATGAGTATTCATCCAACAGCTATCATTCACCCTGGCGCAGAAGTTCACGAAAAAGCCATAGTCGGTCCTTTTTGTATTGTAGAGGATCGTGTTGTTCTTGGTGAAGGCAGTCATTTGCATTCCCATGTTGTTCTTCACTCTGGAGCAAAACTAGGTAAAAATAACCAAATCTACCAAGGGGCTTCCTTGGGAGGAATACCCCAAGATTTGAGTTTTAAACCTGAAATGGAAACAGAGCTAATTATTGGTGATGGGAATACGATTCGAGAAGGAGCCATTTTTCATAGGGGGACTAAGAAAGAAACACCAACAACAATTGGTAATAACAATTATTTAATGGGAAATATGCACATAGCACACGATGTTAAAATGGGGAATCACAACATAGTTGTTCAAAATTCTATTATTGCTGGAGTTGTTGAAATCGGTTCTTATGTATTCATTTCTGGTTTAGTAGCAATTCATCAATTTGCAAAAGTTGGCGATTATGCAATGTTAGCTGGTTGTAGTAAGATTGTAAAAGATGTGCCACCATTTTCAACAATAGATGGAAATCCAGCAACGGTGATCGGACTAAATTCTGTTGGATTGAAGCGTGCAGGACTCGCTCCTGAAACAAGGGCTGCAATAAAATCAGCATACAAAATTATATATCATAAGGGTCTGAATATAAAACAAGCACTAGCTGAATTGAAATCTATGCATTCAAGTTTACCAGAGATTCAATATATCATTTCATTCTTCGAAAAATCGAAACGCGGAGTCACTGCTCATCGAAAAATTGGTTCTGGATCTGATGCGGATGAGTAAATTGAAAGTCCTTGTAACAGGCGGTGCTGGTTATATCGGTTCGCATATAGTATTGGAATTAAATAGACTAGGACATGAAGTTATAATTGTAGATGACATGCAGAAAGGAAATGAAAAGAATTTATTTCCTAATAATCAATTTATCCAAGGCGAAATCCAAGATCCTAAAGTTCTTGAAAAAGTTTTTTCTCAAAATATAGATTCTGTGTTTCATTTTGCTGCTTGGAAAGCAGCGGGTGAATCCATGACTGATCCTGCAAAATATACTTTAAATAATTTAAATGGAACTTTTGCACTCTTAACTGCTATGGATAAGGTCGGATGCAATAATTTTATATTTTCTTCATCAGCAGCAGTATATGGTTCTCCTGAATATTTACCTATCGATGAGAATCATCCTAATAAACCAGAGAATTACTACGGTTATACGAAGCTTTGTATTGAAGAAAATTTAAAATGGTATGATAAACTGAAAGGAATGAAGTTTGCTGCTCTAAGGTATTTCAATGCTGCTGGTTATGATCCTCATGGCAGAATTCTTGGGCTTGAGAGGACACCTGCGAATCTACTTCCTATAATTATGGAAGTTGCCGTTGGTGAACGAACATCACTACAAATTTATGGTGATGATTATGATACTACTGATGGTACCTGTGTTAGAGATTATATCCATGTAAGCGATCTCGCTGCAGCACATGTTCTAGCTCTTGAAAAAATTCGTGAAACTAATGAATCCATCATTGTAAACCTTGGATCTGAAAATGGCTATTCTGTTCTGGAGATGACAGAGCTCGCTAGGAAAATTACGAAACAAGCTATCCCTAGTGAAGTTGTTGCTAGACGAGCAGGTGATCCAGCAAAACTTTTGGCTTCCTCTGCTAAGGCTAAGGCACTTTTGAATTGGGAACCTAAATTTTCCAGTGCAGAGATGTTAATTTCATCTATGTGGGAAGTTTATAAAAAGAACTTTAATATTTAATTCTAAAAGCGGATTCAACCTGTTACTTTTTTGAATTTATAGGTTGAATCAGATTTTACTTACAATCATTAGCTACTTCAGATACATAATCGAGAGCTCTAGAATTCATAATTTCTGAACCTTTGTAGCCCTCCATCTTTAAGGTCTTAGAGTTAAATTCTGAAATCCACATTTGCCTAAGTGAACTAGATATCGGACGATAAGACCAATGCCATTTTTCTTCTTCATAACCTTTATTATTTCTTAATGACTTCGCATTGTATGGCTGGCAAAATCCAAATCGTTTTGCATTTATACTGAGCCAATTGTAGATTTCAAAACCTTTTCCACCTTTTTCAAAATAGGAATTTTCTAAGGCATTCAAATCTAGGTCTGTGCCCCAATGGTGTCTTGAAGTTCCTGGCGCACTTGAAAACTCTAGTATCAAACTAACTATTTCTTCAGGAGATTTACCTTTCACAGGTTCTCTCATTTTTCTCTGACCAGAGAATTTAGATTCCCAAATTAATTTTTGTTGGTTGAAGTTTCTAAAGGTTGATACTAGAAATAGAGATTGCTTTGAATTCTTACTTTTTTCTTTATCGAATGCCATGCTCATCGCCTTCCATTGTTTAGCAACTTCGGGAAGTAGATAATGATTTTTAGTTCCTGATATATCTTTTATTTCTGAAAGAATAGCTACCTGTTCATATCTACCTGTTAAAAATTTTGTCATTCCTCCAGCTTGTGTAAAAATACTGTTTAAGTCTGGGGATTTTTGTTCTTCAGCTATAGGTTGTTGTTCAGGGTAACAAAATGTAAGTAAAAATAGTGAAACGAGGGTTAGGAATTTGTACAAAATGTATTTCATTTTTTGACCTTTTTAAAAATAATAAATTGAATTTTTAGTGTAATTTTTCACATAATTATAAAAATTGGCTTTTATGAGAGGTTTAGACATTTATGAAAAAGAAACTAAGTATGTTAATCATTCTTTTGACAGTTTCAAACTGTTACATATTTGATACAATCAATTTTACATATCCATGGAACGGAGTAATCAAAGGTGATGAAGCTAAGGATCAAATTTTCACTTCAGCTTTAATTGGAGCAGTAGCAGATAGAGATAACGCAGATGATTTAATTGCTTTTATATCTGGTCAATTGACAGGAATCAAAGATAGTAGATATTATCTAAAGGAAGATATTGACAAATGTGCAAATGATGCCTTGTTAATTAATATTATTACTGTTGATATCGGTGGTTATACTTGCGAGGCTCGCGAAAGAAAAATAATTATAGATCCAGTTCTTTAAGTTAAATTATTTAACTTTAAAGAAAGTGGTGCTAGCTAAATGCTAGTTGATAAATTTATTTTTTAAAAACCCTGGGAATTAACTCAGGGTTTTTTAATTTGTAAATAAAATTCTTCCTTCTTGGAATCTATTAGAAATCTCTTCTTTTTCTAAGCTTCCTGGTTCACCGAATTTGATAGCATCTTCTCTGGCATCCTTCAATAATTGATCATCTTCTTGTATGTTAGCAATTTTAAATTCAGGCAAACCGCTCTGTCTTAGTCCTAAGAGCTCTCCTGGACCGCGAATTTTAAGATCAATTTCTGATAAAGCAAACCCATCTTCCGTTTCACAAAGTGCAGTTAAACGATCTTTTGCATCAGAAGAGACTGCTTTGTTAGTTATTAAAATGCAAAAGCTTTTATGATGACCCCTTCCAACTCGTCCTCGTAACTGATGCAATTGGCTCAATCCAAATCGATCAGCATGTTCTACAACCAAGACAGTGGCATTGGGAACATCTACGCCGACTTCTACTACTGTTGTTGTCACAAGAATATGGATTTCACCTTTTTTGAAGTCATCCATGACTTTTGCTTTTTCAATATTCTTCATTTTTCCATGAAGCAGTCCAAGTTTTAGATCTGGAAATACATTGATTCTTAAGTCTTCAAAAGATGAAATGCAAGAATTTAAATCTAATTTCTCGGATTCCTCGACCAAAGGATACACAATGTAACATTGCCTGCCTTGTTCGATGTATTTACGAATAGATTTATAAATTCCCGCTTTCTTATCTTCAAAAAACCATCTAGTATCAATGGGTTGTCTGCCTGCAGGTTTATTTCGCATAATAACCATTTCAAGATCACCATAGAGAGTTAGACAGAGTGTTCGCGGAATCGGAGTTGCAGTCATCGCTAAGATATCTGGGTTCTTTCCTTTGGAACGAATATTTTCCCTTTGCTCGACTCCGAATTTATGTTGTTCATCTATAATTACTAGACCTAGATCTTTGAATTGAATATCTTCCTGAAAAAGAGAATGGGTTCCTATTGCAATAAGTGTCTCACCATTTTTAAATCGATACAATTTATCGGCGCGGATTTTCTTGGGTTCTCCACCTAATAAGAGCTCTACATTCAGAAATGGAAGATTTCCTAAGTATTTTAATATCGTGTAGTAATGCTGTCTAGCGAGTATTTCCGTGGGAGCTAAAAATACGACTTGGATATTATTGTCTGTGTAATGAAAGGCGATAGAAAGTGCTGTTAAGGTTTTTCCTGAGCCAACATCCCCTTGTAATAGGCAAGCCATAGGCCGGTCAGTTGATGTGAATTTTTTAATAGCATCAATTGAACTTAACTGATCTTCTGTTAGTTTAAATGGTAGATTAGAAATTAATTTATCATAGGATGTAGACTTAGGTAGGGGCCAAAGTTCTCTTTGGATTTGTCTTCGTAATTTCATTTTGTATAGCAGCAATAACTGAAAGAAGAAAAATTCCTCGTATTTTAATCTCTGAGCTGCAAGTTCCCAAGCTTCCAAACTATCTGGAAAATGAATCTGTCGTAGCGCTTCCGATCTAGAAAAGAGCTTACGATGGCTAATGATTTTTTTGGGAAGAACTTCAGGGATTTCTAATTTAGATTCAAGTATCTGTCCAATGATTCTTCGAAAGCCTCTAGAATCTAAACCCTCTCGTTTGAGAGATTCGTTAGAAGGATACAAGGGTACAATACGTCCAACATGAAGCAGTGATTCCGAGTCTTTGCCGTCAGCTTCGGAATCAAGGATTTCAAAATCAGGATGAACTATCTGAAAGCCTTTGAAGTATTCTAGTTTGCCTGTTGCTACAATATTTAGATTGTTTGTTAGCTGCTTTTGAAAGAAGCTAGCTCCCTTGAAGAATACTAAATTGATTCGCTCATTATTTTTTGTTCTAAACCCTACTATCAATCTACTTGTTCTACCATGAGCAAGATAGGAATCGATCACTGTTCCAATTAAGGTAACAGTTTGTCCTTGGGCGAGTATAATTTGTTCGGTAATTGAACGGTCTAAATACCTTCTTGGAAAATAGTATAGAATATCAGAAACAGTCTGAAGTCCATTAGAAGCTAAAGTGTCTTGGCGTTTAGGGCCAATTCCCTTTATCTTTGTTAGTGGATCACTAAGATGAAGATTCATTATAAATCATTCAACTCACTTGGTTCATTAGGTATGCTCCCAGAATTTACTTCCCCTAAATAACAATATTTGCAGCCATAGATATGGGCTTGGCGCTTTCCTTCTGAGTTGACTCGTTCTGAAATTGAGGCATAAAGGTATTCCTCTTTCCTAAGAAGTGTTCCACAGGCAGGGCATACTCTCGGTCGAGGAACATTGGGATCCCAATTTTTGTTATAGATTTTCTTTGGGTCAGCGGATTTGAATTTACTTTCTTCATTCTCCCGCTTCGCCTGGGATTTATCCATGGAATTATTGTCATACGCTGCAAGTAGATAGATAAAGAATGCCGCAGCTCCCAGAACTCCGACTAATGTAAGAAAGGTTGTCATTACTTTCTCACAAAACTTTCAATGTCTACATCTGAATTGGGATGCAGATTTTCACCAACTAAGCCTTCTTCTTTATTGTAGACATTCATCAAACAAATATTTTCACCATCTCTCATTCGATTTAAATTAACTTGTGTAACTTTCTTATTCTCTAAAAATACTTCCGCATAGTAGCCACCGTATTGAAAACCTGCGATGGAATCCACCGCACCAAAATTAGATGGATTTAAGAAAATAGTATTCTTCTTGCGAATGATTCCTTGGTCTTCATGAACATGCCCTGAAACAACAAGCGCAGGTTCATTATCATCTAAGTAAGATCGAATTCCCTGTGAACCAACATGACCAATACCTGGAATCTTATCTAGGTAACCATATGCGGGGTTGTGAATCACACAAATATCTGGTTTCTCTTCTTCGAAGAAATCTCCTGGTTCACTGTAGTTCTTTCCGTTCTTTAGGTACTCGTGGAATACGACTGCTAATTTTTCGGGAATGCCAGAGGTAGGAATAGGGGCTCCACCGTATCCGGAAAATTTTAAACCAAGTAGATCAAAGGATTTGCGATGCAGATCTCTTTCATACAAGGCAGTATACTGAAGGTCAATGTCGTAGTTTCCTGGTAAGGTGAGAACATGTGATTTAGAATACTTTTGTACTAGTGCTTCAATGAGCGCGTATTTTTCCTTCATAGTTTTGGCAGCTCTTTGGAAAAGATCTCTATATTGAATTGCCTTATCATTAAGTTCTTTGGAATACTTATTGGGGAAGCGTATGATTTTAGTAGCAAAGTCAAAAGGCTTTAACTCTTCCTTTCCTGAATTCATCATAGCATAGAACTCTTCTTGTAGTCCACAGAAGTCGATGATGCGGTCATCTGAGAAAAACGCCTTATAAATAATATCACCCGAGAAAAGATACATGTCTGCTTCTGTTTCTGTAAGAATTCTTTTGAGACCATTTAAGCCATCATGAATATCTGTTAAATAAATAATTTTCATTCTAATACCTTAACGATCTCCTTCATAACTAACCTTTATGTACTGCGGACCAAAGAAGTCCATAAGTGGTTTCATGATAACAGATGATTTTGCACCAAAATATATATTCCCTTCGTTGGGTAAGGCTGAGATCACATGAATCTTTCCTGCCATTGATGGAACTTGGTTGAGGAAATAATTTAAATTCAATTGAACTTCCCATTTTATTGGAGTTAGTTTAAGGGTATTAGGAAAGCCTCTTACAATTTTTTTTAATATTCTTTTCTTATGAATGGGATCGAACCTAGAAAAGAATCGTATGATATCCCATTTCTTTTTGCCTGGATTATCGAGAGAATATGCAGTGAATTTAAATTTTACAATATTATCTTCCACATCCACAACTTTTAATCTTGCTTGGTAGTGTATTTGCTTGATGCGAAGGATCTTAGCCCAGAAATATCTTCTTGGATCATACATTCCTTCTAAGCAAACTTCCCCAGACTTGGAATTTAATTTTAAGCTTTCTAATTCCTCAGTTGGTTCAACAATTTTTTTTTGGATAAAGTTCTCCAAGTTCTTTAGAAATAGAACTGCCTGGTAGTTGCTCTTCATTCCTGGAAGAGATTGGGTGGATTCCCAAAAAATTTTTACAGGATTTAACTTCAAGAGTTCATCTAAAATCATCTATTTTTAAATTATTTTATGTTGCCATTTTGGAAAGCGAAAATAGAGTTTAGAATCTAATGAAAATAGGCGTAATAGGATCAGGAAGTTTTGGTACTGCTTTAGGCTCATTGCTGGCAGATAAAGGATATGATGTAGTTCTTTGGACTAGAAGCCAGGAAATGGTAGATTCGGTGAATAAAAATCATAGAAATTTTCGCCATCTGCCTGATTTGGTGCTTCCCGACAAACTTACTGCAAGCACTAGCTTAGAAGATGTGGTTCAAGGCAAGGATATGATTGTATCTGCTCCTCCTTCCCACGCTTTAGGTGAGATACTCAAGAGAATCAAAGATATTCTTCCTGCCAAAATCCCCATTGTATCCGCCAGTAAGGGTATAGAAAATAATACTCTTCGTTTGGTTTCAGAAATTTTTGAATCTGAACTTCCTGGTAGCTATCATTCTCAATTGTCCTATTTATCTGGGCCTTCTTTTGCGAAAGAAAT
>Ga0210043_1000233_pt1 | contig 60226 bp, 79 predicted proteins | sample CryGeymet201501t_FD_183990 | JGI IMG/M metagenome (GOLD analysis project Ga0210043, IMG submission 183990) | Groundwater microbial communities from Crystal Geyser aquifers in Utah, USA - Crystal Geyser metaG 2015-01t (SPAdes) (version 2) | ecosystem: Environmental > Aquatic > Deep subsurface >... | reverse complement strand
TATAGCGAATCAACCACCGTTCAACCAGTCCAAGATCGCGGGGATTCCCTCGATCGTTTCGTCGGCGTACACACGCGACATGGTTGCGTTGTGAGGGTTTACCCAAATAATGAGCGTTTCGATGTCGGTTTGCTCCAATGTGTCGAGGTACAAATCGAACCACATTTCATTGTCGGTCAACCATCGCGGCCACATCATCGCCCAGATCGGCACCCCGTCAACGACGAGTTGTTTCATTGCCTGATTTCCCCCGACGATTCGATCGATGTGATCTTGCCGGTTGTCGTCATTGATTTCGCGCTTGTCAGCCGTCCCGTTCGGTGGGTACAAGTTCAACTGAGCGTACCCGTACGCGTTCGTGTTGTCACGAAACGCCATCATGTGTTTGATCGATTCGGCTTCGGGTGATCGAGCGCCGAGCGTGCGAGGGATGCCGTACACTGATCCGGGCAGGTCGCCCATGACTTCTTGACACGCAGCGTACGCCTCTTTCAAGAACTGCGTGTCGCGTTTGCTGAAACCCGTACCGCCGACTTTGGCGCGGGGCCAAAGCCAACTCGAAATGACATTGCCGTCGTCGTCCCGGTGTCGCGGTTCGTAGTCGTAGAACCACGCACTGAACGGTTCGGGTGCCCACGATCGATCGAGTCGAATCTGTGCGGTGTCCTTGACATATTCGTGAATCGTTTGTCCGTTCAATGATCCGAGGATGTCCTCGTCAGGGAACAAGTTGCTGATTCGCGAGCCGATTTGCAGCATGTAATCAGTTCGATCGAGCGGGAACCCGGCATCGCCGATGCGCTGCAAATAGTCGCGGTTCCATTCTTCCTCACCCGGCATACAAATATAAATCTTGCGATCCGATGTCGGGGCCTTCGTCTGATCCTCGTTCATCAACCGATAGATTTCCATCGCGTGCGTGAACATGCCCGCGTCGCCTGTGATCGGGATCAACCCGTCGCGAATCGTTTGTTCAATGATGCCGCGTTTGTCCGCGTCGGTGCCGAGGTCTTTCGTGCCGTTGAACCAACAGAACATGCGGGTGTTCTCTGGGTTCGGGGGCCATGTCGCGTTCGTCGTGCCTGTCGGCCAACGGGACGAATGCTGAATGTACGAATAGGTGCCGACCCATGACATATATTCGACCGCTTCCATGTCGAGCAGCGGTGAGTTGTTGTTGGGGTCGCGGATCGTGCTGCCGTTGTCGTCGAATGCGTACGGGAATGCCTCGCCGCCGACGATCATCTCGAACGGCGATTGCAGCAGTTGCCGAGACATGAATTTGAAGTGTTCGCGTTCGTCTGCGGGCGAAGAATGGTCAATGAAAAGCCCAGCAGCGCCAGTGGACATCCACCCGCCGATGATGTTTCGCGACGCAATGAGGTGTTCCCATGTGTCGGTTTCACCGAGCAGGAAAGTGTCTGCGTCAGGTGTCGAACTGCTCCAACCTTCTATTGATCGCGGGTCTTTGAGGTCTGAACCGATGAACCAGTAGAAACGAAATTCCTCGTCCGTTGACAGGTTCAAATCAATCAACGCATCGACAAGCGCTGAGCGTTTGCCTGCGGGGATCGTGAGCCATGACGACGCAGGTACATGCGTTCGACCGTTCGTGCCCATCGGTCGATTCACGAAAAAACTGCGAGCGCCGCGAGCGTACCCGTTTCGCACTTGTTCAAGGAAGTTCTGCACCGCGTCGGGGTTGTCGTCGTGCCACCATGACGCGAGTCCGTTCGGGTCGTCAGCGCTTCGCGTGCCGTTGCCTGCGGTGATAAGCCACATCGGTTCGCGCGAAACCGAATGATACCATCGGGCGCGAATCGGATCGATAAGCGGGTCATCCGGGAACGGTCGCGGCATCGGGTCATCAATGACGGGTTCGATCTTCGGTTTGGTTTTCGCGGGGTCAGGTTTCCCGAGGGGCTTCGGGTCGGGTTGCTTGCCCTTCGATTTCTTCGAGGTCGGGATTTTGTCGGTCGCCTTGCGAAGCGGTTGCAGATTCGCAGTATTCGCAGTTTCGGCGCTTGCCCCCGAAACGAATGCAGCGACGGATTCACCCGGCACAGTTTCGGCGCTTTCGTCGAGCAGCATCGCGATACGCATCGATTCATCAGCGTCGTTCAGGGGCGGGATGCCGATCGTCGAGGTGTTGGCGCTGTCCTGTGTCGATTCGCACGCAGGGAGCGCCAGAATCGAAGCAGTTGCGAGCAGGGCAAGCATAAGGGTACGGGTCATCGTTCGTTCTCGCTTTCTCCGAGATCAGGGGCCTCGGTGAAATCCAACGCGAAATAGATCGGGCCGACACAGCCCGCGTTTCGCGTGTCGTCATCTTCAATACACCCGCAGACCTCGCAAATCATCGTGTCGTCATCGATGTACGCAGGGTCAACGGTTTCAAAGTCCAAATCTTCAAGAACCCCCATCGTGCCGCAACTGAAATCGACGGCCTCGTCTTTGAGCGCCCCGCCGACCCAACTGTGCGGAGGGAGGTTGTGTTTCACCATGATGATCGGTTCGGCGTTGTCAGGTCGTGCAATGATCTCGATTCCGGGCTTGCACCAGCAATCGAGGTCGCCGCGAATGTGAAATGTGTCAACCGGGAGAATGTCAGTCCAACGACCGCATTCGGAGATTTGATCGATCCAACCCGGTTCCCATTTGCGTTCATTCTCCACTGTTCGCCTTTCGTTGAATCAGTTCGTCCCAATCGTACTTCATCAACGACCACCCTTCGAGTTGCCCGGTGACATGAATCGCCTCGGGGTATTCGACCATCGTGTTTGTTTCTGCATCGTACATCGACACGCGGAACACGCGACCGTCAACCTTGCGAATCAACATCGGCGCATCGGGCGCTTTGACGATCGAATCTTGGCGAATGCCGCCGATACACCCGGTCATCGACAACACCAGCGCCCCGGCAATCAACCAGAAAGCGAGAGCGCCGGCGCAATGCAACTCAGTTCGGCGTTGAATCATTTTTGTCGCTGCCCAAAATCTCATCTGCTCGATTTTCGTGTTCATCGTTGACCTTTCCGAAGTCCGGGTTCTTGTTTGAAAAATCGATCGCATCTTGCTCGATTTGATCGCTCATCGAATCGCGTACCTCGTCATCGTCGCCGAGGTATTTCGTCTTGCGGGGCTTCTTCCATTCAGCAATCAGCGTCGGGAGAAGTTCTTTCAGCAACACGCCGAGGAATATCGCGATCGCTCGAATTGCTTTGTTCATTTTGATTTCCCCTTCGCTTTCGATTTTCGTTTGTGCTTTTTGTTGAACGAAACAGCGAGCGATTGCAGTTCAACCATGAAATTCAACCCCAACCGCTCGCAAGTTTCGTGCATCTCCAACATGGTCGCCGCGTAAGACTCCCGAAGTCGATATTCCTTCTCAGGGACTTTCGGCGTGTTGGACATGAGCGGGTTCCATCAAGGTTCGATCGCGTCGTCCCCGAATTGATCTTTCACATCCTGCGCGCTGTCAACGACTGCACCAATATCGGGTTGCGTAGTGTCGTCGCCGTCAAGGTAGAATGCGGCAGCGGTGACAGCAGCGCCGATCAACAGAAGAATCGCGGTGATCTTCGCTTTCGTGCTGCCCTTTGCGTTGTTGTTTGCCATGTCTGAATCTCCGTGTTTGGGTGAATCGAGGTACATCCCTCGTCGGCATAATGATACCAAAACTTGACCACAAGGTCAAATGGCGACCATTTGCGTGTGTCCGGGGCCTTGAACCGGGAATTCCTCGGTGATGTAGTACCCGAGCGCATCAGTGAGGTGAGTCAACTTTTTGTCGTGTTTCTTGTCGATTTCGCCTGAACCGCCTTCGACCATCCGAACGCCCTCGAAATCTTTGACCGTGTTCGGGGCCTTCGTCGGGTCAACGATCAATCGACGAGCGTATTGCCCGTTGATGCCTGATCGACAGCGTGTGTTCATCGCGTTCACACGCGCACGCTCGCGTGGGTTGCTCATCCCGTACATCGGCAGCATCCGCGACCCGAACACAGGATAAAGCGTTCGTTCGACGATATCCCAATCTGACCCGCTCAACGATTGCGTTTTCTTGATCGCGCCGGTCGCGTCCCCGTACAAACGAACCTCGCCTTTGTGATCTTTCCAATCGTTCAGCACGCGCTGCGCTACGAGTTCAGTGTTTGAGTTTTGCGGGATGTACACCTCGCCGATGACGGCGGTGAACGGTGCAATCAACCCCGGCATGTTCGGCGGGAGGATATATTGCTCTTGGCAAATCACGCACACGCCCGGCGCGGTGTTGAAGTCAAAGCAAAGAATCAACGGTCGATTCTCATCGTACGGCAGCCCGCGATAGGTCGAATACTGAGTCTCGAACCCGTAGTACGCACGCCCGAGGAACGACACGAACGAACCCTCGTATTCCTGTGCGAACACCAACTCGTCGAGGTCTTTGCGTGCTGCCTCGATGACCATCGGGTCGAGGATGTCGCTCGACTTCCAATGCCAGTTTCGCCATTGACCTGTTGCGTCTGCTTCTGCGTCCTTCACCAAATCGTAGTAGTGATTGCGACCTTCGGGCACCCCGATGAAATCCACCCAGCCCAACCGATTCTTTGTGTCAACCGCCGGGCGAAGGTGATGCGTCCATACGATCGGTTTCATGTTCGCGTACTCGTCAAGCACGCAACCATCAACGGGGCGACCTTCGGCGCGTTCGGGCACATCGAGGCCGATGCAACGAATCTCTGTCCCGGTTTTCAATCGAATCGTGAGGTCGGTTTCGTACGGCTTGCCGCGTATCAGGTTCGGCGGCACCATGCGTTTGAGATCGTTCCAATAGATATCGCGACATTGCCCGAGTGTTGGCGCTGCAAAGAAAAAATACCCGTCAGGGAACGCACGAAACGCGAGCGCTCGCTTGATAAGTCGGCGCTTCGCGATTTCGGTCTTGCCTGATCGACGGCCCGCGTAGGTGACATTGAATCGGGTTCTCGATTCAAAGTACCCCGACTGTTGTTTGTGATATTCAAGATCGTACCAGCGTGCAAGTTTGCTCATAGCGTATCAACCTGCGTTGGCGATTCGTTGTCCTGTACCGAAAGAGGCGGCGAAGTTTGTTCTTCGTCATCGTTCGGCGATTTGGGTACGCTTGATTCGGCCATTTCAAGGAAGTCGCGAATCTCGTCGGCCATTTGTTCAGCGCCCATCGTCGAGGTGTCGTTGAGCAACCCTTGAATCGCGTCGAGTTTCCCGCGTGCGATGATCTTGTCCTTGATGTCGATGTCGGGCGATGCAATCACCGCTTCGTAGAACTGAATCGCGTCGTTTCGATAATCGTCGGGCTTTTTATCCTTCGAGTCGTTCGGGGTGTACAGCACCGACCCGGTGAGCGTTCGCGTGACTTGGGCGAGCGCTGCCGATTTGCCGCTGATCGCGTGCAGGAAAGTAGACACCGACAACAGATCGATGATGTCCATCCCCTTCAATGTCGGTTCGTCGATGCCGAGTTTGCTTGCGAGGGCCTTGAACGCATCAATGTCAGCAGGGCGCAATGTACCGGCTTGGCGCATCCGCTTCGCGAGCGAACGAATCCCCGGAGGACGACCCGCCGGGTTGCCTGATTGTCCCGGTTTGAACTGGTGAGGGCGAAGGTGCGCGTACGGGTCGTGTTCAGTCGCGTCGGTGTCCGCGAACTCGGGATCATTCGCCGCGAGTCGGCGCGCTTCTTCGGCTTGGCGCTCGGGGTCGTGGTTCGGGTTGGGCGTTTCGGGCTGATCCATACTGTTTCCGTTGCGAGTGTGTGCGTCAACAGTATATCGGCAAATCGGCGTTTGGGAACCCCTTTTCGCGGTTGAGTTGTCCACCAAGTCAAAAGAGGCGGCGAAGTTTGCATTCAGGGTTCACTGTTCGGGTTCATATGCTCGGCGGCTACGCGGATCTCGTCGCGACGAATGCGGAACTCAGTTTGATCGCTCAAATCCTCCCAATCGTGCCATTGCCAACCGTCGATCTCGGTGACGCGATCGCATTCTTCGTGATACCTCGTTCGTTGAATCTCACCGTCGAATGAGCCAACGAACACTCGATGCCGTTCACCTTTCACGATTGTTTCGCCGCACAATGCGCATTCGTGATTCTTTCGCCCGACTACATGCCTCTGGTCTAATGCGTTCATTTCATTCGCCCTTTCAACTTTCAAGTTCGGTCTGCATCCTCGCGAGGAACTTCCGCAGTTTGTACCGGATCAACTTCGCCCGCCTTTGCTCGTTCGGGTGCATCATCGTTTCGTAGGTCGTGAACCGATATTAACACTTGGCGCACACCCTTCGCCTACGAATCGCCGCCTCTTTCGCCATAGGTCGGGAATCGATGACACCGATTCGTTCGTGATTGCACTTCGGGCAGTTCAATCGTCGTCCTCGTCAATCAACCCATTCGTTTGCATGAAATCGATGACCTCCCACCAATACATTTCGTGAACGCTTGACCCTTCGAGTTCGGCAAGCGGATCGTGCCTGCCCATATGCTGCCTGAGTATATCATCAGCGCCCATCGTCGTACCGTCGGCCCAGCATGGCCCGCCGATGATTTCGCAATGCTCTCGCGTCGGGGCACGATCCCAGTTCTCCGGTTTCGAGTTCCGATGCAACTCAAGCCCCGCGAACGGTTGATGCAAATCGCTGTATTCGATCGGGACATGAATGTGCAACTCGCCTGCCCCGCGTTCGTTGATGACGATCCAAACATGAATCACCCAATCGTCAGTCAACCGCCGCGTGTAGGTTCGTTTCATCGGCACGATCTCGATCGGTTTCGACAACTCCCCGTTTTCGTTTTCGTACCGAATGAGTTTGTACGAATCCCCTTGCACGAACGCGAACCGTTCGGGGTGCTGCATCGCCTCAGCGGTGATCGCCTTCGGGTATCCCCGGTTCAAACACGACTGCGAGGTGCAGTTCGATTTTTCTCTGAGTCGTTTCGCCTTCATATGATCGTCACCCCTTTCGACGCAAACACTTCGCGAGGAACGATGTTGCTCATGCGAATCGCTTCTTCGAGTGTGAACCACCCGTACCCGCACGATTCGTTGTTGAGTTTGATCGTTGTGTCGCTGGGCAGTTTCGTTTGGTAAAACTGAAAATGACCTCCCCCGAACGCTTCGACTGTGCCGAAGTATTCAATCGCCGATTCGAGTGCGTCCCGATCGGTGAGGTCGATCCCGGTTTCTTCCCGCAGTTCGCGGATCGCACACTGAACAAAGTTTTCGCCCTGCTCGATGCGACCGCCGGGAACGCACCAGTGATACGGGTACGATTTGTGATGCGCCCGCTGACACAACAGGACACGATCGCCGTCCCGTATCATCATCGATGCGCCGATTCTTGATTTGCCATCTTTCATGTTGTCTGTTCCAATCTGTACCTGAAATACCAAAGTGTGCCGTGCTTGATTGCTCTCGCGTCGAGTACGCGACCTTTCGTTTCGATCATTGACCCGATCGGATGATGCAAGGCGATCCCTCGAAACCCCTTTGTGTCACAAATCGCATCAACGGAACAATCGAGCGATGACCCGCGATTGTGCGCCGAAACAACTCGATTGTGAGGTTCCCAATTCGCTTCCGGCTGTGGGTCGATGATTCTGTCGTAGTCCATTTTCGTATACCCTCCGTGTTTGTTTCGGCGCTTCATGCGTCGAGGTCGATGATCGTCCCGATTGTTTCGGCGCTGCCTGCGTATGCTCGAATCAGTGCGTCCCTTGTTCGTTTTTCGATGATCTGGCGCATCAATCGCGTTTTCCCGGATGCCCGCCCCCAAGAAACATGCGGGAAACGACAGGAACGCATATGTTCGATCAGGAACGCCCCTGAATCGTTTGTAGCGGGTTCCTCGATCGGGACGACACACGACACGATGCGATCCAGCAAATCGATCTCGGGCGATTCCTGAACGCCCTGCTGTCGAATCACGATCGTATCGCCCCTCGCCGGCGCTGGGTCGATGATCGCGGTGTCCCCGTCGATGATTGCTTCGTGCTCTTCGCCGTTGACGAATACCCGTGTGCGTGTTTCAATCTTTCGTTTGATCGGCATCGGGGATCGCCCTCGGGAATGGGGAGTATGCCGCCGCGAAGATCGGAGGTTGCGATACCCCCATGACCCCGACATACATGCGCCCGGTGCGTGTGATTTCTTCGATTTCAGGTGTCGTCAATGACCAGCACGAAATGATGCAATCCGCAGTTGTTCCGTGTTCGTCGATCAGCATCTTGCCGCGATAGATCGGGAGTTCTGAAACTGATTCGTGGTTGTCCCCTCGACCGAGGGTTCCGTTCTGATCTTTGAATGGTATTGGTTCCATTGATTGCCTTTCGTGTTATCCGATTTCATCCTCGTCCCAAATGCGGGTTGCTCGCCCCTCGAAATCCTTGCAGAAGATTTCGACCATCGCTGCCGTCGGCGGGGCGTGCGGTTCCGGTACATGATCGTCGTGCGGACATTTCATGCACCCGACCGGGAGTACAACCGATGCGTTCGGATCGATGCGCAAGATGTCGCGTGCAGTATCAAGCACACAACAGTTCGTATTCACGCCCATCAACACGAATCGGAACGGTTCAACGATGTTCATGCGGTACGCCGCTTTCAACACTTCAAGCCCGCCCGCGTCGTCGCTCTTTTCAACAACACACCCTTGACCTGTTTCGTCGTCGATGAAATGACGATTCTCCAATGCCGCGTTCATAATGCCGGTGTAGGTGTTGCCGTGATCTTTGTATTCGACGACGATGACGCGATCGCCGCATTCGTTGTGCCGACGAATGCGATTCGCGATTCGTTTTCGCAGCATTTTGTCATGCGCTGCACTGAATCCGGGCTGCATATCGATGACGACTGCGATTCTCATTTCATGCACCCCGCAAACAACATGCTCATCATCAAACGACAAATCTTCGACTGCGTTTCGGGGTCGCTGTACGCTTTGTTGCTTGCCAATGATTCGTGCAACCAACACCAACCGCCGATTGTCAACGCGCCGAGGTTTATATGCACTTCCTGTTTCGTGTATCGCGTTCTGATCCATTCGCCTTCGCTTGGGTTCACAACGCACGCCCGATTGTGCTTGTCCCGCAATCGAACCTCGTCACCGATCAACAACAGTTCGTCGTTCGGGGTTTCTTTGACCATGATGTGACCGTCGAACGATGCGTACTCGCCGTGCAAGTACCCGCCGATGATCGGCAGAGGTTTGTTCATTGCGTCTATTTCTGATTGACTCATTTTTTATCTTCCTGTTCTTCGATCAATTGAACTGCGAGTCGAACGCAATCAAAACACAAGCGACGATAGCACCCACCCCCGCAACAACTATTTATTCCGCTTATGTGTTTGAGTCCTACGAGCGATCGAAAGCAAGAATCGCAATCTTCACTTGAATCATTATCGACATACAATTCCGAATCACTTTTGTCCGTTGCCATTAGTTGAACCCTTCGATGTATTTGCGAACCTTGTCCGTGTCGGGTCGATCACAGCAAACAAGCAATGCAGCGAGCCGGCATGAACGGAGCAAGCACCGCATGACACCTCGGGCATTCCCATCCTTGCAATCGTTTCATTCTGACGCCCCCGGTTTGAGTTCGCGAACACTCGGCGCGACTTCCTCCGGGTCGATGACCGGGATGATGCCGTAGTGCTTTGCGACCGAATGAATGTGTTCGATCGTGTGTTGTTTCGTGTTCGCACGAATGCCGACCGGCTCACCGAACCAAAGCGTATCCTCGGTGAAATTGTGCCCGCGATCGTGTGACCACTTCGCGAGTTGCGTTTGATCTGCGAACGACACATACATATCGCTCGAACGATTGTATTCGGGGTGACTGAAACGCATCAGCGTTTTGTTGCCCCACCATGCAGCGAATCGTTGTCGGCGTGTCGGGTTCATTTCTTCGCCCCCTTTCTGCATCGTTTATGCTCAGGCAGTTCAAGCGACTTGTTCAACTCGTCCATTTTCACGGCGAGTACCGGCGCGACTTTCATCGGTTGATCTTCGGGCCACACACGATCGAGCGTCGGTTCGAGTTCGGGCCACACTTCGAGCAAGCGCTTGCGCGTGTTGACCGAGTTCAGCACCGCATCAATATCGATCATCGCTTTCGCGTGATCTTTTTTGTGCTGTTCTGATCGATCCATGATCGCTGCGAGTTGCTTGCCCAACTGTTTGCGTTCGCCTCGATCGTTTCGGCTGTTGAAACTGAGTTTGTCGTCAACCGAATAGGTTGTGTGCGAACTCGGTACGGGTTGTTGTGCGTCCATCCGCAAATCGAAAGTTCTCCCGTCGATCGCGACTTTGAAATGCGACGCTTGTTTGAACCACCCGAACGGGAACTTGCCGATCATTTTCTGCAAATCATCGGGGACGAGTTGGTTGTACATTTTCTGAGCGAGTTCGATTTTGTCCTGCTTCAACTGATCCTGAATCGGTTTGAACTTCGCATCGATCAAATGATTGCGAATGTCATTTCGGATCGAGTTTGTGAGTCGTGTCTGTGCCATGCTGATTTTCTTTCCTTGTTGAGTGTGTGCGATTGATTCAATCTTCGCCGTCGTGCGAAGGGTGACAATAATGTGATTCGTGCAAAGTTTCCGCTCGTTTGTCGCGATTGATATGCGCATCCCAGACCTGATTCGCGATTCGTCGCGAGTTGTCCGAGATGAATCTGAACTGCGAAGGTTCGATCGGGTTCGTTCGTCGTGCCTCCTGCCATTTTTCGATGTTCTCTTTGCTGTTGCGTGATTCCATCGGCATGACGGCATACATGAACTTCGCGTACTCGAACAGGCACCTTTGATTGTCGCTGTCCGCGAGCGTCGCGACGTTCACAAGGTTGTTGCTGAGTACCGCTTCGAGGAACCCGCCGACGGGGTATCCGAGCATCATGTACTGACACAACGAATACATCATATCGTCGCGGATGTTGTCGATGTTTCCGTGCATCATTCGCCGCCTTTCTCTGATTTCCAACATTGATCGTTCTGACATTGCTTGCCGTAGTCGCCGTTGTGATGAATGTCCGCGCATTCGACTTGCCGAAGTTGATCGCCGTTGTCGTGATTGCAGTTTGGGCAAATCGTGAAGTTTGTTTGCTCGCTGTGATGACACGAATCGCAGTACGAAAGATATACGCCCCTTGGATCAACCATTCGCATCATTCGCCGCCTTCCTGTTTATCGTTTGCGTGTTTGATTGCTTCCCTGATTCGGCGCTTCAGTCGAGCAAGCGCCGAATGCGCCGAGTTGTCGTCTTTGTCTCGGACTTCGTGCATGTTCGGGACATCGCAAATCCAGCACTCGAAATTGTACCCGATGCAGTGCCATGATCGATCCATCGGCCCGTGTACGCCTTGTTGATATTGCGCTTCGATCGTTCCGATTTCGTCGCCTGTTTCGTCGTTGACGGTGATGACGCTCGTAGGTTGCCCGTTGTCGTTGTCGCGTTCGGCTTTGCTGAAAAATACTTGCATGATTGATTCCTCGTGTTTTCAAATAGTACATGACTTGTTCGTCAAGTCAACGATTCATTAGAGATATTTTCCGAATCGTCGATTCCTTTGAATCCTCGTTGTTTCGTCGGGTGAGTTCGCACAATCCCCTACGGGGCAGGGGGGAGGGGTGTCAATCCCAATCGTTTGTGCGATGCAACTTGCGGGCGCGTTTGCGTTGTGATTTCGTTTCACGCGGTTCGTACTTCAATCGATCGCCCGCGTTATCGAGGACGGTCGTAGTCGTCGCGTACCGGTCAGTGATGCCTCGCGTGTTGAATCCTGCGTCGATGCGTGCGGACATCGCTGTGTGCGTGCCAGCGCCGCTTCCTGCGATCTTGATTCTTGTGTCGATGAAATCACGCAAAAGTTCATGCGATACCGTGCGTTGATTGAGATCGAAACACGCGATCGTCGATTCAGGTGCGCGTTTCGGTTTCCCCGGCAACCCCTCTTTCAACGACGAAAAGTACACATTGCCCGAGCGCCCTTCGCTCATCATCAATGGGTTGCCTCGTTTCGCGAGTACGGCACGACCCGGACGCGACCAAAGCCCCGCCATGCAAAGCGGTCGCGTGCGATCGGTCTGATTGATCGCGTATTTCCATCGCCGAATCAATGACCCCTCTTTGTACTGTGCAATCAAGCCCAGCACTTCCGAATCGCAATCGGTCAACGGCATGAGTTCGTGTTCTTCGATCAAGTCCTGCCAGTTCGGGATTTGCCCGTTGTGAACGAACCAGCCGCCGTCGCTTGGGTGCGGGTGATTGTTCGCGTTATGCTCGGCGCTGCCGTGCGTCTTGAATCGGGTGTGCATGATGACACCGATCGGGTTGAAATCCTTCAACTGCTGAATCAAAAACAATCCTTCGGTGATGCGTCCCGGTGCTTTGTACGAATGAATGCGACCGATGCCGTCGATCCAACTCATGCCCCATGCGTGCGGGCCTCGTTTTTCGATTCCGATTGCGATTTTCTGCAATGAACTGATCGTGATTCGACCCGAACTCATTTTGAATGCGCCTGCGATTCCACACATATCATTCGCCGCCTTTCTTGTTCAGCGATTCGTAGTTGAACTCGTTCGCTGAGTCGTCCCAATCGCCGCGACCGTCATCGTCCAACTCGAAATCATCGTCGTCGTCGAAATCATCGTCGTCGAACTCGTCGTCCGCGATTTCGTATTCTTCTTCTTCGTCGTCCTCGAACGCGATCGGTTGAACCATTTCTTGCATCGCCTGTTGTTCTTGTTCGATGTATTCGGTTCGTGCTTCGACCCAATCGCCCGAGGGTACATGATCCATCCGAACGGTTCTGAGCAGTTCGGTATCATGCACGACATACATCCATGCTTTGACGATGCGACCTTCACCGATACGAACCTCGACGATCTCGCGGGTGTAGTGATGCGGGTACCCTTCGAGTCGATCGCATGATGCGAACGCGCCGAGTGTGACTTCGTAAACATCGCCGACGATCGTTCCTGTTTCGTCGTCAGCACCAACAGTCACATACGGGAAGCACGCCGATGCACCGTACATCTTGAATCGATCGTCGCGAACCGTTTCGCCTGTGCCGATTTTCTTGCATCCGGGGTCGCCTGTGATTCGGTAGTTGTTGCCCTGACCTTCGCGAAGCGTCCCGTACACGAACACGCATTCACATTCTTCGTGCGATCGCTGTTGTTGGTTCCATGTTTGATCTTGCATCGTCGTCTCCTTGTGTGATGCGTTGATGATTGATTTGAATGGCTTGACGGCGAATCGATTTCACGCCGCCAAGCACACAAGGAAGGGACGGAGAGCCGTTCCCGACTCGACCCGCCCACACAAGGTTCATCCGAGTTCGTCCGAACCCGATTCGATCTGATCGTCGTACTGACGAGCGAGGCGACGCATTTCCCGAACCATCGTCATGCGCTTCGGTGCGTTCCCGCCTTCGGCGAGGATTCCCAATGTGCCGAATGTGTTGTTGTCGCGTTTGTACACCCAACCGAGTTTCTGCATGAGTCGTTGCACTTCGCGTTCTGATTGCGTCTTGTCTTTTCCGTACCAGTTTGATGCGGGCTTTGAATCCCAAGGGGCCGAGCGCTGGGCGCTCAATGCGAGTTGCACAAGCCCGAGGCACATTTGCGTCCATGCGGCTATCTTGATCGGGTTCAATGACCCGGAGAAGAACCGGAACTCAACCGCAGGGCGACGACCTCGAATCAGATTCACAAGGTTCAACCCGAAGTAGCGTTCGCTGTATGACCCGTTGCACCAAACGCGATTGAAATCGTCGCGTTGCTTGATCTTCTGCGCGTCTTTGCGTTCGTCGCGATTCTTGATCGGACGCGAGTAGGTTCCGTTGCGCCTGCGAGTCGATCCGGTGGATGCGTAGATGCCTTCTTCGAGCGACGCGACGAGGGCAACCAATCGCTGCAACGCTTTGAGGTCGTTCGTTGGGAACCCGACATGGATGTGAACCCCGCATGAACGATTGACGCGAGCGCCTTGGCCGGTGAATGTTTCGTTGATGACCTCGCCGCGATCGTTTGTGTGACTGATTTCGAGCGTTTCGTTTGTGCCTGCCTTCAACACCGAAACGACATCCATCAGGTTGCGAAGTCCGCGTTCGCCTTTGAGGATCGGTGAAATGTATTCAGCCCCGTAGCGACCCGAACGACCTGTTTGAATCGACGAATCGCGTTCGGCTCCCCAACGATGCGAACCGATGCCGTCATTGAATGCGGGGAGGTGCCCGGTTGTGTGCCCGCTGTGATACGATCTGGGTTGTGCGCTCGCGTCGTTGGTGATATGCGTTTCGATTTCAACGCCGAAAGTCAAATCCTCAGCACGAATCGCGATCGGGCACGCCGAATCTTTCTGTGCAATGTGTCGAGTGTACTTGACCCAAACATCCTGCGGGATGTGGTTCGGGCGTTGAGTGAGGATTCCGTCGGTGTTGAGGTTGAATGTGCGAGGCATGATTTGTTCCTTGTGTTTGTCGCCTTGTGTCGCGGGTGCCTTGTTCACCCGTTGATACATGGTACATCGACAAACTTGACTTGTCAATCAAGTCATGTTCGGAATATCGCACATTTTTGTAGAATCATCGATTGCTGTGAATCCCGCACGATTCACCAATCAGAAATTTCGTTCCCGTCGCCTGTAGGTCGCGTCGGGTCGCGTCCTTCGCGCCATCCTTCGACGATTTCCTCGCGAAACCCGTTGATGATCGTCATTGCGCCGAACAGCACGAACGAGTTGACGATCATTTGATCGAGTTGAGTTTTTTCGTCGTCATGCGTGCGAAGGATTTCGTTCAATCGCTCGACCCAATCTTGCGGGTGTTGTTCGATCCAAAGTTTGATATCTGATTCGAGTTTGTCGCGACGACCCAGGACGGCGAGCATCGCGTTTGCCTGTTTGCGTTGTTCGGGTGTCATCCCCATGCCGGGGCCTCCGTTCTCAACCATTCAACGATGCGCCCTCCCACCGTTGAAATGTCGGGGTACTTGGCGCGAAGCCAGCGGGTGAACTCGAAAAACTCTTGCTGATCCGAATCGTCCTCGAAAACCAGATCGTATCGAATCGACGCAACGCGTACCGCCGGTGCTGTTGTTTCGGCGCTTGAACCCGATTCGTCGCTTACCGAGTGACCAACCTCGCTTGTTTCGGCGCTACGCACAATTTCAGGGAGGTCGGCCTCTTGTGTGATGCCTTGCGCCCGCGTTTCTGACACGCTATCGCTGTTGTTCGCTGAAACGCCCTCAGACGCCCCGTGCTGCGTTTGACCCTCGTTCCCGCCCTCGACCTCGAAGATGCTGTCGATGAACCCTGACGCGTCCCTGAGCGTGTCGTCGAATGCCCTCATCGCGTCGTCGATGATCGTTTGATCGAAATACGAAAGGTCAGTCGTGCGATTGTCCGCGATCGCGTACGCCATTGCTTCGGCGCTGCCCGCGCTGAGTTCCGATTTCGATGCTGCGATGAACTCCCACCCCATGCGACGCGCCACCTCAAGCGTACCGTTCCCCGCCAACACCGTACGCCCATCGTTCGCGAGTACGATCGGCTTCGTTTGCTTGAACTTTTTCACGCTTCGACAAATCGCATCGAACGAACGGTCGTCATGCACGCGAGGGTTGTTGTCCATGAACTGCAACGAATCGACACGAACCGCAAGCGCGTGCAAATCCTCGACAATGTGATTCAGATTCATTTGACACCTTCAATCAGTTTCTTCGCTGCGTCCGCGTCCATTTTCGGGCCGATATATTCCATCACCGCACACGGTCGCAACTTCGCGAAATTCTTGATGTTCTGCGTCGATGGTTTTTGATCGATCTTCCCGGCGCGTTTGACCATCAACCATTTCTCTTTGCGATACGAACGCACGAACCCCGGATGCGCCGGGTAGTTGCGATACCTGAACCCGAGGGCCGTGTACGCTTCGCCGAGCGTTTCACTCAACACGAACCCGAGGCCAAGCCCTTGATAATCCGGCAGCGTCACAAGCCGACTCAGGCCCTTGATGTTCTTCGTTTTCGGGTGCGGTCGATGCAGCACCCCGCCGAACGCGGCAAGGTTCCCGTTGACCCACAAACCAAAGCATCGAGCCGCTTTGTTGAGTTCAGCAGTCAGATAGTGATACGGTGCGAATAATTGCCACGCGTCGTAGGGGATTCTCGCCACTTCGATTTCGACCGTTGGCCGGGATCGAACCGACCTCCGCTCGAACACTCGTTCGTCTGGCCGGAAAATCCAATCCGGTTGTAGCCAATCGATAATGTCGTCATGGCACGACACCGCGACCATTTGTTTGTTCTGTCTGCGAATGTATTTCTGAATCGCGTGCGATGCGATCTTTGCAACCTGTCGATCGACTACCGATGTGAATTCATCGACGACGATCAACCCGTCTTGCTCAACGATTCGTCGTGCCATATCGGCGCGAAACTTCTCGCCGTTGCTCAACACCTGATACGGTCGCAACCACGCAGGCACAGTCGAGAACCCGACCGCGTTCAATGCTTGCGCTGTTGCTTCGACTCCTGAACTGAAACAATCAATCACCGTTGGTTTGTCCCAATCGGGCTTGCGTTCCATTTCGTCACGCCAAAGGTGATTCGCGACGGTGGTTTTGCCGCAACCCGAAGGCCCGACAATCAAACCGATCGACCAAGGATCATCCTCGATCGGGAGTTCGGCTTGCCATTTCAGCACTTGCTTTTCTTCGGGCGGGCAATCGAACATCCCGCACACTTGACGCGCACGGACTGAAAGATCGATCCCGGATTCAACTACGACATCAATGGTTGGCATGTGTACCCCTCATCTTCAAGGCGTGCGATCAACTCGGATTGGTCGTCCGCGTTGTCGAGCATGACGAGCACGCGATATTCGACATCGCCCATTGCGTCAGGTTCTTCGCCTTTGAGTTCTGTTTCGTTTGCGCCCCCGTCGAGGCCGTTCCCTTCGAGAATCGATTTGATCTCGTCATCGCTGAACCCGAGGTTCGATTGCATCGAATCACTCATGCCCTTCATTGCAGCGCCCACAATGTCGTAGTCGAACTGCGATAGTTCGGCTGTGCGATTGTCTGCGATTGCGTACGCAAGGGCTTCTTCGCCTTCGAGGTGCGATTTGTTCGCTGCGATGTGTGTCCACCCGAGCAACTTCGCGGCTTGATATGTGCCGTTGCCTGCGATGATGACTCGCCCGTCGGCGCTGAGAACGATCGGCTTTGTCTGTTTGAAAATCTTCAAACTCGCCGCGATTGCTTCGATCGACTTGTCATCGTGATCGCGAGGGTTGCCGTCCATCAAATCGATCGCGTCCATCGGGATCGCGAGCGGTTTCAGGTCATCGCAAATATGATCGAGGTTTGGAGTTGAATCACTCATCGTCGAATCCCTCCACGACGATTCCGGCTTCACGCATACATGCGATCATGCACGCGAGTTTTTCGCCGCTGATTCGTTGTTTGCCCTTGCGAGCGATATGACAAACGCGGGTCGCGTCTTTGTGCCCGCACGCTTCGGCGATATCGGCTTGTTTCAAACCCGCCGATTCGATTGCGCGACGAAACTTGTCGCCGTCGATTTCGTAAATCGTTTCGACGGTTTTCACCGCGAACTTGATTTGCTTTTTATTTTTTCTGGTTGCTGTCGTCACCACTTTACCTCTTTCGTTGAGTGGTCGAGGTCAGTTTGTGATCCTCGATCGCTGCAAGATTGCAGCACCGTAGATTGGAGCGCATCGACGAGCGAATCAAACGACTCATCGCGCGGCTCGAACTTGTGGTGCTTCATGTTTTCGCAGATTCGTGCGCACGGAACACCCGCTTGCAACAACATACTGAACTGCGTAGCAATCGTCTGCATCAACCCGCTGACCGTCGTTCCGTTTTTGCCAACTGTGACGAACACCTCGCCCGGTTGGTCATTGTCGAAATAGTTCACGATGATATAGAGTTCCCAACCTCCGACTTGCACTTTCCGGGTATCGCCGGCGCGCTGATCGGGCATCTTGACTCTGTTTAGTGCTGACTTGTCTGCCATGTCAATATCCTATCATGTATTTCGGGTCGGTCAAGCCCCGTCCCTGATCCATCGATGAACTTTGTCGTTTGTGCCCCACTTTGAATCAGGGACATTTTCGATCGCGTACCTGATTGCGCCGAGCAATCCATCCCATTCCCGCTTTGTCGTGACTGACGAAACGACCGAACCGAGACTCATGCACAACACCGCGTACACGAATCGATCCGGCATCACCTTGTCGTTTGCGAACGCGTCGATTTGCTGTTTGTGCCCTCGATACAACGGGATCGGTGTCGTCATCGTGCCGCTGCCGGATGCGATCTCGTACACTTTGACGACATCGAACGGGCCAGCGCCGGCGATATCTTTCGTCGGGTCATGCGGTTTTATCTTGCTCATGCTTCATCCAATCGTTGAAGGGCTTCGCGTACGAACTTGCGGCTGCCGTCCACGCCCCAATAGTTCAATCCGAGTTGTTTGCAAACGATCGCGAGCGATCCCGAACCCGCGAACAGTTCGTTGACTTTGCCGTTTGGCGGCACGAACGAATATACGATTCGTTTCAACGGTTCCGGGTGCAACTGGCAGGGGTGCCAATCAACGCGGGCCTTTGCGTTTCCGGGCAATCGCGGGCACTCCCAAACATCGCCGGGGACGCGAGGCCCTTTCGCGCGTTTGTCGCCGAGGATCATGCGAGCGCTTGGCACGCGAATTTCTGCACCGTTGTACCAATACGCTTCGCCTCCGGGTTTTCGATAAAAGAACAAATGCCGATGCTCGTTGACGAACTTCGTTTCGCGGTACTGTGCGAATCGTTCCCGCCACACGATTCGATTGATTCGATTCTCTTTGCCGAAATGCTCACGAAACAACAGATCGACATCGCTTGCGTATTCGTCGCTGATAAGGCACGCAACGATCCCGCCGGGTCGCGTCATATGCTTCGCGGTGTGAATCCATTTCGAGAAGTCCGCGAGGTATTCATCGTCGGGGCGCTTGTCGTTGAGGATTTCATCGTCGCCGTAGTCGATGCCGATGTTGTACGGCGGGTCGAAGAATGTCAGGTCTGCGTTTTCGTGCTTCTTCGGGTACACCAGATCGGACACATTGCCGATCGAGATTGTTTGTGTTGTCATCATGCTTTCCTGATTCTTGTTGTTGCCGACGGTTCAGTGAATCGAATCGGTGAATATGTCGATCCGGGATGTGATTTGAGCGGTCGAAACGATTCGGTCGTATACCGAAGTGCATTTGCCGAATGATCGTTTGTGCGAGCGCCGAGGTCGTCCGCGATTATTTGATCGACATGCTGACCGAGCGCTCGACCGAGGATGCTGCCGATCATTGAGTCGGCTATGTGTGATGCTGCATCGCGCATCGATGATTCGACTCCTTGCCTCGCTATCGCTGCGTTCGTCGCTGTTTCTCTCATGCCGCCGAGTGCGTTTGCGATTTCCTTCGACGCTTCGCGTGCTTGTTGCGCTGCGTTCCGCTGTGCTGCGAGGCGTTGCGATCCCATGCCGAACGATGCGCCTAATCTTGCCTGCCTCGCCATTCGGTCGGCTTCGAGCGACGAAACATACGGGGCGCTGTTATTGATCGGTCGTTCGACCTGAACCGTTGTTTCGACTGCACGATTCGGGTGCGTTTCGATTCTCAATGATCCGGGGACGATTCGATGTTGCTCGCCGTTGATTTCAATCGTGCCGCTGTCGGTCATTTCGATACCTTCGCCGCCAAGTCGAACTTCGCTGCGCTCCATGATCGGAACGCGTGTTGATCGACAATTCACATGGCTCGGAGGTTCAGGCGGGGGAGTTTCAGACAACGGCACGATGCGATCGGGTCGCATGACTGCATGGCCTCGAACTTCGATTTGCGTAGTCATTAGACGCGACATCGATCGAACAATTATTTCGTATTTCACCTCGGGGTATGTGTTCGGGCTTCCCCTCGTTATCGAAACATCCATTTGATGAATCGGTGCGTAGAAAGCCCCGTTGTCCCCTTCGATGATTGCGGCGACTTCCTGCCTATTCCTCAATGCGTCGGACGCTACGAACGAATCGGTTGTGTGCAGAACCTGATCGGGTTGTCCGCTGCCTCGACCGCCCGATCGCTCGAGAATACCGAACGCGACGAATCTCCCGATTGGGCGATCCGCTTCGTACGCGATCAACTCCGCGCCTTCCAATCGATGCGTGCGAACAATCTGCGGGAACACGAACAACGATTCGTCGTCGCCGACCCATGTACCTTCGATCTCGCGCCGATACTGTCCGATGTTTAGTTCTCGATGCAGTTCCTCGTAATGATTGCGGCCTTGCGGGGTGCCGATCATGTTCATGCGTCGTTGACCCGGAATGTGTGGGAACGACTGAATGTTCGGTGACACGCGACCGCCCGATGCCATGCGCCCGGTGATTGTGCCGCTTGTCCTGTTGTTTGATTCCGGTTCACCTACGCGATGACACGACTGACATTCCATTTGCGGGACGATCTCGGTTTTGAAAAACTCGTCGATCGCGTCGCCGGGAAGAACAGTCGTCGCGCTGCACCAACCGCACTTGAACTCGCATTGCGGTTCGCCCGAATCACTCGGGGTCGGGATTTGCCGAAGTATTTTCATCCTCGCTCCCTTCCGGCTCTTTGATTCGATAATGCTGCGGCGAATCGATGAATACAAACCCGTCGATGCCGTCTTTCGCCATTGGGTGATGCAACTGCCCGAGATGTTTTTCGGCTTCCTTCGGGGTCGCATCCCGGCGCAATCCGATGACGAACACGCGATCGCTTGAATGATCTTTGTAGTCGCCGCCGCACACACCGCACGGTGCGAGGTGAGGTTCGATCTTCGTTTTCAACTTCAACGCGATTTCTTCGTGCTGCTTTGTCACGACGAACTTGTGCATATCGGATTTCTGCGCTTCGGGGTCTGCCCCGATGTACTGGAAGTTCACTTCCGCGATTCGATCGATGTAGAACGGGCCGAGGTCAAAAATGAACCCGTAGCAATCGATGATCGATTCATCATCTACGGGCTTGTGTTCGGGGATCGCTTTCTCGTCACCCGTTTCGCGAACGCAATCACGACGCGCCAACTCCCAACCGCTGACCATGTACAGGCCGAGGTTCAACCACCCACCAACGATCGTCGGGCTGCACGCGATTGCGATCTTCTTCGCCATATGTTCGTGCTGTTCGGGACTCGTCGGAACGCCGTTTTGAATGATTGAACTTGCGGCGATCTCGCGTGCTTTTTTCAGGTCGGTCGCGGTAGCCGAAGCAACGGGGTACGAATTCATTCCGCTGATGCTGAGTCGGTGCGGGAACACAATCTTCAATGCGCCAGACGAAACAACGAAATACCACTTCGCTTCCGTGCGATGTTTCGCGTCGAGGTGCAGCACTTTCGATATGTATGCGTCGATGCGCTTGACCATCGCTTCGCCGAGCGGTTCCGTTGTTCCCGTATTTGAATCGACGACGCGATCTTCGCGAAGCAGTTCGATCAACGGGTTGTCGCCGTACCCCCAGCGCACAAACGAACCGATGACCGCTGACGCAATCGCGAGTTCTTCGTCGCTCAACTGAACGAGAATCTTTTCGAGCGTGTCCAACGGCTCCGACTTGTCATCGATGAAATCGATCAACTCCGGGTGAACCTGTTCCAACGATGGTACTGCGAGTGCGTCAAACGCTTGTTTGCTGTCGAATTGCATGTTTGTCCTCAGATGACTTTGATGATCGCGACAAACAGTTTTGCCCCGATTGCGACCCACGGCCCGATGCCGAGGGCGATGATGATTGTTTCGCCGACCGTACGCCGATCGAGGAACGCGAGAATGTGTTCGATCATGGCACACACACCTGATCCCAATAGCCCCAGTGTTGATTGCCGTGTTGTGTTTTGACATGGAAAATCACCAATGAAATATCCTGATCGCTTGTGTATTCGTACACTTCATCGACTTCGATGAAATCGTTGACTGCGATGACGAACGCTTCGATGCCGATGACTTCTGCGTCATCGTACACCGCTTGTCGTTCTGGCCCGGCGCGATATTCAACCTTGTCGCCGACCTTTACTTGATGCGTTTCGTCTGGATTGAGGACTTTGTGAACTTGGTACATGCTGAGTTCCTTTCAATGATTCGGCGCTGCGTTTCCATAGCGCCGAATCAGGTACGAGTTTCCCCGTTCTTCGTTTTGCTCGCGGCTTTCGGGGCAGAAAGAGAGGTGAGGTGCCCCCGCGAACAAACGAAACGCCAATCGATTGTATCGCCTATGTGCCGCGACATGCTGCACTGAATCGCCCGCACATGATTCGATCGTACCTCGCGTGATCTTCTTTGTGAATCAACACCGGGCGCATACCCAAAACTGCCTGTTTGCCGTCGAGCGTGTACGCGATCCGACCCAATCGCGATTTCGTCAAGCATCGCAAATGCGAAGGCATCGCGGGGCTGTCGGTGTTCCCGACGAAAATCTCGTCGCGTGTTTGTTCCGGGTGCGTGTGCATGGTTGATCTCAATATGTGCGAGGGACTTTGATATGTGTTTCGACGACCCGAACAGGGATCACATACGAATCGGGGTCGAATCGCTGCATTGATCCGTTGCCCTGCTGATGAATCGCGTGCGTTGAACTGTGCTTGAAATACACGCACGGATTCTCGCGATTCGACGGGTTCGTTTTGATGATCGCTTGACCTTCTTCGATCTGTGAAAACTTCTTCGATCCGGGTCGATCCCCGTTGACGATGATCGTATTGCAAGGCCGCTCGTTTGATTTGTTGTGTCTCGACATTGTTGTCTCCTTGATGAACTGACTTGTGAAATGATCCCCGCTCGCCTTTCGACGAAGGGGACTCGTAGTGGAGGGGATTAGAAATGAGGGTCGCGATATGTGTCGCGCTCGCCCATGCGAAGGCCGTACCCGTTGCGATCGGATTCACCGACGACGCGCCACGATCCCGATTTGCGAAGTGAGAATTCCATCGTGTACCCGTTCTCGACCGGGAGGTAGTCGTAGCGTTGACGGCCGAACGGGCCTTCGTGTCCTTCTGCGGGGATCGTTTCGTCCTGTCGCCAAGTCACGCGCTTGCCTGATTTGCTGACCGCTACGATCGTGCCTGCGTATCGATCGCTGCCGATGTATTTCGTACACGCATCGCCGACCTGCGGTTTGAAGATCGGATCGCCTGACCAGTGCTTGCCGATGACCTCGCGACCTTTGAGGTTCGTCGTGTGCGGGAGCTTTTCTTGTTTCGCCTGTGCTGCTTCGGCCAATGCTTTGTTGCCGTTCTTCATGGTCACGGTCGTCATATCGTCGAATGATGCGGTTGCGTTTGTCATTTGATTCTCCTTGTGATTGAATCGTTGTGTTGATGAATAGTACATCGATCAACTTGACTTGTCAATCAAGTCAATCAAGAAAAACGACACCTTTTTCATTTTCGTCGATTCCTGCAAATCCTGAACGATTTTCAATGAAATTTTGTTCGGCGCTCAACCCGTCATATTGACCTGTCGATCAAGTTCGCACGCCTCGGGGGTGTCCCGTCGCGAACTCGAAACGAAAGGATCAATCAATGAATCAACGAATCAAACGCAACGCAATCGCCCTCGCTGTGGGCCTGTCACTCGGGGCGCTGCTTGTCGTCGTGTCGGGGTGTTCGACCGTATCTGGGTTTGCCAAAGACCTCGGGGATGCGTCCGAAGGTATACGCGATGCAATGACGCAAGAATGATTCAGGCCCGGCACATAAAACCCACGATGAAAGGATTGCACAATGTCAAGCGACCTACTGGGCGACATCGCCGACGCGATCGAGGTGATCGAATCGAGCGAGCGCCGAAACAAAGGAACAAGGAATGAAAAAGTACATCGCACGAAACTGGAAAGCGTTCGCTATCGGGGTTTCCCTCGGCTTGCTCGTTATGATGTTCGTTCACTCGATGCTGAATCAAATACCCGCGACCTATTGAGTCATTGAATCGGGTTCCTCCCACCGAATCACAAGTCGAGCAGTCGGCGACGGACGCGGGCCAATCACTACGGTTTGGCTCGCGTCTGTTTTTTGCCATGCACGCGCGAACGCCATGTACACATTCAAATCGTCGAAGTTGTCGTCGTGAAATATCATGCGCATTCGATTCATTTTCAGCGCAGCCATCATCAAAGCGACGAGGTGAGGCGGGATCGGTTTCATTTCGGCGATATGCAACGCGAACGGTTGCAACAGACCTGCCCACGCCTGAGCGATACCGTCGTGATTGATCTTCGGGTCGCCGTACACCTTCTGTCGTTCGGCAGCGATTTCGGCCTCCTCTGTCGTGATGCCGTATTCTCGCATGATCCGAGCGACTTCGCTCTCGACGAGTTTTCTTGAACCAACAATGTTTTGAGTTTTATTCTGCATCGCCGATCCCTTCGTCCTTGAACTCAGTGAACATGATTTGTTCCATCGCACGACTGAACGCCTCGATTTCCTTTTGTGCGTGATTCTTGTCGCCGCGATTCGATCGCAATCCAGTGATTCGGCGCAACGCGTCGAGCGAAAGCGTCATCCACACCTCGGAGTAGAACGAGAACGGGCACACCATCCGCGCTTGCTCAGGGGCGACATTTGAATCGATCAACAACGAATACAGTTCGCCCGCTGTTTGAATCCAATCCGCGTATGCCGTTTTGATATCGACCGCGAACGGGAACGCCCCGCGTTCTTCGATCCATTCGTTGATCGCTTCGGTTGAAAATGTGCGAATCTCGTCGCTTCCGCTGCCTTGTTTGATGTTGCCTTCGGGGGCGCTTCGCCACACATCGGGCGAATGAAACTTCGGGTACGATTTGACATAGCGCCGACTGATTTCGTTGTACACGATTTCGTGATTCGACCGCATCATCTGAGCGAGGACGAATTTCGGCGCAAACACCCGAAAGGTGATGTAGTCCTCGCTTCGTTCGATCGGATACAGCGGTTGCGTCGATGCGACCTGCGCGTATGTAGCGTCGTCGAGGAACGACCGTACCGTGTCCCCGCACCCGTTTGCGATCAGTGACGCATAAACGCCTTCGCGTTCCCTACGGATCAACGGAGGGAGGTCTGAGGGCATACCGAGCCAGTTGTACAAACTCCCCTCGATGCGATACACCCGCTGTCCGCTGCCGTTGTCGATGCGCCGAACATTCCATCCGGGTTTCTTTGATGCGAGCCAATCGATCCATTTGTCATCGTCGATGATCGGGAAGTCGCCGAAATATCGAACATGACCGAAAGGTGTGAAATGATGATTCTTCGCGAGGTATTTGATAAGCGTCGGCTTCGCAGACTTCGCGCACGCATCATGCGATATCCTCGCCGCGTCGCGTACTGCGTTGTCATCGAAATCGTGATTGAGCAGTTCGACGAACGCACAATCTAAAACATCGCGGCGTTCAATGATTGTTGTTGTCATGTTGTCGTTGTCCTTTCTTGGGTTTGCGTTTCGGGGAACACTTTGCGTTTCCGTTGCGCTTCGACTTGTGTTCGCCACATCGACGACACTTTGATTCGGGAGTCCAATCGTGTTTCATCCTGCCTCTTTCAAGTTTTTGTTCGATTGCCCGCCCGCTGCGATCAACGGCAACCCGAGATCGACCGACGGCGTACACATGACGCGTTCATATTCTGCAATGACTTGTGGGTCTTGCGTCGCTTCGTTGTCTCCTACACCGACGAAATCGTCGTGAATCACACCGGCGGAATGAACATCGTTCGCAGCAAGGAACTCGTTTTGATCCATTTTCACCAACGCCTCTTTCATAATGTCGGCAGCGGTGCCCTGCACCGACGAGTTGAACGCAAGCCGAGTATGATCGGGAAATTTCTTGCGCTCGCTCTTTGTCTTTCGGAACTTGCGGAACTGCAAGTATCGACGACGACCGTACAAGGTTTTGATGAACCCCCATTCGCCGTCTTTGTTCATCGCTCGATTGCGTGCGACTTGAACGATCGCCTTTGATACTCGCTGCACTCGCGGGAATCGTTCGTTGTACCCGTCGAGAACTTCCTGTGCTTGTTCTTCGGTGACATTGCCGAGCGACGCACGCAACTGACGAATCAACCCGCCGAGGCCCATCGAGAACGCGATGCCGAAGTTGACCGACTTCGCGGGCTTGCGTTCGATGCCGCAAAGGTCGGCGACGAACTGGTGAAAATCTGTGTCGGGGTTGTCGCGATACGCCGCGATCATTCGTTCGTCGCGACACATTGAAGCGATGACACGATATTCGATCTGCGAATAATCGCGGGACATGAACGCTTTGCCCGGCGGCGGTTTGATGCACATTTTCGCGTCGCTGTCGAGTTGTTGGAAGTTCGGTTGCTTGCAACTCATTCGACCCGTCGCGACGGTCTGATTGTAGAACGGATGCAAACGCCCTTCGCTGTCCATCCACTTTTCCCACCCGTTCGCGTACAACGAAATGAACTGGCTTCGCTCGCGATGCACCGCGAGGACTTGAAAAAACTTCACCAACTTCGCGTCGTGAATCACCTTTTCATGGCACAAATAGACTTCGATCGCGTCGCCGTTGATTGACGGTTGCCCGCGATCGGTGTACGCGACGATCGGGAGTTTCAAATGTTTGAACACGAAATCTTTCAACGCCTTGCCTTTGAGAACATCCGTTGAATATCCCAACTTGATGATTTCATCTTCGCATTGATCGATTTCCATCGAATAGCGTGTGCGATAATCGCCGAGGATTTCCCGATCAACATACATCGGTCGGCGTTCCATGTTGAATAGCGCTCGCGTGCAACCGATTTCGATTTCCCAAATCTTTTCGTCGCCCTCGTAGCGCCGGCGCTGAATCTCTGCCCACAACCTGCGATTGCGATGAACATCGTCAACCGCGTACAGGCCGAGGATGCCCGTATCGACTTGCCCGAAATCCTTCGTTTTCATTCGCTTCAACTCGTCGTCAACCGCGTCGCGTGCGCCGGTGTTTTCGCCGAGCCAATGTTTCGTGATCGATTTCAGGCCGTATTCCTGATCTCGTCGCTGACCATCGACGACCTTCGCGAGCGTGAGCGTGTCGATCATTCGATTCGCGGATTCGATGCCGTCAACCTCGCAGAAATGCGCATCGAACTTTACATTGTGATTCACCCACTGATCGCACGCTTTCATCGCCGCGTTCATCCACCCCCGGAACTGATCGATATCGATGTTGATGTTGTCGCCCGCAAACAGATTGTTCGCAACGGGCTTGTGCCGCAACGGGACATAGAACCCCATCGGATTATCGTCGAAACACAAGCCCCAACCGACGGCACGATCGCCGAGGTACGGTTTGTTGCCGCCTCGTTTCTTGTCGTTTGAAATGGTTTCAGCGTCCGCGAATAGTTGGCCGATTGATTTCGGGTCGGGCAACTCTGCCAACGACCGAACAACTCGAACGGGGGCCAATTGATCGATCGCGGATTGAATCATGCGTATGTTTTCCGGGCTGTTTTGTTTCTTGTTTTGTGCATCTCGATCAACGATCGATCATCGCAGGGTGTTTTGTGACAATCGTACCGTCGTTTGACGATTCGTTTTTCGTATACCCTCACGCCTTCGATGCTCATGCCGAGTTCCTCCGCTATTGCTTTTCGTTTCCAACCTCGCATCGATAATTCGATGATTTGTTTTTCTTTGTGACCGACTTCCCGTTTCAAAATGTCGTACTCGTCGCGTGATTCACAACCGATCATCGCCTCGTTCATCTTGCGACTGTTTCGATTCGCTTGACGAAGCACCAACACCTGTTGCCGATTGTTCGCGTCGCGGTTCTTTTTCTCGATGCTGGCGATACTCAATCGATTCACTTTGCGAATCAAATGGGTTTTGAATGAAATCCCCCCAATCTTCGTTGTAGGTTTGTGAACATCGAATCAGCGCTTCCATTGCGATATCGTACACTCGATCGTCGTGCTTGCTGACACGCGCAAAGCGTGCAGCGTACAGGATCGCTTTGTCAATCCACTCCTGCGTGATTTTCACACGCAGGGGTGCGTTGTGTGGTGTTTTCAGTGGGGCAGCCATGTATCAATCATCGGTCGAATCGGGTTCCGATCCGTCGTCTGTTGATTCGCATGATTGTTCGGTTGGCGCTGAAGTTTCTTCAACACCGTCAACGATCGCGACGCGCTTCATTGTCGAAGTGATCTTGACCGAACACGACACCTTCATCATGCGATATTCGCCGTCAGGGTTGCCGGGGTTGTTCTCGATCCACTCGCGGGCCGACTTCACATCGTCGGCGGTTGCTACATCAGTCCAACCGTGCGTGTGATCGACGCGATGCTGAATCGTGATTTCGTTGTCGATTTTGAATGTGCGAGGAAGTGGCATTGTGTTTGATTCCTTTCGTGAATCGGGTTATGCACGAACAACGGTCAAGTGTTCGGCGGCTCGGGTTGCGGCGGTGTACAACCACCGTTCATCGTTCCATGCACGACAAGGAGCGTACGCGACGAGAACTTTGTCCCACTCGCTGCCCTGCGCTACATGGCATGTAATCGCGTACGCGTAATCGATCGCGACATTATCTTGTTTGAAGCATTCGTCGTATGCGTCCCCGTCGGGGTCAGGTAGGAACAGGTTCATATCCTCCCACACACGCCCGTCGTCGAGCGATTTGATCGACGCGCGGAACTTCATTTCTTTGCCCATTTGTTGATTGAAACCAAAATCGGGTGTTGGGTCGGTGATGATCTCGAACTGCATCCCGTTGCAAAGGTGCTGCTTTCGGTTGTTCAACTTCACGACAACTTTTTCGCCCTTCGCGAGCGTGACCTTGCTGAAACCACGACGACGGCGCATTTCTTTGTTGATCGAATGTCGAATGCGATGAAACGGGACGATGATTTGATCGATCCCGTTTTCGTCTGCGTATTCACACAAACGCGGGGTCGGGGTCTTGCCGCCGATCTTCAATCGCTCCCCGTCGGCGAGGTTCAAATAGTTCGATGGGTGTGCGCCCTGCGTTCGTACCGCGTGAGCGAATGCGATGATCGGGTTCCCTTGCGCTTGGCGCATGATCGTGTTGAGTACGATATCGGGTCGATCCATGATGCCGGGGTTTTTGCCGACGGGTTCCAACTGACCGTGATCGCCGACCCACAACACCTTTGCGCGACCGGAATGAATCACGGTATCGCGAATGTCGTTCGCCATTTGTTGATTGACCATCGACGATTCATCGATGATGACCAAATCAGATTCGCCCATACGCTGTTCTTTCGCGTCGAAGTTCATCACCGTTCGACGATCGCCACGATTGTCCTCGAACTTCGTCTTGCCTCGGAAATCGTACAAATACGAATGCACCGTTTCGGCAGCGATCCCTTTGCGATTCAATACCTGCGTCGCTTTCCCTGTCGGGGCGAGTACATCGGGTTCAAATCCGAGCATCATCGGCAGTTCAGAAATCACGGTCGTTTTGCCTGACCCCGCGAACCCGCCCATGCTCATTTCGCCGGGGCCGCTTATCTCGCCGAACCATGCACGGATTCGGGCGACGGCGGTTTTCTGTTCGTTGGTCAGTTCGAGTTTTGGCGGGGCGCTCGCTTCGATTTCTGCGAGTTCTTGTTCCGTTGGTGCGTAGTCGTTTTGGTGCATTGGTTCCTCCGATTGCTGCGTGAATGATATTCAACGCTACTTGACTTGTCAATCAAGACAATCGATTTTCTTGAAACCTTTTCCATGCTTGATGCAGTTTGAAAATAGCCGAATCAAGCCCCGTATTTTCGTTGGGGTCTTTTGTTTCGGTCATCCAAACCGTTTCGACGACTTTGACGCGATCTTGAAACACGCACAACAATCGATGCACCGATTGCGCTGCGTTGTCTTTGTCGCCGACAACGGCGCGAAAGTACACAAGAGGCGGCAATGATTTGCAAGGGATTTCGTGTCGATCTTCGATTCGTGGGTCGTTGTCCCAATCGATCTGCGGGATTGGGTCGTTCATCCTCGCGTCCTCAACAACATGATGTCAGTAAACAGTCCGTTGTCGCGAATGTCGGCCTCGTCAGCCAACCATTCGAGGTACGGAAAATCATTTTGAGCAATGTAAAGAAGCGTTTTCCCTGAGTATTTGCCGAACGGCATTCGTCTGTTTTCTGCGAGTTCGTATGACGACGCATTAGCTTCATCGTTTACGGTTTCGGTGCCGACTAGACATTCGACTTTCAATTCGTGTTGAATCATCAACTCGCGAGCTTTCATCCATGCGCGTTCGGATTCACTTTCGTCTTTTGCTGCGCTGATATCGAGGCCTTTTTTCAAGCCGGCATTGATGATGTGAAGTGTTTCAGATGTAAGTTCGCTCATGGTGTCGCCCGCATTGTTTGATCGATGTGCCCGCCGTCTCGCAATGCTTTCATCGCGTCGTGAATCTCGAAAAAATCCGGTTGCAGTTCTTCGATGATGTACCGTCGCTTATCGTAGATTTCCCACAACGCGTATTGCAGAAGGTGATCTTCGCGCATCGAAACGACGGCGACTTCGCGACGAGCCGGATCGTTTTCGTTGTTGGTCATCACCACACGATATTCGATATCCGGTTTGATGCGCCATTCAACAACGCCGGTATCGTTGAACGCGAGATAGTCAGCCATCATTTGCGTGCCGATCGTCGCGTATTCAGGTCGCGGAGTAATCGATGCGTAGGTGACACCTTCGACGCGGATCGTGAACAGGTCGGTGCGCTCAACAGTCATCGGCGCAACATCATCGACGACGGGTGCGGGTTCAGTGGGTTGCATTGCGGTGGCAAGCAGTACGGCAAGTGCGGCAAGTTTCATAGTTCATTCCTCGTTTGGGTTGATTTCGTGTTGACGAATCGATGCTTCCTCTTTGTTCACCCATGTTCGCACATTCGCAAGAAAATCTAACGCCGCGAACGGGTCGCTAATGTCGGATAAGGCACGCATAAGGACTTCGATGCTTGTTTCGGCGCTGGACTTCCCGTTCTCGACGAGAAGCGGATCTGCTGGGTGCGACATGATGAATCTCCGAGGTGAGGTTCACACTACGAGAAGTTGACGAACGGGTCAAGTCGAAACTGAAATCTTCGCGGCCAACGAACAAACGAACAAGGCACGAACTCGATTTTTGCATTCGATTGCGCGGGAACGCCCACGAACGCCCACGAATAATCCGGGAACGCCCACACACAATCGGCGTATGTATCGCTACGCTCGCGACTTACGACAACGGGAACGCCGGGAACGCCGGGAACGCCCACCTTGCACAAACTCCTTTGACCCCCCACCCTGACAGGGAACTCCTACCAGCCCCTTGGCGCTATTGCATCATTTTTCGTTCACCCCTTATACTTTTCTTTTCTTGATGTTCCTTGATGTTCCCTAAAAAGTAGAGGTGTAAACCGAATAATAGCAACAACTTACGGGAACGCCCACTCGGAAAATTGGCGATTCGAGTGGGCGTTCCCGGCGCTTTTGGGCGTTCCCAAATGTTTGCGTTGTGTTCGTGTTTGTCGTCAAATCGCCCTGAATCGATTCTCCCGCGTTGGGGGTCGCGGGTGTGTGATGACGCGTTGAAGGGTCGCGGTCGCCCTGAGCGCTCGCCTGAGCGTGCCCTTGCGTGAAAGAAAAACCCCCCGACCAACGAGGTCGGGGGGTCGCACAAGTCGAGCCACAAGGAGCGCTCAACGATTCAAACAGGGAGGTCGCCGAGGTCGTCGGCATCTTGCGCCGAAATAGCGTCAGGTGTCAAAGGGGCCTCGGACGAGGTAAACACACCGAGAGCGAAATCGTTCCCGAATCTCGTCTTGGCGGTGTGCCAGTCAAAAACCCATTTCGGGGATCGTCGCGTTTGTTCTTCGGCGCGTTGCGTGATCGGTTCGCCTCGATCGTTGACCCCGACATAGTTTCGCCCGTCGCGAGCGATGACCCCGAGGGCGGCGCATCGTCGCGTGATGAATGACGCGAGTTTGCGTGCGTCCTGTGCGGGGGTGATCTTTGAATCGACCTTCCACAACCCGCCCGCTTCGAGGGCTTCGGACAACTGGATCAAACTCACGACCTGTTCGGCGCATTGCGTGTCGCCCTTCGCTCGCAAGTACGAACCGATTGCACGAATGATTTGTTCGCCCTCGTCGGTTTCCGAATCGACTTCCTCGCGACGGTCGCGAGTCGTTTTCATAACCTTGTCGAGATCGATGTTCGGAATCTTCGCGAGGACACCGCGTTGCCATGCACGCCAACGATCGGGGAACTTGGAGAAGTCGAACGATTCACCTTCGCGTTGCAACATCGCGATCGCGTCGGCGATGATCTGTCGTCGGTTCTCCCCGAGGAACGCACGCCACCAATCGGTGAAGTTGCCGGGCTTCGGCGCTCCGAGTTTGATGACGACGGCGCGTTGTGCAAGGTCGCGAGACATATCCGGGTTGTTCAATGTCACGAAGAAGGTCGCGTCGTTGTATCGCTTCACTGTGCCGACATACATCCGGTGCCCTTGAATCATTTCACTGGTGACGGCACCTTCGATTTCGCCTGAACTGAATCGACCTTTCACATTGTCCCACAAACAGCAGCGTGTCAACCAATCATCGGACGACATCATCGCTTTCGCGTTGTCGGCCCAAGTCTTTTCCATCGACAGCGGGTAGTACCCGCCCCAAATCGAACTGATCGCTTTCACCGTTTCGGTTTTGCCTGCACCCTGACCGTGATCCGATGCAAGCACAAATAGCGGTCGAGCGCCGGGAGGCCCACCCCACGCAGGGGTGAGCAGCGCCGAAAGAAGCAACAGTTTGTCGGTTTCAGTTTCCGGGTTCAACGCGTTGGTGAATCGATTCAAACACTCGAACCCGTTCGACGGTTCCGGCAGTTCGTATTTCGGGTAGTAGAACCCTTCGATCGGCGGCGAATGCGGCGTTTGACAGAACCCACGATATCGATTCGGGCAGCGCTCTTTTATGAGTTCAAAGCATTCGGCCTCTTTGAGCGGACGCAACTCGCGATTCACTGTTTGTTGTTGAAACAGGGTCGGCTCGTTTGTCCAACGAACTTGCCCGACACATTTCAGGAACGCGAAGAATGACGCGGGCGTAGGCAACCCGTACACGATTTCATCGGATTCACCGAACGGGCGATACCCGAACAATCCCATGCCCGGCGCGTACTTGGGCCACCCACTGAAACCGTCTTGAATGTCGTCGATGATTTGATGCGCTGATCGGTACAACTTGACGCGCTGGGCTTTGCCTTTCGATCCGGGTTCGGGTTCGACGATACCGTCTTTGTAGTTGCACACAAGCGGCGGGGCACTGAGTTCAAACTGTTCAATGTCCGCGAGTTCTTGTTCGTATCGCAGGCGCTCGGCTTCCTCGTTGGACAACTCGTTCATCGCGATCGTTTCAGGTGATGCGTCGTCGTCATCGATTTCGATTGCTTCGCCTGTTGTTTCGTTCTCGAATGTCGGGAGTTCGATATCCCCTCGCATGATTCCGATCTGCGTCATTTCTTCATCGGTCGCAGGTCGAACCGTGCGTTGCATATCACCGATTGAATCGAAATCTTCGGGGACGGTTTCAGGATCAACCGGCCCTCGATTTTCAAACTGCGGGCGCTCCATGTATTTCGACCATGTTTCATCGATGCCGTTCACACCGATCAACAATGTGCGGGTCGGGTTGCGGTTGACCGCGTTCGCGATCGCGCGTTTCGCTTCGTATTCGGGCAACCCGTCACGATCAACCGCGAGCGGCATCAATCGATCGCAAGTGTCCTCGAATGTGAACCCGTTCGCGATGAAATCGCACGCAGCGGAGAACACCGCGTTGTTGCGACCGTCGAAATGTTCGTTGCCGCCTTCGGGTACATGCTCGGCCATGTATCGGCGCGTCGAGTAGTTGAGGTTGCGTTCGTCCGCTTCAACTCCGGGGGCGGGCGAAGCGAATGTCGGCGGGATCATTTCGTCGGCAGACAATCCGAGCAAAGAGAAATCGGAATAGGTCGGGCCTTCGCGTAGGATGCGTGCGTTGTTCTTGCGTTTGAAGTTGTACGAGCCGGGCAAGCGCATGACGCGAGGCGGGTCTTTCATCGCGTCGCCGTTGAGTCGTTTCTGAATCGCTCGCTGAACGCCTTCCCATGTTTCAGCGTCCATTTCAACATCGAATCGCCAATACAAATGCGTGCCGGTTGCACGACCCGAATGCACGATCATCGTCGGTTCAGGCAGCCCCGCAGATTTGTACAGATCAACCGCGTCGTTCGGGTTGCAGTTGTCGAGGTCAGTAAACGCACAACGGAAAGTCGAAACATCATCAACATTCGATGATCGGTTCGGGCCGTACGACCCGCGAGGTTTGCGAGGGTTCGCGCCGATGTACATGCCGAGGTAGCGATCGCAATGATTCGTCGCGAGCCATTGTTTGATCGTCGCGGGCACATCGTTGTTCAGGAATCGAGCAACATCGATGTAGCACGATCGCGTTCCTTTTTGTTGATCGAGCCGGATCGCTCGAAACTCGATCCAGTCGTGCGGTTCGTACGCGATTTTTAGAAAGCGTTCAATTTCTTCGTAGTTCAAATCATGGTTTGGATCATATGGTTGTTCCGGCATCGTGAATGCGTCCTTGCTGGTTTATCGTCTTGTGCATGAATCATTTTCTGTTGCGACTGAGTTCCATCAAGAGGGCTTCTTGACCGGACATTTTACCCGTGACCGTCGCGTACACGGACTCGTCGATTGTGTCTTGCACGACGAGGTAAACGAATGTGACTGATCCTTCCTGCCCATTGCGATGCAAGCGGTCGCGGGCCTGTTCGTGATATTCCGATGACCATGACATCGAATAGAAAACGGCGTACTGGCAAACGCGTTGCAACCCGTCGGTGCCGTGCCCCGCTGATTGCGGGTGCGCGATGATTCGTTTCGTTCGTCCCGATTGGAACCGTTCAATGATCGGTGCAACGCCGCCCTTTGTGCGTCCGTCGATTATATCGCATCGCTCCCCGCGTGCGGCGAGCATGTTCGCGATCGCGTTGATTTCTGCTGTGAATTCTGCCCAGATCAGAACATGCTCATCGGGGCCTACTTCGTCGAGCCAAGCCGAAAGAGCGTCGAGTTTGCTTGTGCCGACCGCTTGAACGCCGGTTTTCGTGTGAACCGTCCCGCCGGTGAGTTGGCGCAGTTTCATCGTCGCGCCCTGAGCGTTCACATTCTCAAGCGTGAGGTTCGTCATCGATACGGGGGCGCTCGGGTCTTTGAGGAATGACAAGATCGTGTCGTCCCGCATCGACTCGTAGGCGTTGCGTTCGTTTTTCCCGAGGTCAACATAGATCAACGCATCGACAAATTCAGGAAGATCAACGCAATCCTTTTTCAACAACGCTTCGGAGTGCAATCGCAAATGGGCCTCGAACGCCGATTGTGCGCCGGGGTGCTTGAACTCCCAACCTTTGGTGACGGTTTTCGTTTTCCCGCCTTTCACGCGAATCGTTTGTTTGATCGGGTTGAAAAAGTGATGCGCGAACTTCCAGAATGTACCGCCCGCCGCTTTTCGGTTGATAAGGTACAACTGCGACCACACCTCGATAGGTGAGTTCGGCGCAGGGGTTCCGGTGAGCAAATAGCATTCGATGTTCGGCGTGCGCCATGAGCAATATGCGGCGGCCTCGAAGGTTTTCGATTTGTTGTTTTTGAGCATCGACGATTCATCGAAAATGAAACGCTCGAAACCGCACTCGGCGATGAACTTGTGTTCGATGCGAAACTGATCGTAGTTGATCGCGACGACTTCGATTGATTCGTTTTGCAAAATCTTTCGTCGCTTCATTTTCGTCGCCATGCCTGACACGACGGGAACGCCCATCAACTGACCGTCTTTGATCCACGCGGTTTCAACGATCGATTTCGTTGCAATGACAAGCGTGCGCTTGGGCCGTTCTTTGCATATCGCGAGCATCGCGATCGTTTTGCCTGTGCCGGGTTTCCAAAAGAACCCGAATCGATTGTGCGTGCGTGAAGTTTCGACCGCCCGTTGTTGGTGGTCGAACAGTTTGATTTCAGGCATGGGGGATTCCTCCGACGATGATCGTCGTGTCATGCTCTACTTGCGATTGAGTCATACACCATCAGGTGAGTTCAATACGAAACTTGAGAGCATGACACGACGAGCATTGTTGCTCGCCGCCGATTTTAGACGGGAGGAAGGTCGCCCTCATCGTATCCACCAGCGCCCGCACCAGCGCCGGAGTTTTCATTCTCGTCGTCGCGGTTGATGACGATCATTCGTGCATCGTACGCGGCCTGAGTTTCAAGGTGCATCGCTTTCAACTGCTCGTATTGCTCGGCTGTCGTCCACGCACCGCCCATTTTTTCGGACGGGTTGTTGAGCCGGAAACCGTGCCAGTCGTTCTTGCCGTCGGTTTCATCCGTGATCGACAACGCGATGCGCCGACCGAAGATGTCCGCGTCGGTTCGAGCGACCATGCGTGCGAGTTTGCGCCCGACATAGTGCTGCGATTTGTTGAGGGAGAGAATAGCAATCTCACCCTTCGCAGGGCCGGAGTCGATGACTACGGCACAGTTGAGTGATTCGATGTACGAATACTTCCAGTTGTTTTCAGGGTCGCCGTAGCGCTCGGTGCGAGTCTCTTTCGTCTTTGAGCGGCGAGCGATATCGCTGTGTTCGTCGTACTCGGTTTCGATGACGGTCGGCGAATCGTCGTCGTTGTAGTCGCTCCACTTTTCCCATGTCGGGTAAAACAACAGCGGGATGACGACAACTTCTTCGTTCGGCGCACACACCTCGACTTCATCGGGGAACAGGGCCATAGCCCCGACTTCAAATTTCTCGCGCTTCTCCTTCTTCGCTTGAGATTGAACGATCGTCAATCGATTGATCGTTTGGTACTTCGACGCGACGGCTGTACCCAACCGTGCTTCGCCTTCTTGTTTCGCAAGGTGAGCAGGCATTGCGCCCGCGTCGCGTGCGACCGTGATATCTGTCGTTGATTCTGCTTTCTTTGCCATTTGCTATTTCTCCGTTCAAGTAAACAATAACCTTGGGGTTTGATCCCCGACATGCCGGAACACACCGGCGTGATTCGTTCAGCCCTTGCGGGTCTGTCGCGTGATTCGGATTGTATCGAGATCGAGGCCGTCAGGCAATCGCAGCGATCCGTCGTAGAACGCATCGGCGAGTTTGCCTTCGGTGATCCGGCGCTGCACAACATATCCCATATTGTGTTCGAGAAGGTACGCCTGAATTTCTGCCCAATCGCCCGTCATCTTCACGGTGTCGCGTTCGGACACTGAAACCGTGAGTCGATCGCTTGTGAATTTGTTCGTACCTTCAATCTGTGAAAGGTCGATGATCCGTTCCTTCATCTTCGCGATTTGTTTATCGACGAGTTTCGATTTCGCTTCGATCGCTTCTTTCAAATCGATCGCGTATCGCAACTCGGCCATGAGTTGCCCTTGATTCATTTTGCTGTGATCCATTCGCGGGGCGATGCGAATGTTGTTGAAGGCATTTTCGATATGAACCGCTGCCTGCTTGAATTCGTCCTGACCACTTGATACGCTTGTCATGTATTCCTCCGTTCGGGGTTTACGTTGTCGCGATGCGTCGAAGGGACAATATGAAACCATGATATGTTTGTCAAGTCAAGTCGCACAGGGTTTTTGGGTGGGCATCGACCCCGGATCAATTTCGGTCGGGCTTTCCCTCTTTCATCGTCGAAAGCTCGTTGACTACCGCGTTGTGAAGGCAAAGTCGGGCGATAGCGCCGAAATAAGAATTCTCAAATTGCGTGATTCGGTTCAATCCGAACTCACTCGCATGTTGGGGTTCGCTCCGAAAAGCGAGACACACGCAATCCTTGAACTGCCGGGCAATCAAACGAAACAACGATCAGGCAGTTTGATCGCGTTGGGTATGGCGGTCGGCGCTATGGCGTGCGTGCTGCACGAACGCAACTACGCGTCGTTGGAGTTCGTCGATGTTTCAACATGGTCGCGACTCGACGGCGGCGTGTGCAAGTCGAAAAAGCATCGCGCGTTGTACCTACCTCGCGTGTGCCCTGAATACTCGATCGACAACGACCCCGGATTCGATGCCGCCGATGCGATCGGGTTGATCGCATGGAGATTGGGCATGTACGACGGACACAAAGAACAAATCAAACAGTTCGTGATCGATCGCAAACCGATCGACAAAGCCGAGGAAGAAGCCGAGTTGATCGCGAAGGCAGAACGCAAAGAACAACGACGAATCAAACGCGAAGCCCGAGAGCGTTCGGCGCGAGAGAAACAGACCCGCCCTCGCCAGCAGAAGGCGGGTCGTCGTCGAAAGTGATTTCGAGTGACGGCTCATCTCCGTCGGCCCCGCTTGCTTCGTGCAGTGCGTTGAATGTCCAAGAGAACGAACCGATTTCGCTTGCCGCTCGAATAATCAAATCGATGTACTCGCTGTTCGGACTCATCATAACCGCTGCCTCAACCACCGACGCGATATCGTAAGTCTTATCGCCCGATGTGCTGGGGCCTGCCTCTTGATGCGCCACACCCAAATCGTAATCGCCGCCGACCAAATCCCATGCGTTCGTGCCGTCGGCATTGTTCCATGTTGCATCGATCGTCATTCGACGATGTTTCATCGGGGCGATACGAATATCGGGCGGGGATATCCCAAGCCCGACGGTCGTGTTGATGGTCAGATTCGCCGCAGAGATCGCAGCGCCGGCGCGAAGGCGTGAAGGTTTGCGAAAGCGAAGCACGGCACGCGAAACAGTGCCGAATTTGGCAACATTGTTCAGCGCAATCGTGTTTTGGTTCGCGTAGTTGTCGTCGTCACTCGGCGCGGAACGAATCAACATATCGAATACAATCGGAGCGTTTCGTGTGAGTTCAGACATGATTCATTCTCCGTTGATCGTAAGGGCTACCAGTGAATCGATTTTCATTCGACGACGCAGCGAAACGCAATCGTCGCTTCCGTTCTCGAAGTCGCGACATTCTTTCGGTCGAATATCGTAGTGCGAGCATTCGCCTGTGTTTGCGTTGAACCACGAACAAACGCGGGTGCCGAGTTGTTCCCAAAAATTCACTTTCGGGTTCGCGGCGTGCGACCAAACCTTTCGTATCGGATCAGCGAGCGCTGAATCCACAGCGTCGAGTTCTTCGGGGGAGAAAGGCGGCACAACGCAGTGTTGACAACACGCCCCGCAAGTTTTGCAATCGAACTCAGACACGAGAATTCCCCTTTCGCCGCCGCCCACCTTCGAGGTATTGAATCTCGATCGTCGGTCGTTCCGATACGGTCGCATGATTGAGTGACGAGATGAACCAATCCTGACTTAGCGGGGAGTCTACGCCCATGATAATCAATCGAAGAATGCCTCCCTCGTTTTTCATTGCATCTCGAATATAGTCGGTGATGTTCAATCGGATTTCCCCGCTTGAAGTTGGCACAATCGTATCGGTTGATCCGTCGTGATCGCCGCCGCTTGTTGCCCAAGAATTGCCTGTTTCGTATTCGGTCCAAGTGACCGATGCGGGGTCAAAGTCTTGCGTCAGTTTGCGAAGGTAAACTGTACCCATACCGAGCGGCACAGAGCCGCCATAGACTACAAGTTCTCCGAGCGTCATCAGTTCGTGCGATTTGTTTGACAAATACGACGACAAATCAAATTCCAAAATCGCCCGTCGATCGTCCGTTGCTTTACCGGTCATCAGCCCGATGCGCAGCGTTGTTGAACCGCCGTAATTCGTGGTTGGTGCCGCCTGACGAATGTATGAATCTTCGCTTGGGTTGATTGGGGTTGCTGTAATCGGTACAGGCATCAGTCCTCATCCTCCGAGTAAAACACATACCATTCGATCGCATCGCAATCGGTCGGCGCTGATTCGATTTCTGCCCACACATAGCGCCCCGCCGGGATCGTTTCGTCGTTGAATCCTCCGGTATCAACTTCGCCGGTTGTTTTCGAAGTTGTTGTCGGGTCAGAAGTGAATACTTGAGTCCCCGCAGCGTTGCGTGTCGCGTTGTGCATGATGTTCCATGTACACGACGGGGTGCCGCCTTCGACGACTGAAATGATGCTGCTAATCGTGATCGCTTTGACCGTGTACAACAACGGCACTTGATCCCCGTTTGCGGGAGAATCGAGTCGAACGACTGCCTGTTTAGCGCTCGCGCCGGTCAAAATCGTCTGCCATGCGCTGCCGTCGTATTCGATCCGAATGTTTTCGTCCAGCACACGCCCTACAACGCCCTCTACTGGCGTTTGAAACATCCAACCGAGGGTTGTCGAGTAAATCGCGATGTCGCCGTCTTGACCCGACCAGTCGCCTGTGCCGCCTGACGCGACGAGATAGCAAGCACCGTCGGCAGGCGATCCGGGAGGTGTAGACAAATCGCGGTCGATGATCGCAAGATTTATCATCGCCTCCATGATGCGCATGTTTTTGTTCATGCGTGCAGCAGCGCCCGCTTGCGCTTCCACAAGATCAGTCAACGAAAGAGTTGGTGTTAGTGTGTCGGCCATTTTATACCGTCGCTTCCTTGACTATTCCTCGGCCAACGGTCGGGGAGGTTTGAAATACTTCTACTTTGATCGGGTCGCCAGAGCCGTACCCGGCGGCGACGATCTCTGCGTTTGTGATTGTTGCTGTTTCGGCGCTGACTGAGAATGTTTGAATGACTTCTGACCCTGCGGGGTTCAGCAAATCAATTTCGTACGATTCTACACCATCGACAAGCGGAGGCGGGATCGTAGCGGTGAGTTCACGGTACAACGCTCGCGAGCGTCGATCCCAAGTCAGCGTCACATCGTTCGATCCGTTGCGGGTCGCTTCGATGTTGACGACCGACATAGGTTTGATCGTGCAACCTGCGAGCGTGAATGCTTGTTCGTCGATATCGTCCACGACTTGACCGACCGCTACGGGTTTGTGGTACTTCGTCGAACCGATGTCGCCGAGGTTGTGCGATTGAAATTTGACTGTACTTGAGTCAAGCACAACGCCGAGTTCACCTTCGCTTGGGTGCGTAGATGTGAATCGTTCGCTGCCCCGCAGACCTCGAAGAAGCCCAGACAAACGATAGCGATTCGTACCGATCGAAGTCGCGGTTTGAAATCCGATGATTTCCTCGTTTTCAAGAACGGCACGGTTCGCCCCGTTGAGCAAATCGATTTCGTTCACGCTCGAAAGGGTGCCGTTGACCATGTTCACATCGAGCGTATTGATATTGTCGATCAGATTCGGGTTCGGAGTGTCGGCGAGTTGCGTTTCGCAAAAGAAGATCGACGCTTCTGGCGCTGAATCAAGCACGGAGTAGGTGCCCGCGTCGGTGTCCGATCGGTACAACGAACCGCCGGAGAATGTAGCGGTCGGCGACATAAGGCAGAACGCCCAATAGTATCCAGCGGTCAAAATGTGTTCATCGGACAACGGGGCCGAGTTCCATACGAGCAACAAAAGATCGCTCGTCAGGTTCACATCGTCATCGGTGTCGTCGCCGATGACTTCTCCGTCTTGCGTGAAATCGAACTCGGTGTTGTCTTGAACGATGCCTTCGCAATCGATCAAATAGTTGTTGCCTCGCGAAACGCGTGTCAATCGAACATTGTAAGTCTCCCCGTCGATCTCAGTCGGCACGATATCGCCTTCGGTGACTTGCATGAATCGGGGCGGGAGTTTGAACGATGCTTTTCGTTTGTCGTTGGCGGCACGCCACAAACGAGTCTCGGCGACCGCACGCGCCAGACCTGCGGACATGACAATCGGGATGCGGATGTTTTCGTTGATGTCCGAAACGAAATCAATCCGGCGTGCGCGTGCTTCTCCGACCTGATCTTGCGATCCTTCGTCGATGTACCCGACGGTGACTTCGGACGGCAAATCGAATGTCGGCTTTTCGCTAATGATAAGCGTTTTTTCTGGTTGCGTCCCGTGTACATGCGCTGTCCAATCGCCTGTGCGAATGTCGCTGAGGATTGTTTCGTTCCCTCGTTCGTAAAACACCAACACGCCGTTGTCCTCATAAACCGCGAGGTTCCAAACGAGCATGATCGGTTCGAGTGTAGCGGCGACCGATTTCGACCCTGCGATTGAATACCCTGTGAGTTCGTACGATGCGTCGATTCCAGTCACATCATAATCACCCGCGCTCAACCCGCCGCGTTCGAGGATGTCACCGATCGCCGAACGAACGGTCGTCGGGTTTTGCATATTCACGACAAAGTTGAACTGAGGCAAACGGTTGCCGTAGTCCGCAAGCGCGAGTCGTTCAACGACCATCTTCGCGACATTTTTGAATCGCGGTGTATTCGCGGTGAGTTCAGCACCTTCGACAAGCGGATCGATCGTGTCATTCGTAGCGCCGGGGTAAATCGCAACGCGATCAACAGTTGAGGGGTGCCGCACGACTTCTTGTGTGATCGTGACCGATTCTTCGAGTGATGATGCACCCGAAGGCGTTGTTTTCAATGTGATCGATTCGTCGCCGGTGATTTTCTCGCGAACATTTTTCACTTCGACCGTCGCATTGTTGTCGGTGTCGGTGTACCCGTCGATGGTCACTTCGCCCGAACCAACAAACCCGAGGTCGGTGAAGAATGTCGCCCCGCCACCTGCTTTGTACAACTGAACCGGGCCGTAGTAGTTGTTCGGCAACCCGACTTCCATTTGAATCAAGTCAGTCACGGTCGCGGTTTTTGTGTTGCTCAATGTTCCGGGGCTGGCTTCGTTGAAAAATGTTTTTCCGTCGGCGTAGATTTTGACGATGCCTTCGATTTCACCTTCGCAAATCGCGATCATCGCATTCGCGTAGTATTCGTAGGTCGTTTGCGAGCCACCCCCACCGCCGCCGCCGCCCTTGCCACCCCCACCACCGCCCGAAGTTGATGCGACTTCTTCGAGGTCTTGCATCCAAATGACATTGCCGCCGACGCGCACACGCGACCCGAAGCATCGGTTCAACCCGACACCTTCCGACGAGTCTTGCGGGGACAATGACGAAAGGCGAGGCCCTTCGATGTTGCCCGCGTTCGGCGTACCGAAGATCGCAGGGAACACGAACGCGCTGTCAATGATGCCGCCCGCAGTTGCAAGCGCAGCAGTAGTGAACGCGATGAACGCCGCGCTACCGTTGATTTGACTTGCCACTACTGCGAGTGCGATCGTTGCCATTTAGAGAACTCCCGGCCAATGATAGACCTTGCAAATACGATCGAGCCACCAATCGTTGAGTCCGTGCGTTGTGACGCATTTCAGTGTCGAATAAGTGTGAATGATTCCGGGGCGACCGTCGGGCATACGCGTGAAAATGCCTGCGTGTTTCGGCTTCGAGCGTTTGCGAATCCAGAAACACAGCACATCCCCCGGCTCGTACGGTTCGGTGTTGGGTTTGCCGTCGTACCCGTCATCGACCCCGAATGCTTTGTCCATTTCGCGAATCAGTGTTCGACCGTCGGGTGTCGGTGCGTAGTTGAAATAATCGTGATTGCTCAACTTGAAATGTTCGGCGACCTCGCGCAGCAACCCGATGCAGTCAACGCCGTTCGCTCGCGATCGACCTTGATGCACATACGGAACACCGATGTAGGTCATCGCGAAATCGACGATCATTTGTTTCGTGACAATGCCGTGATCGAAGATCGGCCCGCCGCTTGGATCGTTCGACAACGCTTTGCCGCATTGAGGGCACACATATGTATCGACGACCCAAGTTCCTTTCGAGTCGCACGAAAAACATTTCGGGATTTGCGGGCCTTCGAGCATCATGTTTTCGCGTCCGGGTATTGCATCATCTTGTCGATGCCGGGGATGAATGGGAAACCACCAAACTCGGCGATGTTGTTTGCCCAAGGTCGGTTTTGATCGCCGTCTACGCCTTTGCAGAACCCTGTCAGTTTCCCGCATCCGGGGTAGATATCAAAGGTGTCGGCGGCATCGATATCATACGGCATCGGCAATCGAAGCACGATTTCGCCTGTGCTTGTCAACCATTTGTGAACCTCACCTTTCAGGCCGTTGTTGTCTCCGCTGGTGAACACGACCAACCCGTATTCGTAGTACCCGTCGGGATGCCCGGCAGAAAGCCCGGTAGCGAACATGCGCTTTCGCGCCGAAACTGTGCTTGCGCTCGACACGGTGCCCGAGTCGGTGTATGTCGCGATGTTGATCCCGCAATTTGTGTCTCCCAAATCCCAGCGACACACACGCCCCATCGTGTCGCCGACTTTGCGCCGGAGTTTTCGCCCGATCCCTTCGAGTTGAGCGACCCACTCGTTTTCCGACCACGAAATATCGCTCACGGAATACTTGCGTTGGCCGAGGTCGCCGATCCAAGGATACCGCCAATCGACGATCTTCTCTGTCACCTGAGCATTGCGCCACAACCCCGCACGCAAATCGTCGGCGGTCACGCCTGAACTCGCAAGGAACCCAACGATTTCGATGTCGTTGATTTGCAAACCGTCTTGCATTTCGCGGGCGCTCGCATTGAACGCATTCGACGGGGAGAATGTGTTGCCTGCATCATCGACGAGTTTTTGATTGTGATCGGTGAGTCGATAAGTCGTCCCGTTTTCAAGAACGACCGTCCATAGAGTAGCGAATCGATGCGACGATTTGTTCGAGGTGATAAGGTTCGCCATTCGATTATTGATTGACAGCATGACGACCTCCGGCGATTGCGGCGATCGACGATTCGATTCGTACCTCGTTCAACAAATCCCACAACTGTTTGTCCGACAACACGCGACGATTCTGCACATACGCACGATCGGCGCGCCAACGATCGAAGTTGATTTGCATTTGTTCGCGGGCGGTTTTTGTTTCTTCACCTTCGCCCATGAAAAGCATTTCGTCAACACGACCGAACAAGACATAGTTCACATATTGGCGCGTGTAGCGAATGACCCAGCCCGGTTCGTCCTCGCCTGTCGCGTCGATGCGTGCGAGTTGAGTCGTGTCGCGGATGTACCGATGCGATACATGCACTGAGGACACCAAACGAACTTCGTAGCCCATGAGCCACGCACGCGTGCAGACGAATTCTTCATCGAACCCCCACCCGCGCAGGCCCATCGACCAACCGCCGATATCGCGAAGCAGTTGTTTCGGCGCAAGGTAGCACGCCCCCATCATCGCGGGCGTGCGCAGAGTCGAAACAGGGAGCGCCGAAATAGGTGCCCATTTCGCGGTGATCCCTTTTTCGGGGTGAACATACAAATCGGCACCCGTCCCCCAGTGCCCGCCTTGTTTCGGCGCTGATCCGTCGTCATCGATATCGGACGAGATCGGAGCAAAGATCGCGTTCGGGTGCATGATGTGTGCTGCGACCATTTCGTCGAGCCAGTTCGACGGGAAGTTCATATGCGAATCGACGAAAATGTACAGGTCGGCATCGACGGCGCGGAACCCGGCATCTCGCGACGCGGCACACCCTTTTCGATACTCGTTTCGCACGAATACGATGTTCGATCCTCGCCCGTCAAACGCACGCGATCGCACCTCGAAGGATTCTACCGATCCATCGTCCACGACGACGATCATCTCAGGGACGCGTGAGGCGGTCAGGAGCGATTCAAGCGTCGCCTCGAAGTCTGACCCCTCATTGATCGTGGTGACGACTACGGCGACGCTGAGGGCGGCAGGCGCTCGCATACGAGGCACGCGAGGCCCCAATGTGCCGAAGGGTGCTGCGGGGGCGCTGAAAATGGGCAGATTCGTGTAGTTCGGATCGACGCGAGGATCTTCGGAGGACAACCCCACATTCGGGCCAACATCTCCCCAAGTGCCGGTGAATTGATCCCCGACGGTACTCATAGTCCACCCCGGCCCCGATGTGGTAATCGAGGTCGTCGAAGTCGTGGTCGGAGTCGTCGTCGTCGAGGTGGTCGAGGTGGTCGATGTGGTTGTCGTGACCGAAAGAAGATCGCGGCAGTTGCATCGCCACGCGTCGCCCTGTTCTTCGTCGGTGTTGCCCAGCGAAATGCCGCCCCGTTGGTTCGGGCCGATTTCGATCCCGGTGTAGTTGCCTTGCCAATCGAACACGAACACAGAGTACGAGCCGAGGTTGATGATGTCGTAAACAACCCCGCCGACGATCCAAGGGTGCAACTGTGCATTTTGCAAATACACTCGCTGCGCTTTGAGTGTCGGAGTGATGACTTTCAATCGACCAAGATCGAAGTTCAGAAAAACATCTTCGGAGATATCGAACTCAACCGAACCCCCGTTGAATTTTTCTTCTGTGATCGTCATCGTGAATCGCTCCTAGAAAACATGCCATGTTCGTACCGTGCCCGGATCGTTGATCGACATATCGACAGTAGCCGAAGAATCCGCACTCATCATCAAAATCGTAGCGCTGCCGTCGGCGGCTGATTCTTTGATGGTTATCGAGTTCGACAAACTCAGGTTGTGCAAGTAAAAAATAGGCCCGCCGTCTTTCACTGTTGATTTGGTCGGGAGGTACAACACAAGCGAACCCGATTGCGGATCAAACGAATGCACTCGACCGTTCGGTTGCGAGATCGAAAAGTCGGCACTGACATTTCCGTGTTCTTTCGACCCGCCGTACGGGAAATCATCTTCGTATTGATCTTCGTCCATGATTTCGATAAGCGGTATCGAATCAACGGAACCAGTCGAGAAGTTTTCGAGTGCAACGAAAATGCCGTCGTCGATTTCAGCGCCGAATCGGACAGGCACATCAAACTGAAAACCTGCGGTGATAACATGCCCAGAAGTCGGCGCTGTTGTGAATGTCACAAGCCCGGTTTCGGTGTCAACTGTCCAGCCCGAAGTTTGCAGCGTGCCGTTCACTGAAACTTGAACCGAATTCGTGACCGGCTTCGTGATGTTTCGCACTTCGGTTTGACCGCCCGACGAATATCGTTTGACGAGTTGAAAAACCTTCGTCGTCCCGTCGCCGGTGCCGATCGTTTGGTCGGTGAACGCCGACGTTGTTTTCCCGTTCTCCGCTGAGGTGAAATCCTGCCAGTCTTTGTAGCGGAACCCTGCGTACGGCCCTTTGCGTGCGATGTAGAACGCGACAAGTGCCGCGAGTTGCGAATAGCGAGACACCCCGTACGACGCATCGTAGCGCCGGCGCGCACGCGATCGACGCGCGACGCGCTCTTCGATGCCGGAATCGAGTTCGATGATGTTCGTGAAGTACCCCGGCCCGCCTCGCGAACCCCAAGAAATATCGGTTGGGAACTGCACCGCATGAAAAGCCATTTGTCAACCTCCGGGGGTGCCTGCGCTTGCGTTCTTGATTGTCTCGCGAAGTCGGCGCTGAATTTGTCGTTGCGATTCTCGCGAACCGAAGGATGCCGCGTCTTGTGCTTGGACAGTCATGTTGATGTTGATTGTGCGACCTCCACCGCCACCGCCGCCCGATGCGTCGATGATGCCGAGTCGCCCGCGTGAGTCGCGACCCAACGGGACAACCGCTTCGGGGCCTGCTTCGCGAGTGAGGAAGTTCGACGAACCGTTCGTCATTCGTGTAGGTTGCGGGCCGATGATCCCGCCGTTTGCCATTGGAGTGATCGATGTACCGCTCATCAAACCGAGAGCGCCCGGAGGGGCAGGCGGGCCATAAATCCCCGAACCGGGAACCCCTGCCTGCGACCCGGCTGCGTTGCCTCCGAACAAATTCCCGAACGCGCCTGCGATCAGGTTCGCGATCTGTTGAGTGACGAGCATATTGAAAATCAGTTGCGTGACCGATTTCACCATCGATTCAAGTGCGTCCTCGGCTGACTTCGAGTTCAATACAACATCCTCGAAGGTGCCCGCGATCGTGTCGCCCAAATCTTCGTACAGCGTTTTGAGTTCTTCGGCTCGCTCGCGCTGTTTGTCGAGCGTGATAAGATCGTTTTCGAGTTGCACGATCTGATCGATTTGCGTTTGCGTCAACGCGATGCCGCGTTCTTTCGCGCCTGCAAGCGCACGCTGTGCATCGGTCGTGCCTTCGAGCAACAACACTTCGAGTTCGAGTGCGGTTCGTGCTTTTTCGAGTTCTTCGACCCAATCTGCATAACTCGTCGATGCGGCTTCGACCGTTGATGCGTTTCGTGTTTCGGCTTGATCCAATGCTTCGACTGCCAACATCGCTTCTTCGAGCGCTTTGCGTGTGTCGCGTACCGCGTCAGGCAGGAACGGCCCCATCATGCCTTCGCCGTCTTGCGATTTCGAGAACGACGCTTCGGCCATAGCCGCAAGGTCATCGATCAATCGAGCAACTTCCTGCTTCGCGGTTTCAAGGTCGCCTTTCACATAATCGGCGAACGATGTACCGCGTCGGGTTTTCGATCCGAAATCGTCCTCGATGCTTTCGAGGGTTTGATTGTATACTTGCTGCGCGAACTCGATGTCCGCTGCGCCTTGTGCGATCGCCTCGCGACGCTGTTCGCTTGTGAGATCAATCCCTGATTGAAGAACGGCGTTGATCCCTGCGGTTGCGCCCGCGAACGCTTGCGAGAATCCGGGGAACAACAAATCGACAACATCCGCACCCGCTTGTGCGAGGTCGGTCATCGCTTCAAACACCTTTGATCCAAAGTCGGTCGTGAACAGATCGACCAGATCGGCCATGAGCAGTTTCCAGCCCATTTTGACCTTTGACCATGTTTCATCGAAGAATTTGACGACACCCGCCGCTGCGATTTGAACCGACTTGAATTCGTCGTAGAAGTATTTGCCGAGTTCAAACGCCGCGACCGCTGCGAACAACCCAAGCACGGTCGCCATGAGGGGGACGAGCGACGCACTGATAGCGCCGATCGTCGCGGGCAACCCGACGAGCATCGTCACCATCGACGACATAAAGGTGAGCAGTTTCAGCCCGACAATCACCGACAACGCAACGCCGACACCTTTCAACGCCGCCGCAAGCAAGAACGCCGCCTTTCGGTTTTCAGTGACGGACGATTCCATGCCTGCGAGGATGCGCAGAGCGCCCGTCATCGTATCGACAACAGTTCGCAGCACGCCGCCGAATCCGCTTTGCCCTTCACCGAGTTGCAGAACAAGTTCTTGCGCTGCGGAGATCATCGATTTGAATGACCCGGTGAGAGTGTCGTCCATGACGCGGGCGAGTTCAGCGGCTTCGCCCGACGCATTGATGTTTGCTTGTTCAAGTTCACGAAGTTTGTCGGTGCTTTTCGCGAGCGTAAGTGCAGCGGCAGCGTTTCGAGACATGAAAATCTGCGTCATCTCAGTCGCGCCAGCGCCCGCCTTCGTGAGTTTGTCGAAAATGTCGGCGAGCGAATTCGTTTTCGGGTCAAGGTCTGCGATAGACAAACCGAGCGATTCGATTGCTTTCTTCGCCTCGCCTGACGGGTTCAACAGTTTCACGAAAATGCCTCGCAAGTTCGTGCCCGCCATTGATCCTTGAATGCCGGAGTCGCCGAGTACACCGACAGCCGCCGACGCTTCTTCGACTTCGCGACCGAGAGCGCCCGCGATTGGCGCTGCGTATTTCATCGCTTCGGCGAGTTGCCGAATGTCTGTGTTCGATCGGTTCGAGGTCGCGACGAGTGTATCAACGACGCGATTTGTTTCGGCTGCTGCGAGTCCGAACCCCGACACGATGTTCGATGCGTAGTCTGCCGCTTCACCCAACCCGATAGCGCCCGACTGTGCGAGGTTGAGCGTCGCCCCGATCGCATCCATCGATTCGTTTGCGCTGAAACCTGCTCGCGTGAGGAACAAAATACCTTCTGCGGCTTCGGACGCACTGAATCGAGTCGTTGCACCGAGTCGGCGTGCGGTCGATTCCAATCCGAGCATCGATTGATGCAGTTTTTCTTGATCGCCCAACTGCCCACCGAGTACGCCGCGAACGGTCGCGATCGACTGTTCGTATGTCGCGTATGTGCGGATCGCCGAGCGTGCGCCTGCCGTGATCGCTACCCCTGTGAACACGCGAGCCATGAGAGCGCCAGCATTCGCGCTTGACGCTCCCATGCGCTTCACATTCCGTTCCGTGCGAAGAACCGAACGATCAATCTTGCGTGTTGCTCCGTCGATACGCCGACCCGCATCAACGAACTGATCGCCGCCACGCTTCACGCGTGCAGCATCGATCGCGAGGGTCAGTGTTTCAACGGCCATTCATCAATCCTTTTTCGCGAGTTCTTCCTTTTCGCTCAGGTACGCACTGTCGATCGCAGAGATTCGGGCATAGTACCATAATCGGTTCGATTCAGGGATATCGTGAAGATCGAACCAACACGCGATTTCACTCGCAGGAATCCAGCCCATGCCCGCCGATGTCACAGGTCGATACCGGGAGCATTCTAGCCACGCATCAACAGCGTATTCCTGATCGAAAGAAAGTTCAGGTCGATCGACGAATGCCTGCGGGAGCGCCGACCGTTTCTTTGCGACTATTCGGAGGGGCTTGAGGGCGTGTCCCCAACGGGCGTACCACCGTCCGAAGTCGGCGAGTTTCCCAAGTCGTCGCCTTCTTTCTTCGATCGGAAGTTTTCAATCGCCATTGCCTCATCTTCGACAAGTCGATAGAACTCAGGGTATTTTGTGAGCAGGCGAACCGCTTCGGTTTGGTTGTACGGGATCGTCTTGCCTGCTTCGACCATGCACTCCCAGCCGACGAGGATGTGTTTCGCCATTGAATCGATCGTGAGTTCACGCAGGCGATCCGAACTGATTTCAACGCCAGCGCCGAGCCGTTGTTCTTGCTGAACCTTGCGTCGCTTTTCAAGCATGTACTGTTGATGGTGATCGTTGTTTAGGCGTGCGATTTTGAGGCGCAGCCCGCCGTCGTAGTCATGCCAAACGCCTTCGTTTTCTGCCTTGCGGTCGGTCGCCATGTTTGTGATGTCAAAACTCATTCGATGCTCCTATCAGGGAAAGGGGGCAATCACGATGATTGCCCCCTGAGTGTACTTTGATATGTCGGTCAAGTCAATCAAGCGGCAAATTTGACGATCGTAATCATCGCGTCATCGTCCGAATCTCGCTTCGCGTTCCAAGCAAGGTCGGCGATGATATCGGTGTTGTTTGACCCTGCGTTCCGCGTACCAGAAGTGTAGTTCAGGTTCGGGATATCGATGATGTAGCAGTTGCCCGACGAATCTTCCATGATGACGCTGATCGACGACTCGGTGAACTGCAAATACTTGTTGAACTCGGCAGCGGACGAGAAGTAAGTTTGCAGCGTACCGGTGAGTTCGAGTTGCCCGTCGTTGATTTCATCGTACCCGAGGGTGCCGATGTTTGACAGCCCTCGCAGGTTGTTCGTCAACGAAAGCGAGAACGCAGTAGCGCCAAGGTCGGCGTACGCTTCCTGAATCGAATTCACATTGTCGGTCGCGTTGTAGATTTGATTCGTGTTCTCGGCATCGTACCCGTCGCCGATTGTTGAGGTTTCGGACGACGCGAGTTTGCCCATGAACCCAAACGAGCCAGTGACCAAACCGTCGGCGGTGATCGACAGGTTGAAGGTGTTGATTTCCATGCCGACGAACGCTTCGAAGATGTTCGACAGGTCGCCGTACTTGCGCTCGAACGAGAACGAGGTTTCGGTCGTCCCGTTCGTGATCGCGAACCCTTTTTGAATCGTGACAGTGCCTGCTTCGGCTCCGGTGTCCGTGATCGTCTGAGCGACGGTAATGACAGTCGAACTCGCGGCGGTGACTTTGTAGTACCCGTTCGCGGCAGGGTGAACGGTTGCGCCGCGAACTTCGATCCAATCGCCGACGGCAGGGTTGTTGTCCCATGTGCCGGTTGTCGTGAGCGTGTTCGCCGCGAATGTAATCAGCGTAGACCCGTTTTCGATCGCAACCGAAGTCGCGAACCCGGACGACATAAGCGCCGCAGCGAAAAAATCGTCATAGGTGCCGTACGAAAGTTCAAACTGAATATCGCCCGATGCACTGACCATCGTGCGCAGCACATCCGCGACCATTCGGTCATCGCGAATCTCGGCGCTGTTCGTGGTGTTCGTGTCGGCTTTGAATGTTTCGCCGGTCATGCGAAGAACTTTCAAGTTCCCGGCGGGGGTGGTACCGAAAGTCGATTCGGCAAGGTACGACATTTGTACGCGGTTTGTGGTGCTGGATGCCATGATGATTTCTCCTTACGAGTCGAAGTCGTCCGAGTAGAACGCGGTGTCTACATCGACCCGCCAATATGCGCCTTCCCGTTGACCCGGTTTCGGGTATGTGTCGTGAAAAACGATGTCGCCGCCTGCGGCGTTGATTGTGTGCCCTCGAAGCATAGTCACGATCGTATCGACGATCTCGTCTGACCGGGCTGTCCCCTTTCCGATCGCGACGAACACGCTGATTTGAAGCACTCCGGGTCGCCGCCAACGACGGTTCCCTGCACCTACATCGGCTTGAAATGCCTTTCCGTCCAGTTGATGCACCGCGAGGTAGCCCTTTGGGTCGGTTTCGGCTGCGTCGGCTGCCAATTCCGGGGCGTTCGCATAGTAAATCGGCAGTGTATTCGTGCCGCCGAGCGAAGATTCGATGTAAGTGCGAATCTCCTTTTTCATTTGTTTGTACGGGAATGCGGTCATGCTGCGATCCCCGCTGCTTGAAGTTCTGCGATTGTGACCTTCACCATGCCGTTCGGCGCTTGCCCTGAATGCCCGTTTTCGAGCGGGATGATGTACGGCACATTGTTCGTGATGTTGACGATCTCGCCGGGTTCGTACTCGGCAAGGCGTTTGTTTGCCTCGTCGATCAACACATCGCCAGTCAACGGTCGGATTTCCCCGCGTGGGATTGTGCCGATCGCGAGTTGCCAGTTCCCGCGTGCGCGACCTTCATCAACGGGTGTTTTTTCGATCAATCGTGCAAGCGCATCGAGTGCGACTTTGCGGATGTACAACGGGATAATTTCACGCGAAACGCGGTCAGTGCGAACCTGAATTCGTCGGATGAATTGACCTGCGTTCGTGCCCATGCACTACCTCGTTTCTTCGATTCGCAGAATATACAACGCAACATCATCGCCCGCACGGATCGGGTCGATACCGGTGATGCTGTAGTTTTTCGTTCCGATCGTCATCGTGTCGGCGACCTTCGGCTCGACGGCCAGCGCATCGCCCGCGATTCCTGTCAACAAATCCTCGGCAGCGAACACCGATTCGGTTTTCATCTGCTTCGCGACTTTGTTCCCTGTTGATTGCGTGTATTGCGGGATACATTTCAACGGCGTGTTCACGACCAACCCGGCTGTCATCTCCCCTTCGATTGGGTCGTATACCGATGTCGGGTTGTTCGTGTATGTTGCACTCGCGCCAACTTCGGCGAGGACTTCTTTCACTTCCGCGAGGACTTCGATGTCGAGGGCAGTCGTCATTATCCACGCTCCAAACTGCCTCCGGGCGATACAAACTGCATGAGCATGTCGTCAGCGAGTCGGTAGATTTTGCTCGACTCAGCACCGCCGGCGCTGAATCGTTTGTCGATCGTGATCGGGCCGACAACGATTTTCTTCGCGGTAGGTGAACCTGATTCTGCGTCGATGTTCGCATAGATATCCTCCGTGAGAGCAAGCAAGGCGAGGACGGCGCACGCGTTTTTCAAATCGTTCGGCAGCACATTCCCGTTCAGGTAGTACCCGTCGTTGTCACGCACATACGAACGCGGCCAGTCGAGGGCTTGCGCCGAGTTTGTTCGCTGACCGAACCAATCGCCGTTGAATTTCGTGTCGATGTATCGCGTTGCTTTGCGAAGGGCGATTTCTTTGTCCGCGTCGTCTGCGGCTGCCCATGAGGTGTTCCCGAAATTCGAGTGATAGGTGTCCGCGTCGGCGACGGATGAATACGACTCGGCGTTGACCAAACCGGAACCTGTTTCATGTACCAAACTCATGGTTCACTCCTGACACAAGAACGGGCGAGGCAGCATCGACCCCGCCCGTCCCGCATGGCGCATTCGTCATCGACGCGAATCGAAATCCCTTGATCCGTTTGACCGAATCAAGGGGTGAAGGTGTTTATTGCCCGCCGAGTGGTTCGGTCAACGGGCCTTCGTCGTTGGACGGTTGTTTCATCGGGGGATCGATCGGGTCTTTCCCGTTCGGGTGCGTATTTTCGGGGTTGGGGGGCGTATCGCTCAACGCGTCGGATGCACTGGGTCGGGGATGTCCCCTTTGAGTGCGTCGAACTCGTCCCCTGAATCGCCTGTAGCGGATTCAGGGGTTGAGGTATCCCCCAAGGCGTTTCCCGACCCAGTGGCTCCCTCGGTCGAAGCAGGGGCGGCTGGCTTGATGCCTGAGTCGGCGTTTCGACCCGGAGATCGAACGCCCGGCGCTCGATCCGGCAGATCGACGATTTCGTACCCCTTCGCCTTGTAGATTCCCTCGAAATCGGATTCATTCACGATTCGTTCATTCGCAAAGGTTCCGGGTTGCCCTTCGACGGGCTTTCCGATAGCGACGGTTGGGATTGATTTCTGGCCCATGCTGGATTCCTTTCGGTTTCAGGTTGATGTAGATCGAAAACGGGGCGGGGCGTGTTTCAGCCCCGACCCATCGGTTTGTATCGAGGTCATCGCGACCCCGAGTTTGATTATGCGTTGTCCTGCACGCGAACCGCGAGGTTCGGGTCGAGCGTTTTCAGCCCGTACAGGATGTCGAGTGCAACATGCACCTCGGACGAGTTGCCTTCGTAGTAGATGCGAGCACGGATCGAAAGACCAGTGATCGGATCGGTCACAGTGACAACCTTCGCGCCGAGTTCCGATGCCATGTCGGGCAGCGGGGCGACCGCGAGAGCGAACGCGTTCCGGTGGAATGCGAGGTTCTCGGCATCGGTCGATTGCATGACGAAAGTAGCGACCACGCCGTCGGCAACATCCGCGACGAGTGCAGGCGTGAACGAGATCGACGCGTGAGCGTTTGCCGCAGCGGTCGAAGTCGCGGTGACTGCGTATCGCTGGGTGTTGCCCGCGATGACGAAAGTGTCACCTGCGACGACGGTACCGGTCACGGTGGTATCGTCGAACGAACCGGAGGTTGCGCCCTTCGACATTGCACCGTTCGTCAACAGGGTCAACTCGGTCATCGTGCCCTTCGTGTGCGACTGCACATTCTGGTTCGCGAAGAACTCGAACCCGTAGCGACGACCCATCGTGCCGCGCATCTGGGTGTTGACACCTTCCTGTCCTGCACCCTGCCATTGAGCGAAGGCGCTGTTCCCGATCAGACCTTGCTCCATCAGGCCGTTGACCATGAAGTGCAAGTTGTCATCGCCCATCGGCACGTTGTTGTCAAACAACACGCGTCGAGCGCCGGTCACATCCGCGATATCGCTGCCGGGAGTAGCATTCGTGGTGTGATACCAAGGGATGTCCTTGTACAACGAAGCGAGGCGACCGTCAACATCATCGGCGAGTGCATACGCAGCGGGGCGAATGTGGTCATCAATGATCTTCTGGCCGGTGAACGCGAGTTCCTTATCCGTGAGCTTGAACTTGACTTCTTTCCAGTACGACAGCGTGAGGGCGGTCGTTCCGGTGTCAAGGTCTTGCGCCGTCGAAGGTGCGTCCTGAGCGGTGAAGGTCGAGGGCTTGCGAATGTTGATCGTTTCGCCTCGATTGAACGACTTGCGCTCTTCTTCATAGCCCCGGTGAATGCGACCGGCCATGCCGAGCGCCTTTTCGAGTTGAATCAACGCTTCGTTCGCATAGAACAACGGGTTGTAGTTGCCGAGTGTGTTAGACATTACTCAATCCTTTCGGGATGTGGAGTGAGCGGTACGACCCGGCTCACCGATTTCAATCAACGATTTGCATTTGGGCACCCGCTTTTTCGGCGGCTGCTTTCACTGCTTGATACTTGTGCGGATCGCGAGCGTCTGCCGCCGTGATCCGATGCGATCCGTCTGCCCCGGCACGACCGGGCGACTTCGTTCCTCCACCGCCTGCGTTGTCGCCGTCGAACGCGCGGGCGTACACCTTGTCGTCGCGCATCTCCAAGACCAGTTCATCGATCGACATATCAGCCGACGATCCTGATTTGGGAGAAAGGCGAACCTGACCTTTGGCATCGAAAACCTTCGCGACCATTTGACCCGATTCCTCGTCTTTGACAACGCGGACTGAATTTGTGACGACTGGGAGAAGCAGTTCGGGCACACCACCGTTTGAAGTGATCGCTTTCATTGCCTTGCCTTGAACGATTTCGCCGTGAAGTTGCTGAGTCAAAGTTTCGTTGTGCTTGTTCACCGTAGCGAGGTCGCCTTGAAACTTTTCTTCGATACGCTTCGCGTCGTTCTCGAACTTTGTTTGAAGTTGCTTTTCACGCTCGGCGAGTTTTTCGTCGAGTGTCGCGAGTTCGTCGAGGTCGCCGAGGTCGGCAAGTTTGCTCTGTGCGGTGAGCAAATCGTCGATGCTGATTCCCTCTGGAATTCGTTTGAGCAATTTCGTTGCGTCGTCGCGTTCCTTTCGAGTTTTGGTGATTGTGCTTTTGAGTTCGCTGGTGTCAACCAGTTCGAGCGTCCCGTCTGCCTCTACATCGAGGACGAACGCGCCGTCTACCTGCTTGTACTCCGCTGCGATACTTTCGGGCAAACCATCAATCGAGGCCAATCGTGCTTTCAGTGCCATTTCAGAATTCCTTCCGGCTTCTCGCCATGCGTTGATTGCATCTCGCAATCTCTGGGGCATCTCGCCCGCTGATCCTCAGTCGCCGCCGCGTGAGGACATTCATGGTATCGACCATACGGCGATAATACTTGACAGTTGAGGATCAGTCAAGTCCTTCGAGCCGTAAGATATTTTTTAGGGACAACGGGCGGTATTGAGAATCGATGAACTTGTCCACCGTGACCCGGCCCGCCCGCCATTCGGTCGCCAATCGCCGACCCAACACCTCGTTTTGCACCGGGATCGGCTGAGATTTCAACCATTGCGGGTAGGTCGTCGCGGCGGGTACTTGCCCGTTCATCGATGCGCGAGTCCCGCGAGGCAGTTCGTCGATATCAAGCCCGAGTTCACGCCATGAGCGGATGACGGGCGTTGTTGTCGATCGGCAGTTGTGATGTGCAGGCGGGCGCGGGCCTTCATCAAGTTTGAACACCTGACCGTCGAGAGAGATACAAATCTGCGAGGTTCGCGAATCCAATGTCGCGACCCAGCGCACGCCCTTGACCAATTCGCTATTATCCCCGTAGGTCAGTTCACGCGCTTGTGTCGTTGTGTGATTGACTGCCGTGCGAACGATTCGCCGGGCATCCGTTCGACTGGCAACAAGGACGCCTCCGGGGTTTACGGACGAACCCCGAAGCCGTCGGACGATTTGCGATGTTGATTCGCCTTCTGCCAACCCGATATTGATTGCTGATTTGACTGCGCTTCGCGTGCGTGCGGTCATCCCCGCGTAGTGATCTTTCAACAACTCGCCGCGAATCGGGGAGTCCGCAACGATCGCACGCAGCAAAGGCGTACTCGGCATCGTCGGCGAAATCCCGAATGTGCCGAGTACATCGCCCATCATCTTTTGCGTGAACCGTGCTTCGACGATCGCCGAATCTCGCATGATCGCGACGGTCTGACTGTACGCGGCTTGATGCCCTTCACGAATCAGTTGATCGATGTCGCGTTGCAAATCTTGCAGGCGTTTCGTTGAATGCAATCCTCTCGCCGAACCTGTGCGGGCGCGTTCAAGTCGGCGCTCAAGCAAGTCTGACAAACCGGGGTACACTTCGCGCTCAAGAAAACGAATGATCTTGTTCGCTTCACCTGACGACAACCTCGCGAGAAAATGCGCGTGCCGAATGTTGCGATCGAACAGGATGTCATTCACTGGTCGCGGCGGCATCGTCCTTCACTTCCTTCGGTTCCTTCGGTTCCGGTTTCTTGTCGAGGTCGGCTTCGGGGTCAACCTCGTCATCAGGGAAATCGCCCATATCGGGTTTCGGTGTCAGTTCTTCGAGCGCTGCGAGTTCTTTGTCGATGTTCACGCCTTCGCCCAGCACGCCGCGACGCTTCAATTCGTGCATGAAGGTTTTCGGTGTGATCTCGTTTTGCTTCCGCATATCGATCAGGTTTTTCACATCCTGAACCGTGTTCAATGAGAACCCGAAATCGTTGTTGATCGACACCTTGAAATCGTCGTGCAGTTCTTCGCCGATCCATTCAGCCGCGACTTCGTACAGAACGCGAATGAAGTTTTCGCATTCGCGAATCCATGCTTGAATAGCGGTGTGCGATTGTGCCGAATCGATCGCTTTGCCGGTTGCGGTTTGATTGCCTGATTTTTGGATCAGCGGTTGCAATCCGAGGATGACCATGCGTTCTTCGAGTCGTTCAAGGTCTTTTTCGCCTGCCTCGATCGCCTTACCTGAATGCTCGACATGGTACAGTTTCGCGTCGGGGTTTTTCGTACGAATGAATCGTGCGGTCGAAATCGTCATGTTCTTGCCGACTTCTTGTTCGGTGAACCCCGCCGCAACGACGATCGGCACGCGTGCAACGCGAAGGATGTTTCGTTGATCGCTGAACGATTGCCAGTGAGCAATGTTCAACCATGCCAAATCCTCGAACGGGATGTCGGCATCCATCGATCCCGTTCGTTCGATGTAGAATGTTTTCAGCGGGACTTCGCCGAAGGTGTGCGAAACATCCGAAATCAAACGATATTCATCCTCGTCGTCTTTGTCTGCTTCCCATGTTTCAACGGTGTCGGTTGACCACACGACGACACGGTAAATCTTCTTGCCTCCGTACGGGCCGTCGGCGACGATTTCTTCGCTTTTGATACGCGCCATCGTGACGATTTCGTCGCCGTTGACCAATGTTTCGGTGCGGAACCCGATCAACGCCGTCGGGGGTACATGCACGAAATACGGGCGAATGTCCTCGTCGCGTTCATCTTGCACTGATCGGCGCACCGCGTTGCCGTCCTCGTCCATCATCATCGAGGGGTTGTCAACGATCGCGTGCGTGAGGCCGTACTTGACCGCCGCTTTGAATACTTCAGCGCCGAACGAGGTCAAGTTCTGCCCGTTTCGATCGGTGTTGTTCTCGATCTTTTCGAGTTTTTCAGGCAACGGTGCTTCGGACAATGTGACCGGTTGCGAGAACGGTTTCGACACCGTGTTGTCGATCGTTTCATTCAACGCCCCGTACAAGATCGATCGACCCTTGCGTGCGTCGTATTGGGTGACTTCTTCCTTCGGTTCCATCGGGAGCCAACGGGTGCCCGCTGCGCGCATTGCTCGCGTGCCGCCGCACAAGTCGTCGATCATTTGCCACTTTTCGACGCACGCGAGGTAGTGCGTACTCGGGGTTGCAGCGGTCGGTTGTTTAGCGGTCGTTGTGGCGCTCATGGTTGTGTCACCTTATCGCGAATCTCTGTGAGGATTTGCATCATCGCGTTGTGCTTTTCGATTTCGCGATATGCTTTGGCTTCCGCGATTGCTTTTTCCATCGACACGATTCGGTTCGTATCAACGCGGGATGATTCGATTGCAGTGATTCGCGCCGACAAACTCGCAACTTCGTCATCTTTTTCGTCGATGCGATCTCGCAATCGTTCTTCGGTTTTGACTGATTGTGCGAGTTGATTGTCGATCGTTGTGAACCTCTCAGTGTTCGCAGCGTGAATCGTCATCGCCTCAGTGTGCCCCGGCAACGCAAGGTGTTGATCGAGTTTCGTATTCGTTGGGTCTGTCCACAACTTGCCGATCGTGATAAGCAAGCCCGCCACCGCGACCATCGCCATGACGGTCGCGGTGTTGAGTTTGCCGTGTGAGTTGACCGTTTCAGCGAGGGAACGAATCTCTCGTTGAGTCGCGCCGTGAGCGCTGCCCAATGTTTCGATCATCGATTCGATGCGTGACAACCGCGAACGATCTTCGACTTGCGTATTCGCGAGCTTGTCGATAACGGTTTCGATCCTGTCGATCCGTGCTTCTTCAAATTTTGCGTGATGCGTTGCCATTTGCGGATCGTCCATCTCGATCTTCCTCGTTTGGGTAAATCGGGGTGTGCGGCCCCTTACAAATACAATATCGGCTATTTGTTCAATGCAGGTCAGTATAGCGAATCAACCACCGTTCAACCAGTCCAAGATCGCGGGGATTCCCTCGATCGTTTCGTCGGCGTACACACGCGACATGGTTGCGTTGTGAGGGTTTACCCAAATAATGAGCGTTTCGATGTCG
>Ga0210043_1000232_pt1 | contig 60269 bp, 78 predicted proteins | sample CryGeymet201501t_FD_183990 | JGI IMG/M metagenome (GOLD analysis project Ga0210043, IMG submission 183990) | Groundwater microbial communities from Crystal Geyser aquifers in Utah, USA - Crystal Geyser metaG 2015-01t (SPAdes) (version 2) | ecosystem: Environmental > Aquatic > Deep subsurface >... | reverse complement strand
GTAGGACATTGTGTTGTCCGTGAGGTTGAGATGCAGGGCATCAGTGACCTGCTCGAGTTCCTCCAAGAGGATTTCTTTGATTGGGTGGGTCATGGTTTTCTCCTTTGCAGGACTGCGTCCTGCATATTTGGGCAAGAGCGCCCAGGAAGACTGTTGGTCGGTGTGACCAACAGCCCAGCCAAGTAGCTCTCAGTTGACGAAGGCAAGGACTTCAGACCAGTCGTCGGTTTCAAGGGCGGCGGCACCCTCGGTGAGGCACCCTTCGTCGTCCAGCCTGCAGACGATGAACCGGCACCCGTCGAAGTCTTCGCGTTCGCGAGGGTCGGGCCAATCAATCCACGTGAGGAGCTGACCACGTTTGAAGGATGGGCACGTGTCGTTGTGCCAACTGGTGTCTTCGAACCCAGTCAAATCCGGGAGGGCATCGACTGGGTAGTCCGGAAACTGGTTCCGGACCGTGAGGGGTTCAAGAGTGGGCATCAGTGACGGACCTCCATTTGGCAGATGTCAACATCGAAGGTGTCACCCAAGCCGGAAGTATCCGACTTGACAAGGGCTTCGACAACTTCGTCGGCTTTGGACTGGGCGCCTGTGTAGGAGGACCACACCGAGTGGTGTTTGGTCCGCCCGAAATCAGCCCCATCCGTGATTGTGAGGATGTAGACGTGGGCCACAGATTAGCCCTCCTGGCTGAGGGGCACTTCGATGCGGTGGCAAAAGCCCGCCTCGGCTGTGCCTGCGGCAACTTCACGGGTGATCGCATTCTGACACCCAGACTCGGTCTTGTAGACCTTCTGGTAGTCGGGTTCACCTGCGACGGTCAGGATGAGGGCGAAGATGATTTCCATGGGTTTTCTCCTTTTCATGGAAGTGGGTCACAGATGGACACCCACACGGATGTCCACTGTGTGACACACCTCAGAGGTCGAGGGTAAGTTGGACCTCACGGGTTCTCACAGGTTCCCTCTTTTCGAGAAGACCCGCCTTTCTCATATCCCGGGCGATACTCGCGACGGACTTGTCGGTCGTGCGGGCGTCGGGGAAGTGGGTTCTTGCCCTGTTGGCAATTTCTTTGTAGGACAGTTCCCCCTCGAGAAGGAGGGTTTTGACGACGTGGGTGCAGTTCTTGAAAGTGTTGGACATTGGATAACTCCATTAGGGTTGTGTTGACGTGTGGTATTTATGTCGGGCAGTATCCGACTGGGTGTGACTAGCGTGTCACACTGGTGTTTGGTTGGTTAGTTGGTTGTCTGTGTTCCTTCGTTCGTGTCTGTAAGTATAGAATACCAGTCAAACATCGTAATGTAAAACGACGTTTTCTCTTTTTTCAAGTTATTTTCGTCTGTATTCAGTGGGGGTAGTGACTCGCGCATACTACATATAGCGCCCCCCGGGCTGTTTTCACGCAGCTGTGGATGGTTTTAAGGTAAAAGTTCAGCTCTTTAATAGCCTTTTCATGCGGGGCCCCTTGGAACCTGAGCGCTCTAATCGCCTATTTGTCCTGCAAAATATATGAAAAATAGGAATGAACCCAAAACCTCCCCAGTCTAGCAAGCTTACTACCTCGCGAGGTAGTATGTAATGCTGGTATACGCTGGTGCTGTAAGGTGGCTATATGGTTATGAGCCGCAGCATAGACAAACCCAGGAAACCAACATGGCGATGCACCGACCCTCCCGACATGTGGATAAGCCCAACCACAACCAGAAGCGCAGCAAAGAGATGCTGGAGCAATGTGTTGCAGAGATGGCTGACTGCGCCAATGTCTCGGAGACCGCCCGTCGGTGTGGCATCACGCCCTGGTTGATGTATTACTGGAAGCGTCGTAGCGAGGACGGGTATCCCGGATATACTATCGACATGGGTGGGCTCGACGACGATGGAAATCCTTTGGTCGCAGAGTTCCATGAGGCTTGGGATGCGGCGCTGGAAATCGGGAACGACTATCTCGAGAAAGAGGCCCAGCGGCGGGCTGTTGAGGGGTATGAGGAGCCGGTTGTCCATAAAGGCATTCAAGCATTCGTGCGGGATGCTGTGACGGGCGAGTTGGAACTCGACGCCAATGGAAAACCGATACCCCTCACAGTTCGGCGCTATAGTGATCGGATGCTGGAAATCCTGCTCAAGGCTCGCCGGCCGGAGAAGTTCCGCGAGAATATGAAGATCGAGGCTCACGTCACTGGTGGCGTGTTGGCCATTCCCCAGTCCGACCAAGCAAACCTCAGCGCGGAAGATTGGGCCGCGCGGTTCAAGGCGAACGAGGATGGCAAGACGATCGAAGGCACTGCCGTCTATCCTCACGAGATGCCACCCGATGAGGTTGACCCGGAAACGGGCCTGGAACGTCGGACTGGTTCTACCAGCGTGCGCGCCATCATGGAGCGTAAGATGGTTGAGCAGGCGATGGAGCAAGACCCTGAACTGGAGGCAAAGCAAGCGGCCTTCATGAAGTGGCATATGGAACAGGGCAAATCGCCAAAAGGCAAACCGTTGATGCAGTCTGGGCCGCGGGGCAAGGAATACAACATGCGCCCCGGCTTGACGGCGGCAGAACTCAAGGCACTCGAGGAGAGCGACATTGACCCACTTGCCTGACATTACCCCTGAGCAGGCCCTTGCGGTTCTTCTCAAGGATGCCAAACTCCAGCAGGCGCCGACATCTCGGCGCCCTCTTCCTTTGGAGGCTGTGATTGGCATTGGCAAAGACAATCATGCAATCGTGGCAATCCAGCCCGAAGACCTCGAAGCTCTGAACGCGCTTCTGGCGGCCGATCCAGTTTCCCCAGAGCCGATCGAACAGACCGACGGCCAAACGGTGCGCACCGACCTTAAGGATGGCAAGGTGGTGGCACTCGAAAGCTATCGGCCGACACCCGGTGAGGACGGAGACACTCCAGAAGAGCTTATGGCCTATGCGCTGCGCGAGTTGGAGCCGTTCATTGAACTGGCGCAGCAGGGCAAAATCAGGTCGTTGGTCGTCGCGGCGGAATTGACTGATGAACGGGCCAGCATCACCTATCCTGTTGGCCAGTGGGAACCGGGGCTGATCGCAGCAACAGAGTTGGTGCGCTTGCGCCTTCTGCAGCAGGGGTAGTCAATGAAGTGGTTTCTTGACCCAATGCTTTATGATGAATGGGAAAAACTCATGGGCGCCGCGTTCATGAGAACCTACTTCATTCGCTTTTCGCTTGTGGCGGGTTGCCGATGAGTGTCCACACAGACGCCTCCGCGCTAAAGGCTGGCGCACAACGCATTGAATGGCGTAAGACAGAAGACGGGCTCACCGCTTTTGTCATCAAGCCCAATGGGCGGCAAGAACGTGTGGTGTGGGCGCCACAACCAGGGAGCCAAGAGGCATTCCTCAGTTGTCCCGTTACAGAAGTGCTCTACGAAGGCACGCGCGGTCCGGGTAAGACGGACGCTCTCATCATGGACTTCTGCCAAGACGTCGGCAAGGGGTTTGGCGAAGAATGGCGCGGCATCATCTTCCGCAAAAGCTATCCTGACCTGCAGGATATTATCGAGAAGTCGAGGAAATGGATACCAAGAATTTGGCCGGGGGCAAAATACAACGAGACCAAGTCCTTCTGGGAATGGCCCTCGGGGGAGAAGCTCTACTTCCGCCAATTCGCCAAACCGGCGGATTACTGGAAGTATCACGGTCACGCCTACCCATTCATCGGATGGGAAGAACTGACGACGTGGCCGGACGACAAGTGCTTCAAGTCCATGTTTTCGTGCCTGCGCTCGACCAAAGTGGGAATGCCACGGAAAGTGCGGGCGACGACTAACCCTTATGGCGTCGGTCATAACTGGGTGAAGGCGCGCTATCGCCTGCCCGTTGCAAAAGGTCAGATCATTGGCACAATCATCAAGGACGCACGCGACGACAGCGGAGAGCTTGAAGCGCCACGGGTTGCCATTCACGGCTTCCTTGACGAGAACAAGGTCCTGCTCACTGCCGACCCAGACTATAAGCGCAATATCCGCACTGCTGCGCGCAACCCTGCAGAACTGGCCGCATGGCTCGATGGTTCGTGGGACATCATTGCTGGTGGCATGTTCGATGACATCTGGTTCATGGGCAAAGACTACATTGTGCTTGAGCCCTTTGTCATTCCGGCAAGCTGGCGCATCGACCGCAGCTTTGACTGGGGCTCCAATGCGCCGTTCTCCGTTGGTTGGTGGGCCGAGAGCGATGGCTCCGATTACACGGATGCCTTCGGCCACCGACGCTCAACAGTTCGTGGAGACCTATTCCGCATTGCTGAGTGGTATGGGTGGACCGGCAAGCCCAACGAAGGCTCACGTCTGCTGGCATGGGAAATTGCCAAAGGGATTGTCGAGTTCGAGCTGGAAATGGGATGGCGCCAACGACAGAACCGTCGCTGGAGCCGTGTGAAGCCAGGTCCTGCTGACAACGCCATCTTTGACGACGAGATGGGCCGCAAAAAGGACGATCCAAGCGCCAAGTCGAAGGCGACTGATATGGCTCAGCCGGTTCGGATCGAAGGCCAGCTTTATCAAGGCGTCTCATGGGAATACTCCGACAAGTCACCAGGCTCGCGCAAGCAAGGCTGGGAGCAAATGCGTGCAATGATGAAAGCAGCCATCCCGCCTGAGAAGCGTGATCCCCCTGAGGACGGTCTTCGAGAGAAGCCTGGGCTGTTTGTCTTCAACACCTGTGAACAGTTCATGCGGACAGTCCCGGCGCTTCCGCGTGATGAAGACGATATGGACGATGTGGATACGGATGCAGAGGATCACATTGGTGACGAATGCAGGTATCGCGTAAGGCACAAGCGGCGTAGTGTTAGGTCCGGAAGCACTACTGGTCATCATTAAGGGAGCCCCTGAATGTCAGTCGATGAAAAACATCCCAAGTATGATCTGTATGTCGAGGACTGGCAGCAGATGAGCGACACCTATGCCGGTGAGCGCACCGTCAAGGACGCTCGCGAGACCTATCTTTTCCCGACCGCCAACATGGTGGCCGATGGCATGACCAATCCGAACCAGCCCGGCTGGAAAGCCTATGAGGCTTATCGGAAGCGGGCTGTCTATCATGACTTCGTGAAGGACGCCATCAACATGATGGTGGACATCATGAACCGCAAGCCCGCGCAAATCAAGCTGCCGGCAAAGATGGAACCTCTGCGTGACAAGATCACCGCGGAAGGTCATTCGTTGAAGGCGCTGCTGCGGGAAATCAACTTCTACCAGCTTCTTCACTCTCGCTTCGGTCTGTTGGTCGACGTGCGCAGTGGAGAGGGACCTACAGCGCTTCCCTACATTGCCACCTACCAGGCGCCGACCATCATCAACTGGGACATGGGCAAGCGCGAGGACAACAAGTCCGACCTTGACTTTCTTGTGTTGGAAGAGACCGAGGTTGAACGTCAGGGCTTCAAGTGGGAAGAGCAGGACAAGTTTCGTGTCCTTCTCTCGCCGACGTCTGAAATGGTGGGTCTGCTTGATCCCAAGCAAGCCAAAGGCGGACGATCCGATCGCTTCTGGGCCGTTCCTGTTCGTGGCAAAGGTGGACTGATGGCAGGCGCCGCAGCAATCCAGCCGACCATTGCAGGTCGTGGCTTGCCCTACATTCCGTTCACCTTCATCAACGCCGGCGACTTGGAGAGCGATCCTGAGGCCCCGGTGCTCATTGGCCTGTCAAATCTGACCCTCGCAATCTATCGTGGCGAGGCAGACTATCGTCAGACCCTTTTCATGCAGGGCCAAGACACCCTGGTTATCATCGGCTCTGTCATTGATGAAGATGAGGGTGACCTCAAAGTTGGCTCGGGCGCTCGCATTGAGGTTCCTCTCGGCGGAGATGCCAAGTATATCGGCGTTTCCGCTGATGGCTTGCAAGAGCAGCGTGAAGCTCTGAAGGCCGACAAGGAACAAGCTGCCGAGCGTGGTGCTCGCCTTTTGGACTTCGGTGACACGGCCCGACAGTCTGGCGATGCTCTCCGCATCCGAGTGGCGGCCAGAACGACCACACTGCGCACCCTTGCCATTACCGGTGCTGAGGGACTTCAGCGTTCCCTGCGCCAAATCGCCGAGTTTGTTGGAGCCAATCCGAAAGAGGTCGAAGTTGAACCCAACTTGGACTTCACCGACGATGCCTTCACTGGCCAGGACATTCTGGAATACATGCAGGCAAAGGCACTTGGTGCTCCGCTCTCGCTGAAGACCATCCACAACAACTTCCGCAAGAAGGAACTGACCGACAAGACCTTCGAAGAAGAGATGGAAGAAATCGATGGCGAGCGCGAGCTTACCCTCGGCACCGTTCTGGACATCACCAAGGAAGAGCCAACGCCAGCAGGCGGTGGCGACAATCCAAGTCGTGGCCGTGGCAAGCCTCAAGACCCGCGCCAGAAGACTGACCGCACAACTCCTGGACCCAACAAGACCACGGATAACTGATGGAAAGCTTCGACGCCGTACTGGACTGGAGTATCATGCACCAAGTCCGTCTTATGCAACTCTCTGTGGGGCTTCAGCAGGAAGCTCTCGCAGAGATTGATGGGACCGAAGACGATGTGGCTGAAGTTGCCGCAGCGCTGGCAGTGTTCATGAATACCGTTGGCGGGCTTCGTGCTGATGATCCACGTGCCGTAGCAAGGGTTGGTGAAGCACGCCAGCGCTTGTTCACTTTCCGGCGTGGAGGTTTCCTGGCCGCTTTTGGCAGACTGGATGCACGCCTTGGCGAGGTCATGCGCTACGAGCTTCAATTCCATTCCGCTGTGCTGCGGGCTGGAGGACGTAACGTGACGGTGCCTAGCGCCGTATTTCAAGAGCCCGAGATTATGGGCAAGTCATTGAATGATTGGCGTCAGCGCCTTTTCAACAATGATTTGCACCGATTGAGCGAGGGCCTGACGCTCGGTGCGCGTCTCGGCGAGAACGAGGCAGCCTTGCGTGCTCGACTTGTTGGCCATAAGAGCTATGGCGGACGTGACGGGCTCACAGCCACTACCCGACGCGAGATGGATGCTCTCGTAAGAACGGCGACTGATGTCTTTGTGGACTTGGCTCGTGTTCACATTGCGATTGAGAACCCACTTGCTGGAAAGGAAATTTATGTCGCCCTCCTTGACTCCCGAACAACTGAACAATGCAAAGGACTACATGGACAGGTTTTTGCTGCAGGCGAAGGACCTCGGCCTCCTGTCCACTGGTATTGTCGTTCAACCCGCGTGCCGCTGGTCGGCGAAGGGCCCAATCGGATACCCCGTTATCGAGAATGGCTCAATCGTCTATCCACGGCAGACCAGAACGAGGTCCTTGGATCGAGACAAGCGCAGGCGTTCCGGGCCGGAAGGCTTGACCTGCAGAGTTTCCGCGAACCCAATTGGCGCGGAATAGATTTGGAGACCCTGGCAAAACGTGAAAGCCGGGTCTTTGAAGCCGCTGGGATGGATGTTCCGTTTCAGTAAACCGGCCCATGGGGCCAAAGGCGCATGGCGTCTTAACACTTAAGAGGAGCATACAATGCTTGAACTGCTTTACAATTCCGCTGACGAAATCCCTGAAGGCTTTGCGGACCTTTACACCGAGAAGGATGGCAAGTGGCATCTGACCGGCATCAAGGGCATGAAGACCGAGACCGATACGGCCAAGCTGTCCAAGAGCCTGCGCGAAGAGCGCGAGGCCCACAAGAAGACCAAAGACAAGCTGGCGAAGCTGGGCGGCGACGACGTGGACATCGACGAAGTGGTGGAACAGCTCGATGAGCTGGAAGACCTTCGTGCACGCATCGAAGCTGGCGAGGGCGGCAGGGTCGATGAGAAGAAGCTGCAGGAACTGGTGGACGCTCGCATGAAGCGGGAACTGAAGCCTCTGGAGCGCGAGCGTGACCAGCTCAAGTCGCGCAATCAGGAACTCGAGGCTGACGTCGGAACCCTGCGCACGACCATCAACAACGGCACCATCGAGAACCGTCTCCGTGAACTGGCGGCCAAGGAAAACGTCGTTGGCTCTGCAATGGACGACATTGTGTTCATGGGCACCCACATGTTCGAGGTTGCTGAGGACGGCGCCATCGTGGCCAAGGAAAACGCTCGCGGCGTTGAAGCGGGTATCACGCCCGACATCTGGCTGACCGACATGAAGGAAAAGCGTCCTCACTGGTGGCCGACGTCGCAAGGTGGTGGTGCTGGCGGTGGTGCTGGCGGTTCCGGCGGTGGCTCGAACCCTTGGGGTGCCAAGAGCTGGGACCTCGACGCTCAGGGCGCCATGGTTCGTCAGGATCGTGCCAAAGCCGAGCGCATGGCAAAGGCTGCTGGCTCCAAGATCGGCGCAATCGCTCCTGCAAGCTCGGAGTAAACGCTGGCTTACGGCGTTGGCGACCTAGCGCATATTCAGTAACCATAGGCACGCGGGCATGGCTCGCGTGCCGACATTCTACGAGGCTGGACATGGTTCCGGCACTCTCTTCACCGAGCTGGCCATGGTGCTCGGCTCAGGTCTCCCCCACAGATCAGAGCCAATCAAAGGAGCATTCCAATGGCTGTTACCAAAATCTCGGACGTGGTCGTCCCCGAAATCTACACGCCCTACAAGCAGAACGTGACCGAAGAAAAGTCCGCTCTGATCCAGTCTGGCGTTGTGGCCCGTGATGAGAGCATCGACGCTCTGCTGAACGGCGGCGGCCTGACGTTCAACACCCCGAGCTGGAAAGACCTCGACAACGACGAGGAGAACACCTCGACGGATAATGACACTTCCAGCGCTTTGCCGAAGAAGATCGGCACCCTGACGGAAATCTCCGTTCGCCTCTCGCGCAACCAAGCCTGGAGCGCTATGGACCTTGCCGCCGACCTCGCCGGCTCGAAGCCCATGACCGCCATTGCCAATCGCGTTGGCTACTATTGGACCCGTCGTCTGCAGGCCATGTTCATCGCTTCGATGCAGGGCATCTTCGCCGACAACGCTGCCGCGCCCTCCGGTTCGGAGCACGTCCAGGGCGACCTCACCAACGACATCTCGGGTGGTGCATACTCGGCTGGCGTGACTGACTTCTCCGCCGAAGCCTTCATCGACACTGCTGTGACGATGGGTGACAGCGCACAGGCGCTGGGTATGTGCTTCATGCACTCCATCGTGTTTGCACGGGCGCAGAAGAACAACCTGATCGATTTCATCCCTGATGCACGCGGCGAGGTGGACATTCCCTACTTCCTCGGTCGTCGTGTGATTGTGGACGACGGTCTGCCCAACCCGGCTGGCGCTGGCGCGGCTCAGACGGCCTCTGGCATCTATCACACCTGGCTGTTCGGCGCTGGCGCTGTTCGCTATGGTGTGGGCACGCCGGAAACGCCCTTCGAGACCGATCGTCTGCCCCTCGCTGGTGACGGTGGTGGTCAGGAATACATGGTTGACCGCGTGATGTGGTGTCTGCACCCTGCCGGCCACGCCTACGTGGGCACCTCGCCCAACGGCGGTCCGACCAACGCAGCCACGTCCAACAACCTGGCGAACGCCGGTTCCTGGCAGCGGGTTTTCCCCGAACGGAAGCAGATCAAGATCGCGCGGCTCATCACCCGCGAAAGCTGACCAAGCTGAGGGGCTGCTTTGGCGGCCCCTTTTCACACCTGGCTTCTGAAGGAGAAGACACATGACCAAAGGACTTGCTCGCTCCCTTAGCCGAGGCTCGGCTCTGGCGCAGCCCATCACGAAACAGTCGATCGCATTCGAGGACGTGACCCTCACGGTGTCCGCAACTCTCTTTGCTGCTGGTTTCGGCTCGGTGGCAATCGCAGACTTCCCCGAAGGCAACATTCTGTTCCTTGGTGCCACTTCCTACGTCAGCTTTGCGGGCTCTGGCTCCGATGCCAACCTGGTGGACACGTGGAATGGCGACTATTCCATGTCAACGGCTCCGCTTGCCGATGCGGCCATCGACGGGGACCCGGAGCGGAACATCATCTTCACGTCCGCCGTCGGGCCTGCAGGCTCGGAGGTTATCAGCCAAGTGCGTGGCGAGAAGGGCGGCGTGACCGTCTTCGACAACACGGATGGGTCGCTGGAAATCAACCTGAACCTGACCATCGACGCCGCGGACATCACTGATAACCAAAGCGTGGACATCACGGTCTCGGGGGTTCTGCACATCGCATACATCGTCCTGGGCGACGACTAACCGATGGGCTGGCTTAGGCTGGCCCATCTCAACCTCTGAGGAGCAAACAGATGGCAAAGACCAACGAAGAAATCCTGGAGGCCGTTCGTGGCCTCAATCCGCAGAACGACGAGCACTGGACGGCTGATGGCCTTCCCCGCCTCGATGCTGTGGAGAACCTGCTTGGCAGCGACGTGTCCCGCAAAGCGGTGACCAATGCTGCACCTGACTTCACCCGCGCTGTTGCATCTGAACTGGTCGACGTGCCCGAGGATGGCGAACCGCCTGTGGATGAGCCTCCGGTTGAAGGCGATGAAGACGAAACGGCGTCCGAGGACGAAAGCACCGAGACCGAGACCGTTCTGCCGTCCCCCGAGCCGACACAAGAGACCGATACGGCTTCGGTGACCGATCCTGAACAGGACGAAGACGACCCTCTCGCAGAAGGTCCGGCCGACTTTGAAGCCGAACTGGACGCGGAGATTGCTGAAGCTCAGGAGCGCGTTTCCGACATTCAGCGCGCACTGGAAGAAGGCAAGCGGGCTCTGCTGGACGCGGAAGAAGAGCTGGGCAAACTCGTCGACGAGAAGAACCGGCAATTCCCGCCCATGACGCAGGCCGCTGCCATTCAGCAGTTCCAGCGCAATGAGCAGGCCAAGCGTGCCCTGGCACGTGGCGTCGGTGCAACCTCCTCGCCTCTCGATGCGGCCCTCAGCGCTCGTCGCAAGGTTCGTCGTCAGGGCGCTCCTGACTGAAAGGAATAACTGAATGGCGAAGCGACTTGCAACTCTGAGCAGCCCACTAGCGGTTCGCGCTCGCCTTCAGGCTGCTCTGTTCCATGCACGGGAACAGCGGCTGGCTCGTCAAGGGTCTTCAGCCGCTGTTCCCGTTATTTCATCGGCAACGCCCACAGGTGGTGACGTGGACGTCGTTGGCACTTCGGTGTCAGGGGCGCTTATCATCGTCTATGTGGACGGCACCGAAAGCGCCCGAGCACGTGCTGATGCGGCTGGTGACTGGACAGCCACAGTTACCGGGCTGGCTTCGGGCACCTATGATTTCACGGCCACGGTTACCAGTTACGGTATGACCAGTGCGGCCACTGTGGCAGAGGAGGTTGTGATCGCATGACCATTACTGTTGAGGATGGCACGGGTCTTGTGAACGCGGATGCCTACATTTCGGAGGCGGACGCAGACACCTATTTCCTGGCAATCGCCAATGCTACTTGGGCCGCAGCCACTACTGCGGCAAAAGAGCAGGCAATCGTCAAAGCAACCCGCTACATGGAGAAGCGCTTCGGCAACAAGTGGAAAGGCATCATTGCCTCGTCCGCTCAGTCGCTTGGCTGGCCCCGTGATTATGTCTATGACGAGCGGGGAACGGAACTTGACGACCAAGTGCCAACCGCCATTGCTCATGCCTGCGCTGAGTATGCCGTTCATGCTCTGTCCAATGACCTCATTCCGCCAGTGATCTACCCGGTCGCTGACGGCGCTCCTGTTCCGTTCGGCCGGATCAACCGCAAGGTGGAGAAAGTCGGTCCAGTCTACGAAGAGACCTACTATTCCACTGGTGGGGTTCATGCCTCCAAAGTCAGCTCAGGAAGTGCACTGGTCGACAGAGACCGGGTTGTCCAGTATCCTGAGGCCGACTTCCTTGTTGGCCCGTTCTTGCGCAGCACGAAGGGAGTTAGCCGTTGAGCCTTGCCACTCGCCTTCAGGGAACTGCAGCCCGCTTGATTGAAAAGCACGGTGCCGATATGATCGTCACCGCCCGCGCTGCTACGCCTGAACGCGAGAGCGGTAAGCCCTGGCGAGGCTCTACTGGAACGGTCACTGTGACAGTAGTGGCAATCCAGTATGACTATGAAGCTGAGGAAGTGCAAGACGCAGCATGGCGTCGGAACCATACTCGCTTTCTGGTAGCCGAGAAGGATACGGATGGCAACTCGCAGTTCACTACCGTTGACCTGACTACCGCAACAGACCTGGAGGACACCTCTGGCGATGTGTGGAGCATTGAAAATGTGGACATTGTTGAACCCGGCAATGATCGCATTGTCTATATTCTGAACGCAGCGAGGTGACCCATGTCTCTTACACGCGCTGAAGCTCGGGACGAAATGCTTGCGGTGGTAAATACTGCCCTGACTGGATACGATGCTTCGTTTCCAGTTCAATGGTATGACGACGACAGCCAGAAGCCTCCAAAGAACAGGAACCCTTTTGCTGAAGTGGGTGTGTATCATACCGCTGGCGGCCAAGCTACCATGGGTTCGACATCAACGGGCCGAACCTTTCGCCGGTTTGGTTACCTTGAAGTGCTGGTGCACACCCCCGAAGGTGACGGGTTGACGCTGGCCGACGAACTTGTTACGATCGTGCACGACGCCCTTGAAGGCGTGACCACTTCTGGTGGGGTCATCTTCAGGAATGTTCGTGCTACGGAGGAGGGAAAGTCCGGCTCCTTCCGTGTTACGAATGTTAGTGCGGACTTTGAATATGACCAGATCAAATAGGAGGCCTTAAACATGGCACAGGTCAGCAAGATCGACAGCAATGTGACGGGGCTCCGTTACAGCGTTGAGAGCGCCCTCGGGACTGCGGGAACCGTCTGGTATCCCTTGGACCCGAACAGCTACAATGACTTCGGGGGCAACTTCACGAAGACAGCCCGCACCCCGATCAACAACCGCCGCTCCCGCTACAAGGGCGTTCTGACCGACCTCGAGAGCGCCGGCGGGTTCAACATCGACATGACCCAGACGAATATCCAGGATTTGTTCCAGGGCTTCGTCTTCGATCAGTTCGTCGAGAAAGGGCGTCAGGAACCCACGGCCGTGACTGCGACCCAATACACGGTTGCGGACTCCAGCGACTTTGCTGCCAACGACCTGGTCTTTGCCTCGGGCTTCACGAACTCAGCCAACAACGGGCTGAAAGTCGTGGGCAGCGTTGCCGCTGGCGCCGTTCTGACCTCTGGCCTTGTGGCTGAAGCCTCGCCGCCCTCGGGTGCCAAGATCACTCGCGTGGGCCACCAGTTTGGCTCCGGCGACTGTAAAATCGATGCCAGCGGCGATCTTCCGATCATCACGGCCACTACCAAGGACCTCACGGAACTCGGGCTGGTTGACGGTGAGCTGATCTACATTGGTGGCGATACGGCAGCCACCGAATTTGGCACGGCGGCTGACAATGGCTGGTGCCGAGTGCGGACAACCAACAGCGCCACGTCGGTCACGCTGGACAAAGCCTCGGGTCAGATGGTGACGGACGCCGGCGGTTTCAAGACCATCCAAATCTTCTTCGGGCGCACCCTGAAGAACCAGGAAGGCACGGCCATCACGCGGACGTCCTATCAGCTGGAACGGACGCTTGGCGCTCCAGACGACAGTTCGCCTTCGGATGAGCAGGCAGAATACATCGTTGGCGCCGTTCCGAACGAACTCACCATGTCCATCGACACCGCCGACAAGATCATGGTGGATATGGGCTTCATGGGGATCGACTACGAGACCAATGATGCGGCAACTGGCCCCAAAGCTGGCACGCGTCCGTCGCTGGCCTCCGGTTCGGGCAAAGCCTTCAACACCTCGACCCACGTCACGCGCATTCGCATGGGCCTGACCAGCGACGTGGACGAGTATGTGGACGCCCTGTTCGCCTACGTGACGGAACTCCGGCTGTCGATCAACAACAACCTGACCATGAACAAGGCGGTGGGAACCCTCGGCGCCTTCGAAATCACGGCTGGGACGTTTGAGGTTGGCGGGAACGTGACTGCCTACTTCCAGAACACCGCGGCTCTTGAAGCCCTGCGTGCCAACTCGGACATCACCCTCGATGTCTGTGTGGTCAAGGACAACGCCGGCTTCTCCTTCGATCTGCCGCTGCTGTCCCTGGACGACGGTCGACTGAATGTGGAACTCAACCAGGCGGTCACCATTCCGCTGGGCCTGATGGCAGCCGATGGCGAGGACGTGAACTCCAGCCTGGCGCACACCATCGTGATGAGCTTCTACGATTATCTCCCTGACGCCGCTGAGGCCTAAGGGGTTCTAAGGAAGGCTTTATGGCCCTCCTCCTACTAATTTGCTGAGGAGCAAAACAATGGCAAAGACGAAAAAGAAGGGTGGCTACGGTTCATTCCGTTCCGACACCGCTGCAGAACAAGAAGGCGTTGAACTGGACTATGGTCCCTTCCGTGTCACGATCGCTCGTGCCGGTGGGGCCAACAAGTCCTATGAGCGCATTTTGGAAGCTCTGACCAAGCCCTATCGCCGCGCGATCCAACTCGAGACCCTCGACCAGAAGGTCTCCGAAAAGATTATGAAGGAAGCGATGGCAAAGGCAATCGTTCTGAACTGGGAGGTCCTGGTCGACGCCGAGGGCGCCCCTGATCCTGACGGCACCGACTGGAAGCAAGGTCTCGAAGACCCTGACACCGGCGAACTGCTGGAGTTCAACTGGGAGAACGTGCTGAAGGTCCTGCAGCACAAGGAAATCCAAAACCTCTATAACGACCTCCGGGTCCAGTCTGGCAAGGAAGCTCTGTTCCTGCAGACGCGTCGGGAAACGGAGGGAAACGCCTAGTTGCGTTCCTCATCTATCAGCTGGAGCAAGGGCCAGTCGAGGAACAGATCATCAAAATTGCGATGAGGTCCAATCAACCTCTTCCGGACCCCATCGCTAACGCTCCTGAAATACCCCTTGGCTTGGGCTTCTTCTACAAAGCCTTTCAGGAGCTATCCTCGGAACGTATGGAAGGACCTATACCTGGTTCAGCGATCAGGGCCTACTGTCGAGACGAGGAGATAACGGGAGAGCTGGCTGACGATGTGAAATATCACATTAGAAACTTGGACAATGCCCTGCTGGATTACCGACGTAAGAAGGCAGAAAAAGAAAACGGGGGCAAAACGTAATGGCTGATGGTTTCAGTGAACTTGGGAGACGGCTTCGTGTCCGTGCCCACCAGGTCGGCCGCTGGAGCCATGCCACGCCCCGTAAGGCAACCAAAGTTTTGGTTAGCTCGCTCATCCGTTCCACCCCCGTCGATCGCGGTGTGGCACGATCCAACTGGCAGGTCGCAACAGGAGCTTCCCTCGCTTCTGTGCGGCCTGCCTTTGCACCTGGGCGTCGGTTGGGCCTCGGTGAAACCCGAAATGCCGCAGCCGCTATTGCTGACGCCTTCGCGCGTATCGATAGAGCCCCTTCAGCAGGGTTCCTGCAAAGGTTCCTTAACGCAGGCATTGCGGAAGCAGCTGGCGGGACGTCCTTCTACGTCTCCAACCCCGTTTACTACATCGAAGCTCTAGATCAAGGGCACTCAAAGCAACAAGCCGCTGGCTGGGTGCGCAGGGCTATCGATCAAGCCCGCATCGAGGTTCGGCGGAACAAGATTTTTGACGACTTTGGCGGGAGGCCCTGATGCCTACTGAACGCATAGACATCATTGTCACGGAGCGTGGCACCCGCCAAGTCAAGCGGAACATCGAGGACCTGGCCTCCGCTTCGGATCGTGCTGGTAGCGAACTCGACCAGCTTCGCCGTGCCCTTCGTGGTATTTCACCGACGTCTCAACTCAACCAAACGCTTGAGCAAATCCAGTCCTTGCGCCGTGCGCTTGCGGCTCCACGCTCTCGTGCCTCTTGGCTGAACACTCCCATTTCCGAAGCCAATGCCGCCCTGGTGCAAGTCGGCACCAATCTTCGCAATGCGCGTCGTGAAATGGGCACAAACGTTGAATGGAGCGCCGTTCAGGAGTTCCGGCAAGCTGAAGCTGAGCTGGATGACATCATGCGGAAACTGCGGGCTGTCCGGGCCATGCAGCAGGAGCATATTTCCCGCAACAATATCCGAGATAGAACGACTGGGCTAGGCCCGGTCATTCCGCCAGTTGTTTCGCTTCCGGAGGTGAACAGGTTCGCCGCGGACGCGGAGCGTGCGGCCCGTGCGTCCAGCGACTTGGCAGATAATGTCAACCGTGCTGGTGGTGCGGCCCGGGGCGCCCACAGACCGTTCGTGCTCCTCAATCGGCATGTGGGCGCCTTCGGTGCGACAGTCGTGGCCATGGAACTCATGCGCCTTTCTGATAGCGCAACAGTGGTGGCCAACCGTATCAATATCGTGAGCGACAGCGTTGGAGAAGCTGAAAGCTCCATGTCTGAGCTTTACGACATTGCCCGCCGGACCAGAACGCCAATTGAAGAACTGGCACAGCTGTTCCAAAAAGGTATGATGGCTGCAGGCGAGCTTGGCGTAAACCAAGCTGAGGTCCTGCGGTTTGTGGAAGCTGTTGGTATGGGTCTTGCTGTTCAAGGCTCCTCTGCTCAGACCGCTCGAGGCGCTCTGATCCAGCTCTCGCAAGCCATCGGCACGGACATTGTGCGGGCTGAAGAATTCAACTCCATCCTTGAGGGCGCCTTTCCGATTGCCCTCGCGGCTGCCCGGGGCATTGATCGCGCTGGCGGCTCGGTTGCTCGCCTACGTCGCATGGTTATTGATGGCGAGGTCTCCTCGCAAGAGTTCTTCAACGCCATCATGTCTCAGTATCCGCAGATTGCGGATATGTTCGCCCAAACTGAGCCGACGATCAGCCAGGCGTTCACGGTGCTCAGGAACAAGCTTACCGAGTATATCTCGACTTCCGAAGAGGCACAGGCCATCTCGAGTGCCGTTGCGGATAGCATCATCCTCATCGCCGACAATATCGAGCCTCTGGCAGACATCCTGTTCTCCTTGGGCATCGCTTGGGGCGTAGCCTTCACGGCCAGCAAGATTGCTCTGGTTGGTCGGATGGCCACTAACGTTGGGCTTTTGGGCACTGCTGCTCAGGGCTTGAAAATGGTGCTTGGCTTTATGGGAGGCCCAATTGTTGGTGGACTTGCTCTGCTGGCTGGCGCTGCTTTTTGGGTCTACCAAAACACCGATAGGGCAGCAGACAAAATTGAGCGGCTGCGCGAGGTCATGGACGATGGCGTGACGGCGCTTCAGACCTATAATGAGCATGTCCAAATCGCTCGCCAGGAGCAGGAAGAACTCGGCGGGGTTATCAACCTCACCACCGAGGCGATGCTTCGCCAGTCTCGTGCTGAACTGCAGGCTTCGCTTGGGGACCTGCGTGATGAAATTCGTGGCATGGAAAGCGAGATTGGTGGCACTGGCCTCAATCCCTTCAATATGGACAATATCCGCGCTGCTCTTAGTGAGATTGCGTCTATAGGCGGGTTCCGGGACTTTGACAGCACCCGCGAAGATATGCGGTCTTTCCGTAGCGAGGATATTGAACGGCTTTATGACCTGCTGTCTGCTGTTCAGGACGGCACCGGCACAATTGAAGACTTCTATGCGGCTGTTGAACGAGTGCGTGGCGTTGGGCCTGAGGTCAGTGCGGCAGCCGAGGACCTTGCAACTGCCCTTAGCGCTTTGCCTGAAGACCTGACCCAAACGCCGACTGCTCAAGCCCAGCTCTGGCTTCAACAGACCGAGGAACAATTGGCCAATATCGCCACTGCAATCGGGGGCTTGGATGCGGAAATTACGGCCGCAGCCAACGCTCAGTCTTTGCCTGAAAAGGTTGAGGCTTTGCAAGCGCTGCAAGCTGGGCTTGAGTCAGCTCAGATGGCTGGCAATCTTGTCCGAGGCTCCAGCTGGATTTCTGATACTGCCGACCTGCTGAAAGCCCTGCAAGACGCTCGTGATTTGGAACAGAGCATGATGGAGGCTCTTGGCGCCAACGCAGATAGACTGAATGAACTCGCCACTGAAGCTGAGCGGTTCCGCACGCCTATGGACGGCGCCGCGGGTGCCGCCGATCAGACCGAGGCAACACTTGACCGGATCAACTTTACCCCGCTGGAAGAAGGGGCTCGAGGGTTTGCGGACCAGCTCATCCGGGCAGCGGCTGCCGCTTCCGTCATCAATGGCCTGGAAGCACCAGCCGCCAATAACAACGCGCCCATCATGGCATCGTATAACCCCACTCGTGACCAGATTGGTGGCAACGGGTTGATGCAGCTTAACTCTGGCGGCTCATTTACTGTCGGGGGCAATGGCGGCGTCGACCAGAACTTGGTTTCTTTCTGGGCGTCCAAAGGGGAACAGGTTACGGTCACACCTCGCGGGGGCGGCTTGATGGGGGCAGATCGTGCGGGTCAATCTGAGGAATACCTGAACGTTATCCAGCTTATTAACCAGGAGCTTCAAACCCGCTACGATAACATCATGCGGAACAACCAGGGCATGCAGGAGCAACAAATCCTGCAAGATGCTCTGCAGATTGCCCAGCGTGAAGGCGCCGTCCTTGCTCAGCAGGACATTGAACTGATCCGCGAACAAGCCGGCGCTCTGGCGCAGCTTGAACGTCAACTTGACTTGGTGGATGAAATCACAAATGCGGTGTTTGACAATATGGAAAGCGCCCTCAATAAGTTTGTGGAAACAGGCACCTTCAACTTCAATGAGTTTGCCACCTCTGTCATAAAAGACCTTGCCCAAATTGGCATTCAAATGATGATTATCGCGCCCCTGAAGAACTTCTTTGGCGGCATTCTTGGTAATCTCATGCCTGACTTGGCCGCGTCTTTGCCCGGGCGCAACGAAGGCGCCGACTTCATGGTTGGCGGCACTGGCGGTGTGGACAAGAACGTTGTGGCCTTCCGGGCGTCCCGCGGTGAGCGTGTTCAGGTCACGCCTGCCGGCAAAGCGTCACAAGGCCAAGGGGGCGGCACGGTGGTGTTCAATATCAGCACTCCTGATGTGGAAGGCTTCCGTCGGTCTGAAAGCCAGATGGCAGCAAGAGCCCAGCGTATGCTGGCACGTGGGCAAAGGAATAGCTGATGGCTGATTTTCACGAAGTTCGTTTCCCAAGCAGCATCAGCCGCGGGTCCTCAGGGGGTCCGCGGCGTCGCACTGATATTGTGACCCTGCGTTCAGGCTATGAGGAGCGCAACTCGGTGTGGGCTGACAGCCGTCGAGAGTATGACGCGGGCTTGGGTATCCGGGACATTGATGATCTGCACAAAGTGCTGGAGTTCTTTGAGGCTCGGCTGGGCCGTCTCTATGGCTTTCGGTGGAAAGACTGGGCCGACTACAAGTCGTGCGCTCCCAACAAAGCCGTGAAGCGGGACGATCAGACGATTGGCACTGGCGACGGTGCTGAAACGCAATTCCAGCTTATCAAAGCCTACACTTCAGGCCCGACAACCTACACCCGGGCCATCAAGAAGCCGGTCAGTGGAACTGTCTTGGTCGAAGTGAACGGATCGCTGGTTGATGGCGCTGACTACTCAGTAAACACCGAGACGGGGATCGTCACCTTCAATAGTGCTCCTGCCAATACCCAGGTTATCAAAGCTGGGTATGAGTTTGATGTGCCCGTCCGGTTTACCAATGACCATATTGATGTAACCGTGGACCTATTCAGCGCTGGCCAAGTGCCACAAATCAACGTAATTGAGGTGAAAGTCTAATGCCCAAAAAGCTTTCAACTGCCCTGCAAGCGCACCTTGACGGTCGTGCCACCAAAATGGTATATTGCTGGAAGGTAACACGCAATGACGGGCTCGTTCAGGGGTTCACTGACCATGATAACGATCTGGCCTTTGATGGAGTGACCTACGAGGCGGCAACGGGTTTCACAGCCTCTCAATTTGCGTCCAGTACGGGCCTCGCGGTGGACAACTTCGAGGTTGAAGGGGCTTTGTCCTCCAGCAACATCAATGAAGCTGACTTGGCAGCGGGCCACTATGATAACGCAGAGGTTGTCGTTTACTGGGTAAACTGGAGTGACGTTTCCGAGCGCCATATTCGAAGCAAGGGCTACATTGGTGAGGTTAAGCGCCACGGGGTTATGTTCTCCGCAGAGATGCGCGGCCTTTCCAACATGCTTCAGCAGAAGGTCGGGCGTAAGTATCAGCGCTATTGTAACGCCGTGATCGGTGACGCCCGTTGTGGTATCAACCTCTCGGACGCCGCCTATCGCGGAACGGGCACGGTTAACAGCGTAAGCAGCAACCGAGCTTTCACCGCGACCGGCCTGACAGGCTTCGACGACGATTGGTTCACCGCGGGCATGGTGAATTGGACGTCCGGGAACAACAATAACTCGGGCATGGAGGTAAAGCTCCATGACTTCACTAGCGGGGTTGTCACCATTGAGCTTTGGCAGCTCATGCCTGCAGACATTGCCATTTCCGATACTTTCGCCATCACCGTTGGGTGCAAGCAAGACGCCGCTACCTGCAATGAGAAGTTCAACAATATCGTGAACTTCCGCGGGTTCAACCTTATCCCTGGTCCTGACATGCTGTTGTTCTATCCCAAAGTTGGTGACGACAATTTGGATGGCGGGTCGCTGTTTAACTGAGGAGGCCCTAAATGCAAGCGCAGAAGATAGTAACACTGGCTCGCTCCTGGATCGGAACGCCGTATCATAACATGGCGGCAGTGAAGGGCCGTGGTTGCGATTGTCTGGGCCTTCTGCGCGGCATATATGCAGAGGCATACGGGGAGCTAGTGAAGCCTCCCGCCTACCGAGGTCGTCCGCCACGCAAGAACATTGGCCAAGAGACGATGCTGGATGCAGCACGGCAATACTTGATAGAGGTTCCTGTGGAGATACGGGGACCTGCTGTCGTTTTGGTGTTCCGGACCCACCTTAAGCTGGTGGCATGGCATTGTGGCATCATGACGACAGAGACTGAAATGGTTCACTCCCATAGCGGCCGCGAGGTCTATGAGGTGACCCTGGGCGAACGGTGGGAGCCGAAGGTTGTTGGTGCCTTCAAGTTTCCTGACATTGAGGATTAAAGATGGCTACTCTTGCCCTTGGACTTGTCGGCACGGCGATCGGCGCTAGCATTGGCGGTGGTATCACTGTCCTTGGTGCCACGCTGACTGCTGCGTCCATTGGCGGAGCAATTGGTTCTTTCGTTGGCGGCATTGTGGACAACATGATTATCGCCGCTCTTACGCCCGCTATACGTAACGAGGGTCCGAGACTTCAAGAGATTACTGTCATGCAGTCCACCGAGGGGGCGGCGGTGGGTCGTCTCTACGGTATTATGAGAGTTGGCGGCAACCTAATCTGGTCTGCCCGCTTCAAAGAGACTAAGACCACTGAGAGCGAAGAAGTTGGCGGCAAAGGTGGCGGCGGCGGTGGTCAGACGGTTGAAACTACTACTTACACCTATTCCTGCTCGTTTGCCGTCGCCTTTGGCGAGGGCAATGGCCGCGTTCAGCTTGGGCGTATCTGGATGGATGGTAAAGAGGTTGACCTCTCCATTGTCCAGTCTACATTCTATCAAGGCACTGAGACTCAAGCTCCCGACTCTGTTATTCAGTCGGTTGAAGGCGTAGGCAAAACCCCGGCGTTCCGTGGCACTACCTATATCGTCTTTGAAGACTTTGAGCTGGGCGAGTATAGCAACCGCATCCCTCAGGTGACTGCAGAGATTATTGCTCCCATTGAGACAAGCGACCCAGACGACATTTCCAACGTGGCTCACTCCTTCTGTCTTATCCCGGGCTCTGGCGAGTTCGTGTATGGGACAGACGTCTATACGGCTCAGAATGCCTCGAATAACGTGCTGGGTAACTTCTTTTTTGGCGGCACGTTTAAGAACCAGCTTGGCGATACCATTGCTTTGCCCACTCGTAGCGGTGACAACATTGGCGCCACATTCATGAACATGCACAACCAGCGTGGCGTGAGCAACTTTGTTCTGTCTATGACCCAACTGGAGGCATTCCAACTAAATCTTGACGCCGTGCTGTTGGTCGTCGGGTGGTTTGGAGACGATTTGCGGATCGGGGAATGCGAAATCCGGCCCTATGTTGAAGTTACGGATCGGAATGGCGTTGTCACGCCCCGTGAATGGAATGTGGCCGGTCTCACTCGGTCCAGCCCGGATGTCCCCCAAGTGGGCCGTGACGCTGATGGCAACCTTGTCTATGGCGGCACACCCTCTGACGACGTTGTGGTTGAGGCCATTCAATGGCTGAAAGCAAGGGGCCACAGGGTCATCTTCTGCCCCTTTGTGTTCATGCACATTGAGGGCGGAAACACTCTGCCTGATCCGTATAGCGACAACGCAGCCGACGTCGGCCAACCAGTCTTCCCCTGGCGCGGTCGGATCACCTGTAGCCCGGCGGCGGGCTTTGCCGGCACAGTGGACAAGACTGCTGCCGCAGCCACACAGGTCGGCACTTTCTTCACGAGGACCTGGGGCTTCAACAATATGGTGGAGCACTATGCGGACCTCTGTGATCGTGCCGGAGGCGTAGACGGGTTTCTCATCGGAACCGAGATGGTGGGCATGACGACCATCAGATCGGCTGCCGGAACCTTCCCTGCTGTTTCGCGTCTTAAGACCCTTGCGGCAACTGTCAAGGGTATAGTAGGCTCTGGAACAAAGGTCTCCTATGCGGCAGACTGGTCTGAGTATCATTCCTATCGGCCTGGTGATGGCTCTAATGACGTCTACTTCCATCTTGACCCCCTGTGGGCCGATAGCAATATCGACTTTGTTGGGATCGACAACTACCTTCCGCTGTCTGACTGGCGCGACGGCTCGTCCCATCTTGACTACGATGCGGACAATGGTATTGTTACACCCCACAACATCGACTACTTGAAGTCGAATATTGAGGGCGGTGAATACTTCGACTGGTTCTACGCCAACCAAGCCGATCGCGACAGCCAAACCCGCACTCCGATCACGGATGGGGCATACAGCAAGCCCTGGGTGTTCCGTCAGAAGGATATTCGCAGCTGGTGGACTGAACGCCACTACAATCGCCCTGGCGGAGTAGAAAGTGGCTCTCCGACGGCATGGACTTCGGGCATGAAGCCCATGTGGTTCACTGAGTTTGGTTGCCCCTGCGTTGACAAGGGCACAAACCAGCCCAATGTGTTCTACGATCCCAAGTCGTCTGAGAGCTTTTTCCCGTATTACTCGAACGGGCTGCAGGACGAGTATATCTCCCGCGTCTATGCCGAGGCAATGCTCACTTACTGGAGAGACAACTCGCCTCCCGGTATGCTGGACATTGACAATATGTTCATTTGGTGCTGGGACGCTCGCCCTTATCCAGATTATCCCAACAGGCTTGACGTGTGGAGTGATGGCACTCTTTGGCGTTACGGCCATTGGATGACCGGCCGGATTGCTTATCCGGCGCTCCCCCGGCTGATCGAGAAGTTCTGTGAGGAAGTCGGTGTCACGGACATAGACGTCGAGCGACTGAACGGCACCCAGGGTCTTGTGAAGGGCTATTATATCGATAGCATTACCGCTCCGCGGGACGCTATCGCGTCTCTGATGACCGGCTTCCAGTTTGACGCCTTTGAAAGCGAGGGTCAGATCAAATTTGCCCTCAAAGCCAGCACCAGCCTAACGGCTCTGACGGTCAATGACTTCGTGTCCACTGAAAGTGATCCGACTGGTTTCACCATTACCCGCACACAGGACAGTGAATTGCCCAAAAGCGTGGTTGTGGACTTCATTGACGCGGATAACGACTATGAAGTCTCCTCGCTGGACGCCAAGCGCCACCAGACAACCAATAAGGACGTCTCGTCCCTTCGCTTGCCACAATCGCTGGCTCCGGACTATGTTCGCGGACTGGCTGACAGCATTCTACACCAGGCCTGGGTTGCGCGTGAGAACGGGGCTCTCAATCTGCCGCCTTCGTTCTTCCGCCTTGATCCGGGCGACGGTATCACCTTCCCTGTCGGCGACCGGGTTGGACAGGCTCGCATTCAGTCCATTGACACTGGCGAGTTCTATGAGATTTCGTTCCAGTCGTTCGACCTGAGCCTCTACAATCTGCCAGTCTATCCGCAGCAGACGAAGTCAGGCATTATCACTCAAGTGCCGGGCTTCCCAGAGCTTTACATTCTGGATATTCCGCTCTATTCGGGTGATGAACCGTCTCACTGGTCGCCGAGGTTGGCTGCCTTTGCTTCGCCCTGGCCGGGCACTGTTGCCGTCTACAAGGACGAGGACCCGGATGCGGCTACGCAGGACTGGCTGTTTAAGCGCAGCTTGAACCTTGAGAACGTTATGGGCCGGCTTGTCTCTGCGGTCGGCACGGGCAAAACAGGTGTATGGCTTCGCAATCAGACCATCACTGTCAATCTGCTAGGTGGCACTCTGCCCACTGCAGCAAGCGACCTTCGCGTGCTTAACGGGGATAACGCCTGTGCCATGCAGAATGACAGTGGTCATTGGGAGATTTTCCAGTATAAGACTGCAACGCTCAATCCTGAGGGGCACTACGTCCTTTCTGGCCTCATTCGTGGCCAGCTTGGCACTGAATGGGTAATGGACGAGGCTACCTTCTCTGAAGGCAATGCGTTCGTGCTGCTGGAAAACCAATTCTCTATCAATCCTTCAAGTGCCCCGTATCTGCCGCTCACCGCTGGTGATCGTGGCGCTACCATTGATGTGAGATTTGGCAGCGCCTACAAGTCAGTGGACGACGATAATGCCTACCTTGAGACCAGCTTTACCCATGAAGCTATGGCAAAGAAGCCCTATGCTCCGACCCAGCTGAAAGCCAAATGGACTTGGTCATCAGGGCACTTTACTGATATTGCATTGAGCTGGTTCCGTCGCACCCGCTTTGATGGCGATCCGTGGGACCTGGCAAGTGTTCCGCTCAATGAAGAAGTTGAAGAATATGAGCTGGAAATCCTCAACGGTTCGACCGTCGTTCGCGAGGTTACAGGCCTGACGTCGCCGGCGTATACTTACACAGACGCAATGCAGGTAGCTGACTTCGGTTCTGCTCAAACGACCTCGATTAAGATCAGGGTCTATCAAATGAGCTCCGCTGTCGGACGCGGCCACCCTGCTGAGGAGACTTTGATCCGATGACCACTACCAAGCTACTCATCACGGAAATGACTGCCAGTCAGTCTCAGAAGCACGTGACCTTCAATGAGGCACTGTTTACGCTGGACAATCTTGTCCAGCTTTCTGTTCTGGACAAAGACCTGACGGCAGCACCGGGAAGCCCTACGACTGGCGACACCTATATCGTTGGCAATTTGGCAACGGGCAGCTGGCTTGGCAAAGATGCACAGGTTGCCTCGTATGATGGTGATGGCTGGATTTTCTTCCCGCCGAATGACGGCTGGTTCTGCTGGGTTGACGACGAGGCGAAAATCTACTTCTACAACGGTGGCTGGTCTGCCCTCGGCGATGTGCTTGGCGCGGGATACCTGTCTCTTGGTGGTGGCACACTGACAGGCAACTTGGTCCTCGAAGAAGCGTCGCCGTCGATCCGGTTCAACGATACGGACATCATTGGTTACACCCTTCTGCAAACCAATGGCGTCACCTATGAAATCTCGGTGGACGCCGAGAACAACGACGCTGGCAGCAAGTTCCATGTTCTCATCGACGGAAATACCGAATTTGAGGTGAACGAGTTTGGCATTGGCGTTGGCGGGGCTTCAGCCGATGCGACCAACGGTTTCTCATTCTTTGGGACCAATGTGCTATTCAACTCCAGCGCGAGCATTGCTCAGGTTTTTAACAAGAACTTGGCTGGTAACGATGCCAGCTTCACCTTCCAGCAAGGCTTCTCGACTTACGCCCAGTTCGGACTGCTTGGGAATAACGACTTCACCTTGAAGGTTGGAACAGGCGCAATGACGGCCTTGGTCGCCGACGAGGCAACTGGAGCCGTTGAGCTTACTCAGCACCCCAAGTTCTCAGCCTATGTGAACTATGACGTCTATATTGCGGCAAACACTTGGACAACAGTCCCCTGCAATAGTGCTCGTCACAATGACCAGGGCGCTTTCGACGGTGCAACCAATAATGATTTCACGGCCCCGCATGACGGCTATTATACTTTTGGGGCTGGGTATACGTTCAAAGAAAATACTGCTTCAGTTCCTCTCGAAATTCGCGTTGGGCTAAGCATTAACGGAGTGGCACCAACTGAAGATCGATCAATTACCTTTGCAGATAGCTACAATCGAACAGCAACTCTAAGGACAAGCGTCCAAATCACTGCTCTCTTGAAGCTGAGCGCTGGCGATACGGTCAAGATGCAGGCTTACATGGCCACAAATGATGGCTATGTTGAGGCAAATAGTAACCACTTCTGGGGGCATCAAGTCCCGTAAAGCAAGGAGCCATGTCAATGAAGACCAGTCTTGAAATGCAGCGCATGGCGCACCTGTCGGAGCAGCAGAACCCGGGCCACAATTATCTCCCAACTGCTGGTCAACCTTATACCGACGGGGCTGTTGCCTATCAAGTCATGTTTGCCAGCGCGGACGGCGTCGGCATCTGGGTTGAGGTGGAATACCTCGACGAGAATGGTGATGTTCAGAAGCGCCGCCTTGGCAAAGGCATCTGGCCCATCATGACGACCCAAATCAATGGGTATCGTCGTCCTATGGCTGACCTCGAAGAGGCTGTGACGGCCGAAGTGTCCGGCGATGGCTTCGAGATTTCCGTTCTCATGTAAGGAGAAGACAAATGCCCTTGACCGCTACAGACAACTCTGCCATGACGTCAATGGAGGTGCGGTCTGTTCAGACCGAGCTTCATCGCCTTGGTTTCGATCCCGGGCCTATTGACGGTATCTATGGCCCGCACACTGCCTCGGCGATTGTTGCCTTCAAGCGGTCGAAAGGGCTCCGGGCACGTCCCTTTGTCGGGATCAAGACCTGGAAGATGCTCCACCAGGGCGAGCTCGACTTGGGAGGCCAACACGGCATCTCTGAGCTTCCCTGGATGGAGGAAATTCGGCGGATGATGAACATGCATGAGGTCTATGACAACGACGGGCTTCGTCGCTGGCTTGCCTCGGACGGCCACGCCCTTGGCGATCCGGCTGTCTATCCGTGGTGCGGAGATGCTGTCGAAACCCCGATCCGTCTGGCACTTCCCAACGAGCCGATCCCGAAGAACCCTTATTGGGCTCTGAACTGGCGGAAGTGGGGAGTTCCCACACCGCCGACCTACGGGTGCGTCATTTCCATCAAGCGCCCCAAAGGCGGACACGTTGCATTCCTGGTCGGCCAGGACAACACCCGCTATTACTGCTTAGGTGGAAACCAGTCCAATCGCATTCGCGTTTCCCCGATCGATAAATCCCGCTTCACGGCCAACAGCTTCCGCTGGCCCTCCACCTATGACCGCGAGCCCATTGTCCTGCCCTGGATGACCTCGGCTGAGGCGGCAAGCCAAAACGAGGCCTAAGATGGCAAAGCCAAAAACCTACAAACGCGAAGTTGCCACCGTTCAGCTGGTTCTGCATTGGGCACTGGTGATGGGCATCTGCTATATTGCCGTTACCAATCCGCAACGCGCCCTGGCTGATCTTGTGGCGCTGGCGACCGGACTAGCGGTATGGGTTTATGGCTTTGCCGCCGCGGCGTTTGGAATGGACAGCTGGGCAAAGCAGATACAACCTCAGTCACCACCGTCACCACAACCGAGGCCCCAAGAGGTGTTCGATGAATAGGATTTATGTTCTATTGGCTATTCTGGCCATTATCGGCACGATCACGGGTGGTGCATACCTAAAAGGTCGTGCCGACGGCAAATCGGTGGAGCGCGCTGCTCAACAGGAAGCCATCGATGAACTGAATGCTGACCTACGCGAGGCACAGGCTGAGCTTGCCGCACTCGAGGCTCAACGGCTGGCTGAAATGGAACAGCTCAGCCTGGAGGTTGATGAACTGAGGAGACTTGCAAATGAAGACCCTGATGCTGATCGGCCTGCTCTTGGTGCTGGGAGCGTGCAGCGCCTCAACACCCTCCGTTAAGGAGCTTAACATTCAACGGGCCCCTGCATCACTTACGCAGGCGTGCCCGCGCCCTGTCCGTCTACCAAATCGCGAGCTTTCCCAATCAGAAGTGGAAGATTACTGGTTGGTCGACAGGCGAAACCTCATCAATTGTGGAAGCAGACATACCGGCTTGGTGACTGAGCACAATGCCACACTTGACGTGGTGCTGGGAACTGGTGACGCTCAATAGCGTCACTGGCCGGCGTTTTGTGCTACCAGTAATAAAGGCGGTTTACTCACTAGTCGCCTTGCACTATCATACAACCTAAGGTTTAGTGAAGGAAGATGCGATGACAGACGAGGCTATTTGGATAATTTCAACGGGCTTCGGTCTTGTTACCCTCATTGGCGGCATTATTGCAAGGGACCGTTACATTTTGGGCTTGATTTCAAAGAACCACGAAGGCTCGATAAGAACCATTCAAGATAGCTCTGAAAAGACCAATGAGCGAATGGCCAAAATCAAGGACGAATATGTCCGTCGGATCGACCTTGATGGCCACCTCATGCGCCTTGACGGAAGCGTCAAGGCACTTAGCGATGAAATGCGTTCTTCTACTGCTCAAACCAACCAACGCCTAGATGCTATTTTGGCCCACTTTGCCAAAAATAGTAAGACTGACTAGGCTTTACTGGTTTTATTGCCTAACCTACAAGGTATAGTGTATTAAGCACCTTTGTATGGAGTTGGGCAATGCAGAACATTATGAACCTAAAGCGGCGTGGATACTTGACCGACCAACAAGTGTTCCATGCGCACAAGTTTTCAGTCAATCCAAATTCATACAATCTTGCCCCAACTTTTCACCGCGTTCTTTATGATGTGATAATCAAAGAAGAGCCCCTTGAAGCTCTTGAAAAGCGTAAAGGCTGGCCCGCCCGGTCTGCAAAAGCTCTTGTAGGCCTAATTTTGTATGCCATGCAGGAAATTCAAGGCTCGCACCTTGACGAAGAGGAAGATGAAAACGGCGAAGGCCTTCCTACCACTCAGGAACAGCTCGACTATCTGAAGGCCGACAATGGCCTGGACTTACTGCCCATTATCAATACTTTTGGGTTTACAGGTCGGGAAGCTCGCTTGTTTCTTATCCTTAAGCGAGCCCCGGGGATGCAAGCAAGCAAGGAGGCCCTCCTCAATCGTCTCTACGCGGACCAAATTGACGAAGCTCCCAGTGCCAAAATTTTGGATGTCTTTATCTGCAAGATGCGGAAAAAGCTTGAAGGCACAAACTGGCGAATTGAAACAATTTGGGGCGCTGGCTACAGACTGCATGGGACTGATTTAGTTTTGCCAGCGCCAACAGAAACAACCAAGCACCTGGTAGAAAAGTCCCAGCGTAACATATACTGGTATAAGTGCCACGTTTACGATGAGGTTCCAATGCGTGAACTGGCTCGCGAAAGTAATGTGGCCCCGTCAACAGTTATGAGAGTTATTCATGGGCTCACTGACATTTGCAGCGACGAGGAACTCAGCGCTTTGGTTGAGCAGCTTCCGGCAGACTATACGGCTCAGAAAGAGCGCACAACCACTTAGGTGACGTGCACCAAAGCTGCACAGACAAGACGTAGAAGCCCGGGGGACTATGGAAGTCGCCCGGGCTTCGTTCATTCGGCCACGGCGATTAGCCACACTTGCTGGAACCGCAGTCTTTGCACACCTCGCAACCACCTTCCTTCTTGATATTGAAGGAACCACAGTCCTTGCACTTGTGCTGAGGAACCTCAGTCCAAGTCATATCAGAAGGAGGGTCCTGGTCGACGACTTCTATTCCCTTGAAGTCCCCGTAGCCAATCTCCGTCATGTGCTCGGCCACGATGTTCCCGATGGCCGCCAGCAGAGACGGAACATACTGCCCACTCATCCAGGCACCACCTTTGGGATCGAAGACCTCACGAAGCTCGCCAGCAACGAACGACACATTGCCTCCCCGCCGGAACACGGCCGAGACCATGCGGGTCAGAGCAACTGTCCATTGGAAGTGGTCCACGTTCTTGGAGTTGATGAACACTTCGAAGGGCCGTCTTCCACCGGCACCATCGATCTGATCGGTGAAGGTGATATAGAAGGCATGAGGTTCATTCGGCCACTTGAGCTTGTATGTGGCGCCCTCCAGTCGCTTCGGCCGTTCTGCCGAAACGTTGTCGGGAGCAGCCGACTTGGGCTTGTCCGTCTTCACTTCCAGGACCGACCCGGTGATGTCATTGGGGCGGTAAGTCGTGCAGCCCTTGCAGCCTTGTTCGTAGGCCCCCTCATAGACGTTGCGGAACTCCTCAAAGGAAATGTCCACCGGAACGTTGATCGTCTTTGAGATGGAGCTGTCAACCCAGCGCTGCGCTGCCGCCTGCATACGAAGATGCTCGCTGGGCTTGAGGTCCTGAGCCGTCGTGAAGTAGTCGGGGAGTTCTTCACCGGGATACATGCTCTGGTAGAGAGCGACGGCATAGTCGACGACTTCCTCCTCAACCTTGCTGCCGTCGGCCTGCAGGACTTTCCTGGTGTAGCCATAGGCAAAGATAGGCTCGATGCCTGAGGAGACGTTGCCGGCGTAGAGGCTGATCGTTCCAGTGGGGGCAATCGATGTGAGCAGAGCGTTGCGAATGCCATGCTGGCGAATATCATCCTGCATTTCGATCGGCAGGCGCTCCGCAGCAAATGAGCCCTTGCGCAGGAAGCCGTCGGCGTCGAATTTGGGGAAAGCACCTTTTTCCTTTGCCAGTTCGATCGACGCCTGATAGGCTGACAGAGCAATGGCTTCCATCCATTCTTCAACCTGCCTCGCCGCCTCGGCCGTGCCATACTTAATACGGCACATCGCCAGCGCGTCTGCAAGACCAGTCACACCGAGACCGATGCGACGCTTGGCCAGAGCTTCGTCTTTCTGCTGCGGAACAGGAAAGAGGGAAACGTCGACCACGTTGTCCATCATCCGCACTGCTGTCGCGACCAGTTGGTCGAGGTGGTCGAGGTCCAACGAGGCCTGATTGGTGAAGGCGGCTTGAACGAGGCGAGCCAGATTGATTGAGCCGAGGAGACAGGCACCGTAAGGCGGCAAGGGCTGTTCGCCACAGGGGTTTGTCGCCGCGATGGCTTCGCAGTAACCCAAGTTGTTCAGCTGGTTGATGCGATCGATGAAGATAACCCCTGGTTCGGCCACCTCGTATGTGGTCTGGATGATCTTGTTCCACAGTTCGCGCGCATCAACGGTCCGCTCTTTCAATGTCTCACCACGACGGTTCTCGAAGTGCAGACGCCATTCGGCACCAGTGCGAACGGCTTCCATGAAGTCGTCGGTCACCAGCACTGAGAGGTTGAACATACGAAGACGGGCGGCATCCTTCTTGGCGGTGATGAAGTTCTCGATGTCAGGGTGATCGCAACGCATGGTTGCCATCATAGCCCCACGACGTTCGCCAGCGCTCATGACTGTTCGGCACATTGCGTCCCACACGTCCATGAATGTCAGAGGTCCCGAGGCGTCAGCGGCCACGCCTTTCACCTCAGCGCCTTTTGGGCGGAGCGTGGAGAAGTCATAGCCGATCCCGCCACCTTGCTGCATGGTCAGAGCGGCTTCCCGCAGCATCGAGAAGATGCCATCCATGCTGTCCGGGATCGTGCCCATGACATAGCAGTTGAACAGAGTGACGGCGCGACCGGTTCCGGCTCCGGCAGTGATGCGGCCAGCAGGCAGGAACTGATAATCCTCGAGAGCCTGATAGAACTGCTGGTAGAGCGCATGAAGGGTGTCCGGTGGCGCGGCCTCCTCAGCTTCAAGCAAGGCCTTGGCAATACGGGACCAGGTGTCATGGACTGACGTATCAATGGGAGTGCCATCCGCCTGCTTGAACCTGTATTTTTTGTCCCAAATTTGGACGGCAATGGGTGGGTGTTCCATGGATTTCCTCATGTTGTGGAGACTTTCAGACTAGCGCATATCGCTAACGGAGAAAACCGGCAGTGCTACCTGCCGGCTTTCAAATTCATCCGTAGTAGGTTTCTGTCACCGACTTCCAGCCGTCTACGGTCTCGCCCGTCTCAGGATGCTTGACTTTGCACGGGAAAACCCCTCGTGCGTAGGTCTCGCTATAGCCTGGGATGCCTTTCACCTTCTGAGCTTTGTCGGCTTCAGCGCGGTCCAGATGAAAGGTCTCATTTATGCGGTGGCCCATCAGTGAATGACCGGCTCGACTTCATCTTCGCGCTCGGTGCCCGTCATGACACGGCGAAGCTGGCAAATGGGGCAGTCACAGTCGTCGGCTTGGCGAGACGGGTCTTCGTCATGCACCAGCGCAACTGTGCCGTCGGCGAGGTTTTCGATGTTTAGGGCCCACGACTTGCCGTCGCCCCAGTCTGCATCGGAAATGCCCATCATCTCACGAACGCTGTCGAAGACGACGGATTGTTCGGCCTGCATTTCATCGGTCAGGGCTTCGGAGCGCTTGCGGTATTCCTCGACAAGCTTCTTCTGGCGCATGGTGTGCGTCTCAGTCAGCCTCTTCAGCTTCCAGGCGGTTTCGACCGCATCTGTGGTCGACGAGGAATGGAAAGTGACTTTGGGTTTTGTGGACATGGTGCTTCCTTTCGTTGTTCCTATAAATAGTATATCAGGAATGAGCTTCAGTGTGAACCTCTATTCCTCTTTGTCAATCCAAATGTAATAGCCAACACCGTCAGCCATACCTGTAATGCGACGTTCCACAACTTTGCCCTTACGGCGGCGCTCGTAACGGAGCAGGCCATTGCGAACGCCCTGGTTCAAATAGGCTCGGGCACTTTCTTCAGACACCCACACATAAGGCAAATTCCACGGGCGGGCAATCTTCTTATACTTGGCGCGTATCTCAACAAGGGTGGCTTCCCCGTAGTGCTTGACTATTCCGCAAAGCACATTGTAGGTGACAGCCCGGGCCTTCATATCGTCGGCCTTCTTTGGTGAAACAGCATTAGCCATCAGAGTTCTCCAAGTGTATTTGCTGTCTCAACTCTGTGGCTATCCTGTGCAATTCTTGTCTGGAAAGCGAGCCGCTCCATTCGCGTTGCTCAGCTTCCAAAAGACGCTCTAAAGCAGACTTGGTGCCTCGGTCGTGAGGTGCTTTAGGATTGTATTCCTTGACAGTCTCAGGCGGCAGAAGATGGACAGTATTCCAAGCTCGCTCACCTTCAAGTCTTGTCAGGCCCCAATACTCCATGCCAAATACACGGCGAAGATGAACCAGGACCGGGTGGTTAGCGGCAACAGTGGCATCAAATACTCCTTTCTTGTTTATGCGAAAGCGGAGGCCATGCTCTCCGCCTTCCCAAGCCGTAACCTGTGCGGCTGCGCCTTGGGAAAGGATTAGTTGCATTTCTATGCCAAGCCAGTCTGTCCATAGCTTTTCAGGCACAGAGCCGTGAAGACGGACTTTTGCCTTTTGCCCTTTCTTAGGGTGACAAGCTATGGCAAACTGGAGAGACATGGTTATGCCGCCACTCGATACGGCTTGGGTCGGATTGTCGAGCCCTCAGAGAGGTAGAAGTTGCCGTCGGACCCGCGCAAAAACTTCTGGCCAAAGCCGGTGCCAAGTCGGCCACAGCCATGCTCTTTCCAGCTCTGTTCAGACATGATGCACCAGCCGCCATAGCGGGTTTTGGCATCATAGGCAACGTCGCCAAGAGGTGCGCTGGTGAGATTGCAGTGCGTCGGCGTTGGCGTAAAGCGAATGGGCTCGTTCACACGAAACCAGACTTGACCAGGGTTGAGACGGCTTGGCAATTCCGAGCCATTGGCCAGGGTCATGAGAGAAGCATCGCGGCTGGCTTGGCTTCCGGGCTTGGCAACCATGGCCAGGAAACTATCGAGGTTGGTGTCATTGACTTCCATGACAGTGTGATACCCTTCGGCATCGCGTCGGCAGATAAACATGGGTTTCTCCATACTGTGTTCCTTTCGTCTTTACAGTATAGCATTGAAGTGATAATTAAATCCTAAAGTGGATCCGCTGTTACGTCAACCCACGAAATGGAAATTGTTCCCCAGTTATTGTCCGGTTTTACGGCCCAAACGTGGAGACTGTTGTTCTTGAGGGCCGCGGACACTGTGCCTGACCACTTGCGCGGAATGTAGCCAATATGATAGGTCCGCGGTTTGCGCCGCCCGTATTCATAATTCTCAACTAGCACTTTGACAGCGTTAGGGTCATGCGGATTAGAAGGCTCGCGCTCGAGAAGGTATCGCTGGCCTTCTTTCAAGCCAGTAACAATCTCGGTGCCTTCTTCACGGAACGTAGCTCCAGCAATTGCGGCTTCAATCTTCATGCCATCTCCATACTGACCCAATGTTCACTATACGGTCCAGCGGGTCTTTCGGCTTGCAGACTGAGTTCGCTTCAAGCCAAGTTTCCGTGCGGCCTTCAGAGACCTCGGCGGCCAGATTGCCGGGGATCAGAAAGCGCGCAAGCTCATGACCTGATCCTACCTGAAGAAGTATCCACGCGGAACCTCTAACTTTCCAGCGTTTGCCAAGCCAGCGGATTTGCCCAGGCCTGATCTTGACGGCAACGGGCGTCTCAAAGTGCACTGGTCGACCTGCCGTCTTCAGTTCAAACGTTGCACAGTAATTGACCCCGCTCAACAAGAGCGAGGTTTCTACGTCCGGGAACCCGTCAGTGACTGAGTTCTCAATGCGGGTATAATGCAGATCAGCCCCGAATACTTTCAGGGCTGTCCGCATTGAGTTCCACAGGTTCTTCTCTGCGGTCTTAGCCATCAATAGCACTCCCGCGTTCCCAGACTTCGACCAGAAGCTGATTTGATATTTGGACCCGCATCGACTGGTCCCACCAGGAGCCCTTGCCCTTCGCGTAGCGACGACGGGCAAAGTAATCCGTCATTTTGTCGGGTATGGCATCAGGATAACGGGCGGCAACGTCAATATGGGTGCCAAGCCCGCGGCAGATGTAGGCTCGGTCCACAAAGCCATTCTTCATCGCAAACATTGCCAGCTCTTGCCCGCCAAGCAGCCAAGCGTCGGGAAACATGGCCGCAAAGTCTTCAAGCTGGACCCCACGACGTGGATCGGTCGACAGTCCATAGAGCTTGCCGCGCCCGGGGAGCGCTTTTGGCATATATTGCAAGCTCTTAGCCGATACGGCAAGAACGTCGCTCGTGCTTGTCAGCAGCTTGAACACCGCTTTGTCGATCGGTCCAGTCCAGGACATATCATCTTCAGGGCCATTGGCAACATAGCCATTGCCACTCACTGCCATTATCAGTTTCATAGCATATGCTCCATACGATCGACTATCAGGCCAGCCTCGCGCAAAGTCTCTGTGCCTTCAAGCTGCGATCGATGCCAGTTTGAGGATCGGCGAGGGCTGGTGGACACCACGCGAACGATGCCTGCTTGGACAATTGCGTTGGAGCATTCGGCACAAGGGCATTCAGTTGAGTAAAGCGTCCAGCCAACCAGCGAAGTCTTGGCGTTGAGGATGGCATTGAGTTCCGCGTGCACCGTATGATAGGAACGGTATTCAGCGCTTGCCAGCCGTTCGGGCGTGTCAGCGATCCCTTTCGGGAAACCGGCAAAGCCAAGCGAGAACTGGCTTTTGTCAGGCGAGACGACACATGCCCCGACACCACGATCTATGATCCCGTTGCCGAGGCCTTTGGTCCAGGACCTGGCTTGAAGTGCCAGGCCCATAAACCGCAGGTCCCATTTGTCGTCTCCCTTCTGGTGAACAAAAGGTGTTTGGTCTTCCATTAGCCTACGAACCCCTTGTTGATTTCAACCATGTCTTGCAGGTCGAGTTGCCCCATGCTGTTGATAACAACACAGGCTTGCATCCACCCGAGCCAGCGACCCACCTTGCCTTCGTCGGTAAACTCCTGCGCCTGCTGAAACATGTCCACCATATGCGGGTAGTCTGCCTCAGCGCAGTCGCTGGACATATTGTCCAGGCCGACTTCGCGAGCTTTGGCAAGAGTGGCCTCCATGGCCATTTGCATTTGAAGGACGCTCAGGCTCATTCGATCACCTCCGGCATCGGGTCCCAGCTGTTCTGCTGCGTTCGACGGGCCAGCTGTTTGACAACGTCCACGTAGGCGTCGGGCTGTTCCTCGATCATGGCGATATTCCAGCCAGGCAGATTGGGCGAGACGTTGGAAGGCCAGGTTGTCGAAGCCTTCTCAAACTCCTTCTGCTCACGCCACTCGCCGGCACTCCAGTCGCCGGTCATACATGCCTTGACGGCATTCCAATGCGGCTCGTAGAGATGCGGGTGTGCCAGCGTGACATGCAGCGAAGCGGGACGAATGCCCACGGTCGCTGCAATGGCGTCGGCGGTCAGAGAGTAGCACATCACATCGTAGGGCAGACCGACGAAGACGTCGCTGGACCGGATGAACACGCTCATGTGCAGGTCGTCACGGAAGCGAGAGACGGTAAAGCCGACGGGGCAGGGAATGTTCTTCGGCTGCGGGCCACCAAGGCCATCCGACGACGGGTCCCATGCCGAGATGAACAACTGTCTGTTGGTCGGATTGTTCATCAGTTCATTGCAAGCCAGAGCGATTTGGTCACGACCGAAGGCCTCGCGCCAGCGATAGCCATATGCGGTCTTGAGGACCTGCTTCTCGACGCTTATAGGCCCGTTGCCACGATCGTGTTCAACCATCTCAGTCTCCACGAACTTCGACCAGAGCTTTGGTGCTTTCCCCACAATGAACGTCGGGTCTTTCGTGCCCATGAACTGCCAGGCCGTTTCTGCGGCGGCGATGTGAGGATAGTAGCGCCGGTTGCCCGCGATTGGCAGACGGCCGTCGGTCAGGTCCAGCTTGAACGAATATCCGCCTTCAACCATCTTGATCTTGGTGCGTGTGCGGGCATTCTCTTCAGTCACCCCTTGGTTCATAATCTCTGAGAGGATATTGCGGTAGACCTCGTGCATTGATCCCTGTTTCATTGTCCGATTTCCTTCAGAGCTTCGCCGATGGACACAAGTGTCCCGGTGGTTTCGTGCTTGGCAAGAAAGCGCGCACATTCTTGCTGGCTCATCGTGGTCAGCAGAAGAGCGTCTGCGGGCAACGAGGTGTGAACCCGACCACTGTCGTCATAGAACTTGCGGGACCGGTGCTGTCGGCTCACACCGTCGATCACAGTGGCGTGCTCGTAGTGCTTTGCCAGCGCTTCGCGATTGCGGGTTTTGCCGCTCGCTTGCGGCCCATAAATAATGGTAATCATTCGGTGCTCCTTTCAAAACCGAGGTAAGACATGAGCTGGTGCACATTCCGGTGCAACTCATCTTCTGTTCCGTTGTTGTCAATGATCCAGTTGGACATCCAAGGCTCGACGGTGCAGGACCCAAAAGCCTCGGGCTCGCAGCGCTCGCTGGCATCAACCCAGATCACGCCGTCGACGACACCGGAGTTGACGATGGAGTAGTATTCGCGCTTGTTGCGGACGCCAACATAGATGTCGTTCTCCGCAAAGATTTCGCTGGCCAGCCGTTCTTTCTCAGGATAGCAATAGCCGGCAATCAGAGAGAACCATGCCGTGCGGAAGTTGGCCCGATCCTCGAAGCACGCCTGCACATCAGCATAATGCCGGTTGAGCATCATGTCCAGTTCGTCGGCAAGGTCAACTGCGGACATGCCTGGGGAGCCTGCTGCTTCATGGTGCTTGACGGCGCCATGCGTATCCTGCAGCGCAGCCCAAATCACTTTCTCGGCACAGAACAGCGAGGAGGACATGAACTTGAAGCCATATTCCTTCTCGAGGATTTCTGCCACGGTGTCTTTGCCGTGCCGCGCATGACCGAGCACGAGCAACTTTGGCTTTCCATCGTCCTTCGGCTCGTTCTCAGGCGTCTGTGTGGCTTCGGTAGCCTCTTGCTCAGAGAGCGCTGTCTCATACGCAGCACGCACCTGTCGGCGATCCAGAGACAGATACGGAAGCAGAACCGGAGGCAGCCACCCTTCAGGCTTCACGGCATCAAAGCCCTTGGCGTGCGGCCGCTTGGACAGCTCGCCACGAACCTTTGCCATATTGGCAGCATGGACTTCTTCGAAGGCAGCACCAGGCACCACGCCCATCTCGATAATGCGACCGAGCGCAAAGTAGGACAGGTCGAGCAGAGCGTCCACCTCGTCTTCGAGGTTGTCAGCCTCCATGAACTCGACAAGCTCTTCGGAGAGAGCGCCGTTGGCCCACTTCTTGCGCTCGGGATCGAGACGGCTCGGCTGCTCAGGAATGGGCAAGCCAATCAGGTCGGCGTTGAACCGATGGACAAGCTCGAGATACTTCTCCACCCAGGTTGCAGGTGTTTTGAGTTCCATGTGTGCTCCTCAGGCTAACGGGTCAAGTTCGTCGGGATCGTAGTCAGCAGTCCACCCCTCCGGTGTGATAAGCTTACCACGAGATTTGTCCGAGGACAACTCATAACCGAACCCGTGTTTTGTATGCAGGTCATGAAGATGCGATCGCACGGAGTTGACTGAGCAGCCAACCCTTTCGGCAACTTCCTCGATTGAGCCTTCTTCGACCAGTAACAAGGCGACTTCCCGGCGCTTGCCTTTCTTTGGCAGAGCGGTGACGGTCGGCTTGCATGGTTTGCCTGCCTTCTGAGCCGCCGTGACGGCTATGGTCTTCTCGTGTTCTTTGGCCTGCGCTCCGTCAAGCATCGGGTCTGTGCAACCTGCAGGGAGCATCATAGTGGCCATGTCGCCTTGGAGCACGTAGCCGAGGCCATGGTCTTTGTGAAGGCCATGCAAATGGGTCAGGACACCTGAGCGGGTCATATCGAACTTGGCCATCGCTTCGCGAATAGAGCCTGATCCGTCTTCGAGGAAGAAGGCACAAACTTGCCCACGCTTGCTCGAGGAGTTTACTGGTCGCAGCAGGGCATCTGCTACGGGCTTGCCGTGACGGTTGGGAACGTTGGCCTCGTCGTATTCGAGATTTTCCAACTTGGGTGACATATGCTTGGGCACCGACCGGCCCAGGCGCGTCAGCACCAGCGCTGCAACGTCATAGGCTTTTTGAAACCCAAAGCCAGCATACATCTTCCAGTTACGGTCGATGATCGCTTCCAGCTTGTCAATCAACTCGGGCGTGAGAGGGTATGCCTTTTGCTGAGCAACTTCGCGGGCAGTGAACCTGACTTGGTAGGCGCTCATGGTATACGGGCAGAAGACTGTGACCCGCTTGGCGGCTTTCTTCTTGCGCTTGCTGGTGGCCGCGGCTTCCGCATCGTCTTCGGGCCATACCACCAGGGCACGGGACCAACCAGTGTTTGGCGGGTCTTTGATTTCATAGAGGCCCTTGCTGTCAGCGCCCATGCCTTTTGTCATCGGCTGGTAATAGACGTTCTGATAGAAGACCCCGTTCATCTCCAAGGGTGCTGCGACTGTGGTCATGGTTTTCTCCTTACTCTATACTTAGAATATCACATAGCAGCTAGAGATGAAACCTATAAATGAAAAGACCCAGGCAGTTTCCTGCCCGGGCCTTAGTCCCGTGAGTGCGCCTGGGATCAGGCGGTCGGGTCGTCGCCAGCGGTCGGCTTGTTGTCGCCGGCCTTCGCCTTGTCGGCGTCCTTGCCTTCCTGCGCGGCCTTGGCAGCCTTGGCCATCTCGCGGGCGTTCGGCACAGGCTTGCCCTTCCAGGCGCCGCCGGTCGACACGGTTCCGTCCTTGCGCAGCTTGTTGCGATACCAGTTGATCGAGGCCTTCGTGGTATTGGCGTCCGGGAACTCCTTGCGGACGGCGGCCAGGGCTTCCTCGTTCGACGCGCCATTCAGAATGGCTTCCATGGCCACGGTGCCGACGCCACGCTTGGGCGCTTTCGGCTCCTTGTCCTTGGCTTCGGCGGCCGGCTTGGCGTCAGCAGCTTTGGTCGGTTTCCCGCCGGCAGCGGCGCCGGACTTGGCGTCGGGGGCAGCGTATGCAATCAGGGGCAGAATGCCCGCGGTCAGTGCAATGATCGATTTCATGGTTTGGCTCCTCATTTGGCCTGGTTGTCATTCTCAGCGAACAAGATTGAAGATATGCTGTGGTTGAAGAGATGTAAGCCAGCAAAAGAGCGTATTCAACCAGCGCTCAATGCGCGCTTCCATTCTCTCAGTTTGTCGCGCAATCCCGTGCCTGAAACCCAGTCACCGGTTCGAACTTTACCCTCGGCTGAAGCGATGATGTCGTCGTGAACAGTTCCCGGCGTAGCGAGCGTGACGATGGAAACAGAGCGACCGCCCATGACGGTTCCTCGCTCGTTTGCTTGGTTTCTGATAATCGCGTCATAAGTGCTGGAATACCAGATGATAGTGTCACAGGGAAGCTCAAGTCCTCGGCCGCCAGCTTGCGGTTGGCCGACAAATCCAACAGTGGCAGGATCATTGTTGAAACGGTCGACATTGATAGCCCGGTCACCCTGGCTAACTCCTCCGTGGTATTCAACAATGGTATGCCCAAGTTGTCGGAGAGCGAGGCTAACTCTTCGTATATCCTCGCGGAACCGGCACCAGACAATGTATTTGGGGGTGTCACTGACTTGTCTCCTTAGTTCCTGTAGCAGAGGTGGATCGTTATCGATAGACTGAACTTCCCCAAAGTCATCGATAGCGAAACCGGAAACGATTTGGTGGAACTTGATGGCTCGCTTGCCGCCTTCAAGGGCGTCAATCTCGGCTCCGTTCTCAAATTCAAGGAGGTATTTCTCGAGGAGTTCAAGGTATGCGTCTTTCTGAGGTTGGGACATCTCCACCACCACCTCAATCGGCAACAGGTCTGGCATATCATCGCAGTCCTCGCGTAGAACCACGGACGCATAATCGCCAATGTTCTCGCGCAGAGTTTCCAAGTTCCGATAATGGTCAAGAGCAGGATAATATCGGCCACTTTTCGTCCTCTGCTGTTTCCAGACAGAGTGGTATTCCTTGAACTCGCCAAACGTTCTGAAGCCAAGTGCTCCGGGCTCTAGTAGCTCGAACTGGCTGAACGCGTGCAAGGGGCTGTTCATGAGAGCCGTGCCGTCCAGTATGCGTCTGAATGGAAGCTTTTTGAAATAGGCCCTTGCAACTTTGGTGCGCTTGGAGCCTGGTGTGCGGAAGTCAACGCTTTCGTCCGCAACCGTTATGACGTCGCCCTGAAGGCTGTCAAGAAAAGCATTGATGGCTTTCTTCACCTGAGGCATGATGATGCTCTCAGAGTTGACTGTGAACCAGCGCATGTCAGCGCTGGAGTTAAGCAGTGAATTGAACCGCTCCGACCAGAGACGAGGATTTTCCCGCGCAAAGTTAGAGGACCAATACTCAGCGTCCCAAGTCATGCCCGGCCAGGTGTGAAAGGGTATCTGCTTTAAGACCCAGTTCATGTGCACGCCATTTGGCGCCACGATCAGACCACCTTTGATTTGGTTGCCTGAGCGCAGCGCACTAGCACTGTCAATGATAACGCGGCTCTTACCGGTCCGCATTCCCCACAGTAGGCCTCGTGCTTTCTTGGTTCCGTGGCTTTCAAGCTCTTCAGCCTGATGCTCCCAACGCGGTTTGCTCGGGTCAACAAGTGGCCAATTAGCCACGCCAGATTTGAGGTAGGTTACCGTCATTTTCTATAGGCCTCAGCATAGGGTTGCAGTTCCCGCTTTTTGGCATTGCGGGCTTTTAGAGCCTGGCCAAAACATGAGAACACCCCTAAGTAGACCAATTTGCCTTTATGCGTTAGCTGAGCGGACCATTTATTTGAACGCCTATAAACTTGACCTACTTTGGAATTATGGTTATTTTGGCCTCGTGTTGCCTCACGCAGATTTTCAAACTTGTTATTAGATTTATCCCGGTCTTTGTGGTCTATAGTTTCCAAAGGCCAGGTTCCAGTTTCTAAATACCAAGCTAAGTGGTGCTCATAATAAGCCGTCCCTTCAAAAGTAACTACTCTATAGCCCGCCATAGTCACCGCGCCGGCGCGCCGGCCTTTTTGAGCAGGCCCAGCTTTGCGCGCCCAAATAAGCCAGCCTGTTTTGGCATTATAGTCTAGCTTGGCTTGTAGTCGTTCTAAGCTAGGTGGCGTTTCACGTATACTTGACATACCCTACTTCCGATACCTAAAGCCCATCCAGCCTTCAGCGTCGACAGGACAACCTTCAGCCCAAACTGGCAGTTCTTCCATCAGCTTCTCAAACTCTTTAACAGAGCCGGGATGGATTTTGTTGTCGTCAATTTCAGCAATCTCTTCATCGTGCACTGATAGGAGAAGGTCATAATCAGGATGCTGGTCGACGCGGAGCATTGCTTCTGCCATCAAGTCCCGAGCAGTTGCCTGCGTGGCGTTTTCAACAAGCTCTCCGCCGTAGGTCTCTTTGCGTTCCCACTGACGTGTCGTGGAGTTCTCGTGCATGAAGGTAAGCGCCTCGCTGGTGAAGACATTTGGCTTACCGTTAGGAACCAACTTCTTATTGGCAATCTTAGCCAAGCGCAGCGCTTTCTTGCGGCTTTGGCTTTCAGTCATGCCTGCAGGTCCGTTGACAGTTACCGAACATTCATGGCCACGCTCGTTGATCGCCGGAAACAGCATAGACGTCCGCACTTTAATCAGCGGACGGAAATAGGACAGCAGACGACCAGAAGGCAATTCCATATGCAGGAACTGGCCCCACATAAACCAGGTGAGCTTGCGGCACTCTACCCGGGGGCCCTTTGCGCCTTTCTTTGGGTCATACTTCTTGACGGCTAGGATTGCTGCCTCTTCAAGATCATACCAGAAGGACGAGACTTCGGGGAACCGTTCTTTGCGATAGACGCGGACAACCTCTTTGAAGAACTTGGGCTCCTGGTCTGTGATCCCGTTCTTGTTGCGGCACTCGTCTTCAAACTTCTCCCAGCCCATCTGATAGCCTAGGCCAAGAATAGCAGCCTTGCCAACTTTGCGCTCAAATGGAAAGTCATCTTTATTGGTGCAGGGGTATGCGAAGATAGAAGTAGCCATGTCCAAATAGATGTCTTCTCCGCGATAGAACACTTGCAGGGCTTCAATCGCATTGGCCAGCCATAAGAGCACACGAGCCTCGATAGCGGCAAAGTCTGCCACCATCAGCTTCTTGCCTTCCGAAGCGATCAGAGCGCCACGTGTGGCTTTGGACAAGATTTCCAACACTGATCCGCCATAGAGCATGACCAGCATCTCAGGATCAGCGCAGAGAATGTCATTGCAGACTTCCTCCATAATCTCTGAATACCCACGGATGAAGTTGTGAGGCTGAGTGCCTTTGCCTGACCAGCGACCTGTGCGTGACGCTCCGCAATAGAGCATCATGTCTCTGAGGCGATTGCCTTCAGAGAGCTGGATAAGCATCTGCTTGTATTTGGCAAGAGACGATCGGTTGCCGTCCCTGAATATCTCAGCGGCTCGGCGGGTCTTGTCATTCAGGACAATACCCTGCAACTCAGCCTTCAGTTCTTTTGCCGCTTCTTCGTCTTCAGGGTCGTGGCCGAGTAGAATGTCCAGCACTGCGCCCTGGGTATTTGGAATTGGAGACCCGTTGTCTTCCATCCACTGCTTGAACTTGATGCGCCCCGTGACTTTGGGCACATAGCCATCAGTCAGGTCCTGCAGTTCGGTGTTCAGTCTGTTAGCCTCGACTTCAGCCAATTCAATGGCAATGTGCACCATCTCTATATCGCATGTGATCCCTCTCAGGTTCATGCGAAGGTCCATCTGCCAGAACTCAAATTCACGAGGCGTCAAGTCACGCAGGACTGAGGACAACCCGTGCTCTGCTCGAACGTCTTGCTGGCAGTAAACCGTGTTGCGGAGAATGTCGGCACGGTTCTCATGCCAGAAGATCATGTTGTCTGGGTTCTTGCCCTCGGCTTTAAGCTCCTTCTTCTCAGCAGCCGTAGGCTTGCGAGGCTTAGCCAGCTTCTTCATGATAGCCGAGCCTTCCATGTCCTTCTTTTGAGGCAGACCTAAGGCAGAGATGGCTTTGTCGAGTGCACGAGGCAAGGCGAATGCTGCCGCTTTGGCTGCAGAGCATCTGATCTGACCGAGCTTTAGCTTAGGAAGCTGGGGATACACTTTGCGCCAGACGTTGTTCCAAATGCACCATTCAAAGAAGGCGTTGTGGGCTTCAATGATTTCGCCTGCTTCAACACGATCAGCCAGCTCTTGAGGATATTCTGACTGGTCGATACCGAGATGAGGAAAGCCCGCTTGCCACGCATAGACTTTCTCAATAGGATCGCCACGGAAGTGCCAGCAGGCACACATGACTTCAGTCGAAGGATGCGTGGAGTAGGCGTAAGCACCAGCTTTAAGCAGGTCGCAGGCGGACCGCGTTTCAAAGTCCAGTGTGACGTCTATTGCCATGTGCCCTCCACAGAAAAAGCGGGGCCAGGTGCACCACGTCAAACACCTGACCCCAGAGCGCTATAGTCCAACGGGGGAGAAAACCCAGCGCGCTCTTTGATGATCCGCCGACGGAGCCAGACGCCATGAACCTCATGGCGGCCCTTCCCACAGACTTTCAACTTTTTAGAACCGTGGTTCTGCAAAAGTAGCCTGCTTACTTGACCCGGGCGCGTATGGAGGCTGAGCCCGGCAGATCATCAAAGAACGTATAAATAGAATATCACTCAGCGTGCTAAATGAAAACCTATAAAGTCAAAGACCCGCAACTTGTGCTGCGGGCCTTCTTTTGCAGGATTTTAGTTCTGCATACACCCAAGGCGGGTTTGGAGGGGCTCCTCAGGTTATGCCGTCGGATCGTCCTCAGGTGCGATGTCAGTGCCCTGCCATACATCATCCGCATCATCGCCGAAATCTTCCTCAGCCGCAACGCGACCGGTGAAGTTCTCATCGTCACCCAGCTTCTGCAGATTGTGCAGGCCGAATGCGACGCCCTTGCCGACGTTGTCGTAAGGGTAAGCGGTGATGGTTGCACGCGCCCAGCAGCCGGGGTAGAACTCTTCCTCGGTGAGGATAGGCTGCTTGTTCCGGTCGACGAGACCGGGACGCTGCTTGGACGATGCCGTCCCGAACATCATGCCTTCGCCGTAGCCATCGATATGCGCCTTTTCCGCGCCATCGCGCAAGGGCTTCTTGAAATTGCCGGGCAGGTCCTTGATGAGCTTCTTGAACTTGTCCTTCGATGCCGCGTCGGCGATGGCCTGCATGGTCTTCCAGGCCTTCTTGTCGGCGTCGGTGAACTTCTCGGGGTAGAAGAGCATCACCACAGAATACTTCGGATCACCGCCCTGATAGGACGAAGCTTCGAAAACTGCGGGGAAACTCACACGGAAAGGCGGTGTGACGCACTTCAATCGTTCAGCCATCTTTGTCTCCTTGACTTCTGAATATCCCAAAACCTGATGGGATGGCTGTTATGTAACGGCGCAGGATGCGCCGCTCGATTACATTACCCCGAACGAACTCGGCAGGGAAATGTTTATTTGCTTGGCGGGCGCCGGTAAAGGTCAGCCACTGTTTTGTCGAGTGCCGCTGCTTGAAGATAGGCTTCGCCGACCAGCAGAGCAACGGCTCTCATCTTCAGAGGGTCCTGATCGGGACACGTTTCACTGACTTTTGCCTGCACTATCTTGGCCAGTGAAAGCAGCTCGGCTGGATCGCTGTCAGAACTTGGCATTGGCAATCCGATGCTGGCGCAGAATGTCCACGACTTCCGCCAAGGGATAACCCAAGAACTCGTTGCGATCCAGCTCCTGCATCACATCGTGCCCGGGCTGGGCATGATTGAGATAGAAAGCTTCCAGCAGAGGCAACCGCCGCAGACGACGAGCCAGTGTGGAAGTTTTCTCAAGGCTTGGATAGCAGTTGCAAACATCAAAGCCACCCATCTCAGGAGCAGGCAGCAGGACGATTGTCGGCTTGTCTGAGCCGCTGAAAGGCCTGGCGTCATGGTCCCGAGCAAGCTGCCGGAAGTCAATTCCTGTTGTTTGTGCCATTTAGTTCTCCTTGTGGCTTTCAGCCCACCGAATGAGAAACAAATGGTCTCCCATAACGGTGTCTGGTATTGGAACGGTTCGAACGTGCTTGCACTGGATTGAGGTCAGCAGATTTTTGGTGCTGGCATTACAAGCCGCCAAGCTGTCTTCTTTGAACAAGTGCCAATAATCTGAGCACGGGGTTTTAACCAGCACTACGTTATAGCCCCAAGGCATTAGCCTCCCACGACAATGCGTAGTTGAATTGCGGAAGCCCTCTAGATACATGGGCTTCCGCTCTTCAGTAAACATGACAACACGGCTTGTCGACATGGCTTAGTCTTCGTCCGAAAGGTCGTCAGGGAAGTCCGACGCTCCGGCCTGAGCGACTTCGACGGCCGGTCTCGGGTCATCTTCACGAGCGACTGTCAGGCCGCCCTCAGGTTTGTAGGCCATTTCACCCACGAGCTTCTTGACCTCTTTGCCAAGCTTTTCGAACTGTGCGGGGGACTTCAGCTTTCCAGGCTGATAGCACTTCTCGCTTCCCAAGCCAAGCTCGCTTTCCATGATGGCCAGCACGTCACCTTCAGACATGTTGGCCCAGTAGTTGTCCTCGGTGTCCGTCAGTTCATCCAGCTCTTCGACATACACCCCGAACGTTCTGTTGGCGCGCTTGCGAACAAGTTTGTAGCCTTCGACGGGTCTGCCGGCCAGAAGCTCCCGCTGGATTGCTCCGTCAACGGCCTTCACATAGTTGTCAAAGACCCCAAGCCATTTGGCAGCGTGGGCAAGACGGCCGTTGTTGGTCGGAATGGGGATGCCCACTTCAGGCGGTTCATCGCTGAAGTCCATCTGAGCTTCTTCCTGCATGGCATCGATGAGCGCCTGGCATTCGTAGAACTCGCCATTCTCGTCGACGTATGCCTTTGCATCACAGAAGGTGCACCAATCGCCGGCACACAGGGTCGCGTTCTTCTGCTGAGTGGCTTCAGCAGCGACGCGGACCTCTTCAGCAAAGTCCATCAGTTCTTCACGGGTATACTCGATGGAGCGAATGGGTCCGTCTTCATGCTCTTTGCGGGGCTGCACGATCGTCATGCGAACGCCCTCGCAATCAGGGAACATATGCAGAACGCCAACGCCGTAGAGCTTTAGCTGGGTGTTGTCACGAACCTCGACAAGAACGCCCCGCCCATGCTTATAGTCGACCAGTTCAGCCCACCCGAAAGCTTCCACACCGATATAGTCACCAGTGCCGCCGAGCAACGGGTGAAGCCAGGTGAGGTCCAGCCACTTTTCAGAGTGCTCTTCACGGCCTCGCGGGTCAAGACGAGCGCGGGCCGTTTCAACAGCGGCGACGAAATACTCCACCGCATCTACCATATCCTGGTCTACCTCGAACTCGGCTTCAATGCCGGGCAATTCGCCATCGTCATATTGAGCCTGAGCTTTGGTGAGGTCGCCAGCCAGATAGGCGTCGTCGTTCCAGATATAGATAGTCTCGCCCAAGAACTCTTCGGGAGCGATGCCCTCGCCGGCATAGAGTTCACAGAGCAGGTGCGCGGCTGTGCCTTCCATGGCAAAGATCGAAGACCCACGTGGGTTCGGATTGCGTGCTTCTGCCATAACAGAGCCGGGGCAGTTCATCCATTGCTTTGACCCTGAGGCGGAGAGTTTTGCGTGATAAGCCATCAGTCCTCCAAAGCTGCAGCAAGCAGACTTTTCAAATTTTCGTAAACATATAGCCGGGACTCTGTGTCCATATCTGCCATACCTTGCTTGGCTTGTTCGAGCAGCTTGTCCAGCTCAAGCGACATAGCCGGGTCCAGCGACACCTTCTTGTCCTTGCTTTCCAGCAAGATGCGAACCTTGCCAAAGCCTTCGATCTGCTCGCCGGCGTGCCAGTATTGAATACGCCCGGTCTCCATGTCGATGAAGGTGGCGTTGACAGGTTCACCGTTGAGTTCCACAGCATGGATATACTGCGTCATGGGATGACTGGGAAGAATTTGCATTATTCGGGGTCTCCTTCAGGGATTTGAGCGTCGAGGTGGCAGTGCTGGAGCAGCGTAGGGAAACGGGTGACGCTGATACCTTGTCCCGCTTTCAGCACACCGGCTTCAACCAGGAGAGCATGTGCCTCAATGCAGAGGTCTCCATACCATTTCCAGTCGCCGGTTTTCCGCGCTTCAGCCATGTTCTCCGCGGCTTCGGAATAGATGGTATCCGAAAGCGGAACTGGCTTGATTTCGAACAGGCCTTCCATGCTTAGTCCTTTCTCTTCGCTGAAGGGTGAAGCTTAGCCTTCGCTTTGTTTCTAGCTTCAAGTGCTTCTGACTTTGAAGAGTAGCTTCCAATATGCTTATTATGTCCGTTTACTTTGAAGTAAACAACCCATTTTTGAGCTGATTTGCTCCAGCATATATTTTTAGAATTTTTGCGATTATGCTGGTTTTCAGAAAGAGTTACTTCCCGAAGGTTTTCCCAAGCGTTATTATCTGGGTTGCCGTCTATATGATCTAGAGGCCCGGCCGGAAAAACTCCTGTTTGCATAGCAAAGGCAATACGATGTGCTAAAACGTTTTTACCCTTCAGCTTAATCACTCTATAACCATTTTGAAGGCCCCCAGCTCGCTTACCCCAAAAACGCCTACGAGTTAACTTGGAGCACTTCCAAGTAAAGTGCCCCGTTATCGGATCGTATATTAACCTCTCGTTGAGAAGCTCTATTGGCAGCTCAATCATGTCTTAGACCGAGGTATACCGGGAAGCGCGGCTTGTCCTTTGCTCCGCTCGGTTGGTGTTTGAATTTGACGCTCTGTCCGATCAATGTATCGCGGTTTTGCCATAGTGTAAGCCTTTCATCAGCCGTAAAACCTGTGCCAATCCCGAATGTATCTTGCCAGTCGGGATGAGACACTATTAACGCCCCAAGCGTATTGCCAGGAACTTGACCGGCCAATGCAGTGGACCGCTCCATATAACCAAGCAGGTTGGTTTCCGCCTCGTTTTCATTATGCATCAACTCCTCAAAGCCAACAATAGCGCCCTCGGTATCTTCGAACCGCTTCACCTTGCCGAGAAGTTGCTGGTTTGCCGTCGATCGGCCGAACTTATAGGAACCCGACATTGAGCGGGTCATGATACCTTCGTACCCCATCGCAACGTAATGCGCTTCAAGCTCCATAAGCTCGGCTGCGCTATCTACGCGAGTGTGCGGAACTACCCGGGCCCATGGCCAGCGCTCTTTGTTGGCGAGATTGTCTTTGACGATCTTCAGCCGTTCCTCAAATGGGAAGTGCACTTCACTGGGATCAACCCAGTCAAACACCCAGTAGGTGAAAGCAGGATCGCCACCATGCGACATAATGCCACTGGTGGATTTGTTGAACGCTGACGGGTCGGTGGGATCGCCGACCAGCAGTTCGCCGTCAAACGGTGGATAGAACGAAAGCTCGCCCTGAATGAACCGGTTCGGTATTGGCTTGAGTGTCCGAGAGACTGGTTGGTCGTTGTGGATCACACAGCGAATGCCATCCAGCTTCGGCGAAGCCAGTTGCGGAAACGTCAACGCTTCCGCATCTTTGACAGTGTAGGCCAATAGGGGCTTGAAACTACTCATTGGCTTCTCTCCGTTCTATGCAGGCCGAACAGTCACAGTCCGTCTCCGTGCAATTGCAACATTCCTGGCAGCAGTTGCAGCCCTCGCAAAGGGCTCCAACTTCGCTGTCATGCCCGCGACACGCTTCGCAGACGTATAGGTCTTCAAGCCTCTGCATCAGGAATTGTCCGCTGGTGATGCGTGAACCGCATCTTCTTTTCCATGGCGTCGCCAACCGCATCCGAGGCTTGAGGACTGAGGTCTTCAATATCCCCTTTCTCCTCCATCATCAACTGCACCGCATGGAGGTCCGCAATCTCGTTCTCCAGCAGGCCGCGGTTGGTGACGCTGGGGTTGTCAGGATGGAAGCTCTCGTAGCCATGACGGAGGATTTTGCCCACAGCCTGAGCAATCTCGCCTGCTTCCTCAGCGAGCATAGCAAGGCGCTCCAGCTCAGCCGGCGACACTTTGCTGTAAGGGCGGAAATTGTTGAGGGCCATCCACAGGCACTTGATTTGGTGATGGCAGTCAGCAAGGGCATTGTGATGCTTGCCCGTCCGCTTCATCGTGCTCGGATCGTATCCAGCAACATCGTAAGCGGTGCGGGTGTCACGCTGAGACCAGAATGGCCACGGCGGCGTGTTGTTGGTCTTGCCTTCACGCACACGCCGGTAAAGCTCGGCCAGGATCGGGAAGTCGAAGTCTTGCCCTTGGCACCAGACGGTGTTCAGTTCAAAACCTTCGCTTTCGTAGTGGTATTGCATCCACTTGTCGAGAGCTTCCAGCACTTCGCCGATCGGCTTGGTGTTGGCCTCTTGATACTTGTCGCTCATCACCTCCTCGATCCACTCCGGGTCTTCACGTGCCCAGAAGTCCATTGTGTCAGCCGACACAGTGGTGTGAAACGGAAGCTGGCTAGCGATGTTCACTTCCATGTAAAACATGCCATTGCCACAGCTCCATGCGGTGTCCCGGTCGAACAGCACGGCACCAATCGAGAGCACGGTGGCCCCCGGTTTTGTGTCGAGCGTTTCCAGGTCAAGCATCAAATCCATTGCTCATTCCTCTCTTAATTGCGTTCTGTCGAGTGCGTATCTCAACAGCATACGCCATTTGCGCTTCGTGCATAACCTCCAAAGCTTCAGTGGCATCGAAATGATTGCTGATGGCGAGACACTGCCATTTTTCGGGCTCCGTCTCTGTTGCATGGGCAACCTTCTGCTCAATATGGTAAGTCCCCACATTCACGTGCATGACACGGAATACGAGGCTCAGCCCATACGAGACAGCATATGGAAAGCTCTGGTCGGCCATCAGTCTTCTTCCTTCAGCTTCTCGTAGCTCTCGACCAGGGAAGCCACAAAGAAGGATGCCGCCTTCCGTTCCAAGTTGAAGCCCTGGAACTGCGCATCGAGGGCATGGCGCATTGCCTCGGCCTCATTGCCTTCGGGCAGCGCTTGGAACATAGCCCCGGCCATGGCGAGATGATGTGCGACCAGTGACGCTGCTTCATCCTGGTTGATGGTTGCCAAATCTACTTGAGCCCTTGACATGGTGTCTCCTTTATAGAACTGTGTTCTATGAACTTGAAATGGGCCGGGACGCTAATCCCGGCCGGTTGGAATTTGTGGTGGCGGGGACGCGAAGTCATCATCCACCTCAGTTCGGCCCATTAACCCGTCACATATGGCAATCACCCGTTCCAAACGATCTATTGACTTCATGCGGGACATATGAGCCTGTTCTTCCGGAATGCCCATGACATGCGAGAGCCAATGATAGGCCTCATTGCGTGTCATGAGCCGTTCTTTCCAAACCCGGTCGAAAGAGATGTGCGCCCTAACCTTAAGCTCGGCTAGGACAGCACGTGGGCCTCTTAGCCCTTCAGGCGTTCCGCCATCTTCTCGTGGGCTTCCTTCAGATCGTCCTTCGAGACCTCGCCCACGGCCTTGTAGCCCGTCCCGACGTCGGCGAGCACCTCGAAAACCGCAGCCTTGCCTTCCTTCTCCATCAGGTCACGTGCAAACCCGCGGAGAGTGTCGTTCGTCAGCTTTTCGGGGAGCGCGTAGGGCTCAGAAGCATCACCATTGCCGAGGGGGTCGCCCTCGTCGCCATCTTCGCTGCTTGCTTCATCTTCCGCCGGTTCTTTCGCATCTCCAGCGTCTTCGGGCTCGGGCTCAGGTTCGCCGGCGGCGTCTTCTTCCTGGGTTTCCTCGACTTCCGTTTCTTCGACGGCGGTTTCTTCGGTGGCAGCTTCGTCGTTGGTTCCGGCATCATCTTCCTCCGGGATGCTGACGCCGGCCACTGCAATGCTCCCGACTTGTTCGAACTTGAAGTTGGTGACCGCCTCGAGGATGCCCTCAAGCGCCGTCGCCGAACGCTCCTGGGCCGAGGCGAGCCGCTCAAGCTGCTCGTCAATGGTCTTCGTCATGGTTAGGCTCCTCTGTTCATGCCTTGTGATGTTCAACTATCTCACTGTAGACAAGTCGGACTGTAGAAGAAACCCACAAAATAGCCCCGGGGCGCTAGTATAGAAAGTCTTACGCGTGCGCGCGAAATTATGATGTGGTAAACCGGTGTTCGTAAAGCCTTGCGTTAAAATGGTTTCCCGCGAAGCTCAAACAGTATATCCTGGTTGAGCGGATCATGGAGGAGAGCTGAAATGGGTTCGCCCAAACTCTCCCTCGCTTTGTCTTACGCCAGCAAAGGCTGGTATGTATTCCCCATTAAAAAGGGAACCACGAACAAACCGAGGGTTAAGTGGGGCACTGATGCCACCACTGACACGAAGACTATCAATGGCTGGTGGAAAGCCTGGCCTGAAGACAACATTGGCATTGCTACAGGTCCCTCCGGCCTTTGCGTCGTTGACGTGGACATGAAGCATGGCAAGAATGGGCAGAAAACCCTTGATGATCTGGAGCTTGACTATGGCGAGCTACCTAATACCCTTGCTGCAGTCACTCCTTCTGGGGGCCATCACCTGTATTTTAGCGGTGATGCCCGAACTACTGTTGAACAAGTGGGCCCGGGCGTTGATACTCGTGGCTCTGGCGGCGCTGGCGGATACGTTCTGGCGCCAGGCTCTGTCACTGATGTAGGCGAGTATGAATGGCGCGAGAGCAGCCAGATACCCGTTGCAGAACTTCCTGACTGGATACAACACCTTGCTGGGCGCCGTGCCAATCGTGAGCACACCCAGGAAGCGGTCGTCGACCAGGATCAGCCGCAATACATCGAATGGGCAACCGAGCATCTCAAGCACGACGCCAAACCAGCCATTGAAGGTTCGAAGGGCAACTCGACAACCTTCTATCTCGCATGTGTGCTTCGTGAGAAAGGCCTCTCGCCAGAGAAGGCCACCGAACTCATGCTCGAGCATTGGAATGACCGATGCCAGCCGCCTTGGTCGGCGGAGGAACTTGGCAAGGTAGTCGAGAACGCATTCAACTATGCCAGCGTCGTGCCTCCTGGTGGAGATACCCCGGAGCATGACTTTGGGGACCCAGATATGCCTGACGACGAAGGCGAGTATGGCCCTGCTCCGCTTAACGGCGAGCAAGAGGAGAGATACTCTGGCATCATGGACGAATGGGTATGGATTGCCCAGGCCAAGATGTTCTACCGCCGCCGCGATGGCATGATGTTTGACACCAAGTCTTTTGACAGCATGTTCAACTATATGCTGGAAGGCAAGGGAAGCATCTCGACAGAAATCTTTGGAGCCAAGCGCTCTATGCGGAAGTTCGACAAGATGGACTTCCTGCCTGAGCAGGACGAGTTCTGTGGCCCGGTATATAACACCTGGAGACCGAGCGACCTGAAGCCCGCCGAAGGTGATCCGACGATCTTCCTTGAGCACATGGACTACATGTTTGAAGACCAGCGTGAGAAGAACCTCGTGCTGGACTACATGGCATGGTGCGTTCAGAACCCAGAGAAGAAGCCCAACTTTGCCATGGTTATCAAGGGCAAGCAAGGCACGGGTAAATCGTTCATTGGACAGGTGCTTGAGCGCATCTTTGGCCCGCACAATACCGGGCGGCCCATGAACGCGTCTATCCAATCGCAGTTCAACGGTTGGGCACGGAATGTCAAACTAGTCGTTATCGAGGAACTGATGGTCAAGGGTCGTGTTGACCTGATGAACCACCTCAAGCCAATGATTACAGACCCGTTGATTGAGATCAATGAGAAATACCAGCCTGCACAAAAGATCACCAATAACTGTGTGATCGTGGCCTTCACTAATCACGACGACGCTCTGCCTGTGGAAGACGACGATCGCAGGTATATGATTATCATCTCTGAAGCCTTCCCGAGAGGCGCTGCCTACTACGACCGCCTGTTCACATGGGCAGAAAAGGACAATGGCGATGCGATCATTTGGGACTGGCTGCTGAAGCGAGACATTGGCAAGTTCAACGGGAAAGGCCGTGCACCGACCAGTGCATCGAAGGACGAGATGCGAGAAGCGTCCCGGACAGACTACGATGCCAGATGGATGCACCTCTTTCAAAGTGGCTTGCCTCCGTTCCATGGTCAATATGTCACAGAGCAGGACCTTGTTGACGCCCTGCCCGAAAAGATGCAGATGAGAGGTAGCCGGGCACATGCCCGCAAGTTCCTCAACAACTCAGTTCCTGCCCTCAACACCAAGAAGCAGTCGCACACCAACATAGGACGTGTGATCCTCTGGGCTCTTGGCGGACCGGGCAAAGAATACAAGAACCACCCGGCAGCGCTCCGTGCTCTCAAAGAGCGAGAGGATGCACGGCCACCAAAGATGAAAGCCACCATCTACAATCGCGAGATGAGCATAGAGTTCCAGCAGCAGGCTGAGGAAGCTGTCCTTGGATCAGATTGGGACGATGTGGTCGATGCAAACGACACATCTGCCGCTGTTGTGCGTCTACCTGATCGGCACCGAAGCTGCACAGACCGGACTGACGAAGCGATTGAAGACTTGATAAAGCGAGACGCCGATCCACTTGCGTGAGGCGACGCTACGAATACCAGGGACCTCCATGTGTCCGCAAACCCTGAGAGCTATCTCCCTGGTTTGGCCCCGGCGGAAGTAACCACGAAAGTGGGAACAACCCCGGGGCCTTCTTTTCACTTGCCGCCGGTTATCACACGGAAGCGACCCGTCTTGGTTCCGCCAATGTAGAGTTGCTCGGCAGAGATGCGAAAGCATCCAGACGCCTCCTTGCGCCAGTGGTCAGCCTTCTCGCGGTCACCGTCCTGTTCAGACAGTGCCGCCATCTGCAGGCATTTGAAAGCCACGTTGCGTGCGCCCATTCCTTGCTTGAGGGTCATACTTCTATCTCCATGCTCACGACGTCCATGTTCTTCAGCCGGCGCTCAGGGACATTTTCAGTGTGCCAGCTCTCGTCACACTCGCCGCCTTCGAAAGGATCAGAGTAGCAGGTTTGAGTAACGCTTGTGCGTCCCTGCAACCACCAACGAAGGGAGGCGAACGTGGATTGACTTGAGGTGTATAAACGGGGCGGCACACCTGAGCCAGCCGGGACTAGCTCTTGATGGGTGCCACCTCGACCACCACGACCCAGAGGATTTGGCATGTAGTCGCCAGTATCCAGGTCTTTGATGATATAGAAGGTGGTCATTTAGCCTCCTCCAACATGCCGTGCTTGCGGAGGCACTCCAAGGCGTAGCCGATTGGACAGTCGTTCCGTGTCCAGCCGTCTATGGCATAGACCTGGTCTTGACGGTGCCTCATCATATTGATGTCGGCCTCAGTCGGGTGATCGTTTCTCGACAGGTCCCAAATAACGTTCTCCGGCCCGTCGTCGAAGTGATACATAAGCCCGTTGCGGGTCAGCATGTCAATGTAGGCCTTGGCATCATCCATTGAGATGATGTCTTGGTGATGGAGAAGGACGTAGTCCAGTGCAGGAAGGTGGTTGATGAGGGACATCACTGTCCCTCCGTCGCGGGTGCCGTCGGAACGGGATCAACCATCTGGATGCGACCGCCCATGGACTTGTGCCAGGCCACTTCATCCTCTGTGGCGGGACGGAAGGACATGATGTTTCCACGGCCTGCGTCCAGTTCGGCTTCCCGTCGGGCAGCGGACTTGTCTAGGGAGACATAGATGCCACCCGATCCGCCGTAGAGGCTGGCCAGGTAATGGTGAGAAACCGTCGGCTCGGGTTCCTTGGTCGACCTGGCCGTCTTGGCGAGTTCCACCAGGCAGTGGTATTCGTGGGTCATGAAGTTAAACGCCGGCGTGTATCCAACCTTGCCGAGGGCGAAGACCATCGTCTCTGCCTCGTCGGGTTCATAGAACTCGTGGTCTTTGAGGATAGCACCCCAGATAGCCTGCATGACGTTTAGGTGGGCATGGAACTCCTTAACATGGATCGGAGCCCGTTCGGTTATTGTGGTAGGCATGATGTTTTTCCTTTATAGGACTGCGTCCTGTGAACTTACTGTAAATAGAATATCGTGATAGAGTAGAGAAGTAAACTAGTGATCGTCGACCAAGACTACTGTTGGAAGTGCTTCTGCACATGCTGTAAACCATCGCGACGGTCGGTGGAAATAGCCCGGGGTCCTATGCCTTTATAGGGCTCTGCCCTATGAACCTAGTCGCGGAGGCTGAGCTTCCGCTCTGACCGCGTCATAGCGGTGCTAAACGCTAGGCTGACAACCTGAGCACAGATTAGAGCGCACAGGAGTGAGGCGGTAGAGACTGTTCAAAGAGGTGAGGCCCACTGATTAAGCTCCTAGCGACTGCGCCAGCGACTGTGCGCAGTCGACGCTTAAGCGCATGATATTAAAAGCGAATGAGGCTTTTTCGGCTTTGACTGCGTGCTTCGAAAACCTTTTTTACGTAACGTATATAGTGGATAGGTATACCCTTTATATCCTTGCATACATTATTTTTCTTAGAAAGTCATAGTCAAAAGTCAAAAGGATACCTAAGTGCTTAAAAACAAACGCTTTCAATGCGACTACGCGTTGACTACCCCACGAGTTTTGACTACGCCGCTAATAGTCGGATTGCTGTAAGTAGGATAAGTGTCATCCTACAAAGGAGAACCAAGCGCTCGGTTCTCTTGGTCGCCATGCCCAACACGCCCACTCACGCTTGAGAGGTCAGGGCTTTGGCACCAGCTGACACGCCCCGGCCAAGAGACACGTTCTTTCCATCGCGTGCACCTGCTTGAGCGGCTGCATGGTTCTTCACTTGAGTGCCTTTCGTCTGATCGGAGACAAGGCCCGGGGCAATCGTCTCGAGGAAGGCAGCAACGACCTGAGCCTTCTCAAGCAGCATCAACTCCGTTCCATTGCCAGGCACCTCTTCACGAACCTCCTTGAGGGATCGCGTCAAGGCATTGAGCTTGGCACTCACTGCGGCGCCGAACCCGACAAGGTAGGAGTTCCGCTCAGCCGTCACAGAAATACCCCGGGCCCCGGCAGCAGCTTCAGCGAGGATATGGCTGAACAACCAGGATGCTTGGTCGACGTCGCTCCTGTATCCAGCGAAGTGCACCAGCTTGCGATCGGAGCGCTTGCCAGACGGTGTGGGCAGAACGTTATACCAGCACTGAGTGCCCGTAAGCTCTTCGATGGGACTCATGATGAACGGGCTCACGATCCAGTCAAAGCGCGTGATCTGGGTATCGGACTGGAACATATCCGGGTCCTTGGCACGCACCTCTTCTTCCGTAAGGCCGAGGTTGTGCATCATCTGAGCGGCTTTCTTCTGGAATGCCTTCACTTCAGCTTCGGTCCGCCCTTCAGTCTCGAGCAGGCCAGCGATGGTCTTCTTCAGGTCGTCAATGTCACGCCCTTCGGGCTTGTCAATCTTGCAGGTCATTGGTTTTCTCCTTCATATGCAGAACTGCGTCCTGCAAACTCATGTGCCAGGTCCTCGAGCAATTCCTGCTCATTCCAGGCGATTTCCATTGCAACTGCCTGCACGGCGCAGGTCCAGTCCAGATCGGGGTGGCGGAGCATCTTGTCTCGCACCATCCCAATCACGTCACGTCTACTCGGTTTCATCGTTAGGACCTCCTTCATAGGCTCGCGAGCCTATGGACTTGTGGAACTCCATGACACTTTCCTCGATGGTAGGCACTTGGTTGCCTCGAACAAGGTGGCATGCGTGAAGCGGGAAGAAGGTCAGGCGTATCCCATTGAGGATAAGCAGGAAGACTAACCCGCACAGTAGTATATTCGCGGCTTTGTTCATGTAGTATCTCCTGGCTGTTTCAATTATCCCCCGGGGCTGCACCGAAGTCCGGCAGTATCTCGGCGAGCGTCCGAGCGCGTCTGCTCGGTCGGTGCACCGAACGCTTCTGAACGACTATCTGCATGAGCGGTTCAACTGTCTGGTAGAGGTAGTATTCATGGACAGTGACTTCGATCACAGGCAGCGGGCCAACGTGGCCTTCAACCGGTTCGCATACCTTCGATGAGGTAACAACCCGGAGGGCGCTGAAGTCGACGCCGAATAGGTCGGGCTCGTCTTCGTCGTTGTAGAACTCCTTGATTTCATCCCACATATCCCGGGCCAGGCGTTCAACCAGCTCATCGGAATACTCGAGCGCGGCAAAGGCGCACTGAGGCGAAGACATGAGTTCAAGTGTCAGGTCGTAGTTCTTGCCATCCTGTTCGGAATAGAGGTCTTCAGCGGTCGCACCGCCATAGAGCCAGATGTGTGGTGTGTAGGTCATTGGATTTTCTCCTCGGGCCGGCGGAGTTCATGCCAGCGGGCTTCGTCTTCATCTTTGCCAGACCACCAGGCCAAAGCCCCGGGGCATGTCAGAAGCAGGTAGCTTCCGTCTTTCATGTGCCAGTAGCCATACACGCCAGAGCCTTCGGCGAGTTCAAGGTCATGGCTGAGCTTGGCTGCAGGAATGTATTTGTGGGTGCCGTAGCCAGTGTGGTCAAAGACGTCGATCATTCCGCCATTGGCCATCGTGGAGGCCATGCGATCAGGGTCTTTGGTGTAAGTTGCCCGGCACCAGGCATGAATGTATTGGGCTGCGATTTGAGCGTAGGGCATGTGGTTGTTCTCCTGTTCATTGTCTTGTTTATAGAATATCGCATGATGCGAACGACGCGAACCTCTATTCTACGGTTCTCTTCCATTGCTGTGATCGTTGGACACATTAAGCAAACCTGCCGATTTCCTGCGCCGCCCAACATTGAGGGCAAACCCTTCTATTACGCTACCCGCAGTGAGCCAACAAGGGCACTAACGACGGCGCCGGCATAATGGCGTGCTGGCTGTGCAGTGGTTCTCGCAATACAGGCGCTGCGCTCCTGTAATACTGGTTTACAAGGCCTCCCTCCCATTAGCGCTGGCGCCTTTAAGGTAGGATAGTGAGGGCGGATTGGTTACCGCCCGTCAGGTTACCTCCAGCCCAGCGCTGATGCGCCACCACTGCGAAGGTATTCATTGCCCCACGCTGTGCCAATGACGATGGACTTGGGCTTATCCTCCGTCAAAGCCCGGTCGGCAGCCCAGGCCTCGTGATCAGGATCGTCGGCTGCGGGCTCGGGACCAAACTCTTCTTCCCAGTCGGCCATCGGGTCGATCATCACCACGTTGGTGATCTGCGTCTCCATCGGCCAGCTCGGTTGGTAGGCAACGACAATCTCAGGGTCGTTCTCCAGAGGATCGCCGGGCTCCCAATCAGGGTTGATTTCTCGTGCTTGGTCGACGAGGGCCTCAATCAGTTCTGCGAGGGTCATTGGAACATACTCCATATCCAATACAGTTTCAGGGCAAGCAAGCCAAAGCTGGCGGCCAGGGCAATGTAATCCCAGCCTTTCCAGGGCTTGCCATAGATTTTGTTGGCGAGCGGGGCAGTATTCCACTTGCCCCAGGTCTCCTGCGCACGCAGGCGAGCCTTCATTTCTTCTCGGGTCTCAGTCATGGCTTATCCTTCCGTGGAGCGCAGGCCAAAGCTCAGGCTTAGGGCTGCACTCCGGGGTGCAGAACACCCCGGAGGGCCCTGGCGTCATGCCAGGGGATCGGCGGTCACCATCTCGGGCGTGTCGGTTTCCTCGGCTTCAGCCTGGACATCGATGGCCTGACCGGGCTGATCGACCTTCACTGCCTTCTTGCGCGGGCGAACCGGCATCTTGACGTTGGGGTCCGAGTTCAGCTTGGTGTTATACCAGCGCAGGCACTTGACCGTGGTGTTGGCCTCCGGGAACTCGGCCAGGACCCGCTCGAGCACGTAGTCGTAAGGATGGCCGATCGGCTTGCCATCTTCGTTGCTGGCCACTTCGATCAGAAGGGCTTCGGCAACCTCGCGGATGGTCTTGTTACCCTGGGCCGCCTTCATGGCCGCGGCGACTTTCTCGACCAGCAGGTCTTTGCGACCGTTCCACTTGCCGATGGGCTCGACGCCCTGGATTTCGTCATGCTGGGCAACCAGCTGCTTGATGGTCAGTTCATTGAGGGTAGACATGGTAGTTCTCCTTGGTTGGTGCGACTGTGTGTCGCTGTTGATAGATATAGAATGTCGTGTCTTTCATCACTTGTAAAGTAGAAAACCGCGGGTCATTCATTGTTTGTTGCAGGCACCCGCGGTTTCCAGTGTCAGCCCTTCAGTTTTGCCCGGGCGCTCTCTGCTGCCCGCACGTCGAAGGGTGCATCCTCGTCTTCAGTGAAGGATCCGTCGTGGAACTCCACCAGCAACAAGAGGGTGTTCCGTTCCTGCTGGGTCAGAGCAACGATGCCCGACAGAGACTGAAGGGCGTGGTTTACCCGGCGGAGGCGTCCAGTCCAGTGGTCCAGTTCCTCCATCTTCTGCCCGT
>Ga0210043_1000231_pt1 | contig 60320 bp, 54 predicted proteins | sample CryGeymet201501t_FD_183990 | JGI IMG/M metagenome (GOLD analysis project Ga0210043, IMG submission 183990) | Groundwater microbial communities from Crystal Geyser aquifers in Utah, USA - Crystal Geyser metaG 2015-01t (SPAdes) (version 2) | ecosystem: Environmental > Aquatic > Deep subsurface >... | reverse complement strand
AAGATCTTAATCAGCTTAAATCGCAAATTAAAAATCAGGGTTTATCTCCAACTAAACAGGATGATTGGTATTGGACTTGGTTGTATGTAGTAAAAAATAATCCAAGTATGATTTCTAGTATGGGCATGTTTCTAAATCAAGGTCCATTAGAAGAGGCAGTGAATGAAGTTAATAATGTTATGGGGCAAGGCAGGGTTCATTTTTTGCCTATGTACCATTTATTCTTAAGAGAAAAAGATTGCTTTGAGTATGGATGGTGCTTTGTAGGTAAGCCAGAATTATATGCTGATGAAATTGGACATTTAAACTATTTGGGATATCTAATATGGTCAAATCACGTAGCTCGAAAAGTTGTAGAATTAAACTGGCATAGATCTTTAGACGGAGGACCACCAAGATTTGATGGAGCTGTATCCAGCGATTCAGATGATACTGAGATTAAAGAAATAATAGAGGCAAAACCTGTAGAAGTCCATCCAAGTAATATTGATATATTAATATTAATTTGCTTATTTACTGGAAAATGTTGGTAAACAGCTTAATAAATTTTCATTGTAAATTCTTTATTATTATATTATTTCAATTCCATTGTCAAAACCTTAATCATGGTTCTAATAATGCAATTCTTTCGATTTTAAGAAGTTCTTTGAATCAAGAGATAAATTTGGATAATATTAAGATGGAAGCTTGCTTAGTGACTACTCAAATTTCCTCTCACAAAGTAAGTACGTGTTTTTTTTCCAAGCCAGAACAATGTAATTTGGACTATTTTAATAACATTAAAACATCTACTTCTCTTCAAAATCGAATAGATGATCTTACTTTTATTAATATTAACTTCCCTAATTGTTCTGTTGCAGCAGGTCAATTATTGACTAAATATAACTTAATCCAACCTCCTTCATCAATGCTTTTTAAAGATATTTGGAATATAAATGGATCAAACAGAAAGGAAGACTTCCAATTCACAAATCATGAATCCTGCGAAAAAATTGGACTTTATAATTCTAAATATTTATCCGGGTCTTTTGAAAGACAACTTACATCTCTAGAAATTTCTCAGCTTGATAATTTAAATTCTGATTTAGCCTTAATGGCGTCAACAACTAACGCTTGTCTAAATGATTTGAACTATAATGCAACTCTTTTAATCTTAACTGGAAAAGTTAAAGCAAATAGTATTTTAAGAGGTATTTCATGCTCAGATAATGCAAATTCAGGGTTCCCGATTTGTCCATGGTTATAAGACATTTTATAATTGGTTTTTTCCCATTCATTTCAATTTTCATTCTTTGCAATTGTTTTAACAATAACACTTCAGAGTCATTAGGTGATGAATTATTTTACTCCTTATTTTACTCAACCTCAAACATAGCTTGCTTTGGAAGTCAGATTTCAGATAATTGGGAGTTTAAAGATTTAGAAAATGATGAAAGAGCTGGATTTTTAAACAGACCACAAGATTCAGGTTATCTCGATATCCTTTCTGGATCGTATGAAAATACTTCGAATAACATAAAATTTAGCTTGCAAGTTAGAGAAATCTTAGACTTACTTCCTGCTAATACCTATAGTAATCCTAATAAGCCAGAATTTGAATGGACATATCAATTAATTGGTGAATCTCAATTCCACATTGGATTGACTCATTTTTCAAATGGAGTACCTCAACTTATAAGATTTAATGAACTGGTTCCTTTAGTATGGAAAGACGGTAAAAACGTTGGAGGCTGCGGTTCGATTCAAATATCAGGCAATCAGTTTTCATGGATTTGTGATAAATTATCTTTGCCGTCATTAAATGATACAACTAACTCTTCTTTTATAAAAGTTGAGGCATTTCATCGAAAAAATGAAAATGAAACTTACGATTGTTATTAAAGATATCTAACTAACCTAAGGTTTAAATATTATTTTATTCAGAAAATTAATTATAAGTCGAAATTATTGAAGAAAAGGTTACAGATGACGATAAATTATATAGTTAAAAGAATAGAGAAATCGGATCTAAAAAGTTTTTACACTAAATCTGGATGGAATCAAAATTTATTTAACCAAATAGAATCTATTTCTGAGAGTTGGTTCAAATTAGGCGCTTGCGAAATAGGTTTTTTTCTTTCGATTAAAGGGAGAAACTTAGAATGTGATTGCATATACCCTGATTTATGTGAAACTGATTTTAACCAGACTATATCAGATAGTATTACTTTAAAAAATCCTATCGTTATTCCGCCTATAAAAAATATAAAAGTAGAGAATGAATTTGTTTACAAAATGGCAAAAGACCAGGGATATTGGGTAAATGGAGAAATTGTTATTATATATATCCATGATAAAGGCGAAGATGTAAATATGTCTTTATCAAGAGCCCAAGAATTAAGATCTAATTCAATTAATATAAAAAATGCATTATCAGAATTTTACAGTGAAAAATTTGAAAGGGATAACGAATTTAAATCAAAATGGTTAACGCCTATGGTAAAAATGGCAGAGGCCATGGAACGAGAAGCTGATGAATTAGATGGATTTGTAAAACTGCAAAAAATGGCTCATCGAATTTCATTCACTATGCCTAATACGATTAGACATGGCCAATTCAGAGTTTCGTATCTTGCAAAATTAATGGAAAAAATTGATAAACTTGTTGAAGAGTTATCTCTAAAATTCGAGATAATATTCAATATAGGGCTCTACACTTCAGGATTTGGAGTGAGTAGTTCAATTATCTTCTTGGATTTAGAACCTGAAAACTTGGATGATAAATTAGATCCAAACGACTTGATTAAAATTGAAAATCGTGTTTCGCAAGTTATTAATGATGCTCTCCAGATTTTACGTGAAGAAGATAAAGAAAATGCTGTTGAGAAATTTATTGAAAAAACAAAACTTTCAACTGACTCTGCAATAAAGATTATTGAATCTATTCAAAATATGGCACCTGGTCCAAATATTGAATCAGAAGAAGTTCAAGTTTACATTCCATCTAGTCAATCTGTATCTTCTATAAGAAACACTGATAGAAAAGAATTGGGCATTGCATTAAAAACTTTAAAAAAGTTGAAAAAGGAATCAATAGTTAAAGAAGAAATCATTTTTGAAGGAGAATTAGGCGGACTCGAAGAGTTTTCCGATGAGACCCAGCATTATTTTACAATCAAAGATGGTTCCTCAAAACGAAAGATTTACTTTGAAAATAATGTTAGCTTACAAAAAAAAGTTGATAGTGCTTTGCATAGTTCAGTTAAAGTTAAGGCTGAATGGAAAAATGCTAAGTGGTTTTTTAAATCTTGGATTTAAAATTTAATTACAGATCCTTTAATTTTAAAATGATATTTTATTCAATCTGGAGATACAGGAGCAAAAGAGAATTCAAACTTTTATGCCAAAATGACGGATTGATTCTCTAGCGTTTGCGAATTCTACTTCCCAGAACTTAAGAAAAAATAAAAAAGATAAAAATTCATCTTTTTTATTTAATTTCAATTGACAAAAATTTCACCCGATATAATCTCATAATTATCATGATTAAGGAGGTAACAGAGTTGGCGACTACTAGCGAATTATTGAATGTAAAAATTCCCAAGGATCTTATTCAAAGAATTGAGCCTGTTTTCAAAAAAGCTACTGGTGTAAAACCAGTAATTCAAGATTTCGTAGCGCAAGCAGTCTTAGAAAAGCTTAATAGCTATGAAAAATTAGTCGCCGATGGCAAGAAGCGATCGGCATAACAGCCGATTTGAGAGCATTATGAGTGGTTGCATGGGATTAGCATCGGAGACCATATTTTTTTACCAAATTGGTATGAAATGTTGTCGACAAATTTTCCTCTTATATCTATGGTCTTTTTATCATGAAACAGGAGGTAATAGAGTTGGCGGCAGAAAGAACTTCTCAGATGAGAGTGAATCCTAAACTGGTAGAAGAAGCGAAGATTGCATTTGTAAAAGCCTTTGATAAGGACTACAAAAACATAAACAATCTTGGAAATGAGATTCTTCAGTGGTTCATTAATTCCCAAAAGAATGCAGTCGCCGATAATGCGAAGAAGCGATCGGCATAACGAACGCTTCCCATAGTTTATATTAATATGTCACAAGAAAGGTATTCAATTTCTTCATCAAATCAGGGCTATCCCTCAAATGAGACAGAATTCGGGAATAAACCTAAAGCGACATAATATCTATTATGGGAAGCTGTTTTTTTCTCAAATAGAACCAATTCAAGTATTCCTATCTTTATGAGATTGTAATCAAAAATAGCAACAAAAGGCTTTGACAAGAAAATTGAGAAATTTCATACTAGTAGGATCAAAATTTTAGGAGAAAATAATGTTTCGATTAACTACAGCAATGATGATTTTGGCTCTTGGTCTTTCATTTAATTGCAATAAAGAAGAAGAAGCTGTTGAAGAAAATACTGAAGAAGTATCAGCGAGTGCGGGAAGTGGTTCTAATTCTAAGGTAAAAGCTTATGAGGATTTCATAACAAAATTCTGTGCTCTAACTGAGAAAATGAAAACTGCATCCCCTGCTGATTCTGTTGCTTTGGCAAAAGATTTCGCTTCTGATTCAGCTACTTTCAAGACTATGACTGCTGACATGGAAGACATTAAAGCTGCTTCTGATGCTGATCAAAAAGCTAAAGTTGATGCTGCAACTAAAAAAGGAACAGCTTGTGCTGCTTCTGCTGCTAACACTAAAGTTTCAGTTCCAGATATCAAAAAAGAAATTCCTAAAGAAATCCCAAAAAGCGTTCCAACTAAATTACCTGGAATGTAAGATCTTTTCTTAAAGAATATGGCGAGCATTGCTTTTACGAGTAATGTTCGCTTTTTTTTAATTTCTTAATTCCTATCCCAGGAAAATTTATTCCTTGCTACTCCCTTACTATACATAAGAATATTAAGTATGCGTTTTGTCTGGAAAATTGGCTTAACTTTTCTTTTCTTAACTATTGCATTTAGATTTACAAAATCCCTAAAGAGTTCTGATAGCACTGATTCCCCATCAAATGTTTCAGAGACTACCCAAACTCCAATTTTAATAGATACATCCAATTCTGCAGTAGCTCACAAAAATTTGATAGCACTAGATGAATTTGCAGAAAAGATGAATAAGTTGGAATTATCTTATTCAGAATCTTGGAAACCGATTAGATATAATATATCTGCTCAAAATGAATCAAACTGGGTCATGGATTGTTCCAATACGGCTCGATTCACCTATCAAGAAGTATATGGAATAGAAATCCCCAGAACATCTTTGGATCAGTACCTCTATTCTAAGAAAAAAAACCGATTTTCTCCCATAGAATGGGCTCAGGAAGAATCGACTACAAAGCAAGCGCTAATATCTAAACTCCAAGCAGGAGATTTACTTTTTTGGAAGAATACTTACAATGTGGAAAATGATCCCCCTATTTCCCATGTTATGATCTATTTGAGTACAGATGATACGGACAAAATGTTCATGTTTGGAGCTGCTACACAAAGTCGATCGCGAGGTTCCGTGAAATCAGGTGGAATTGGAATCTATCCTTTTGACCCCTACTTAAAAATAGGGTGCAGGAAGGATTCTAATGGGAAATGCCTAGTTTCTAGTGAGTTTGTTGGTTGGTCGCGTCTTAGAAATGATTGATTTCGATGTGAAAAGAAAGTAGACAATTTCCAAAGAAGTTTTTTCCTGGTACAAGATTTGCATAAATAATAAGCAAAGTAGCTAATTCGTGGGACTTTTTGAGATTTGCCATGGGTACGAAATAAGCGAATTATGTATTTAATCAGCAATTTGCTCACTTTCTAAGGAGTTTTTAAGCTCTCCCACCTCAGAAACTATCTTCGAACGAATATTGATTTCCGAATTAGCAATCCTTGGTAACAAGGTAATAATAAATCATAAAATAAGGCTCTTAACTATGGATAGAATACATTCTCTACCGCCACTGCCTGCTCTTGGACCACAAGCCCAAGGTTTGTACGACCCTGCTTTGGATAAAGATTCCTGCGGCGTAGGTTTTATTGCGAATATCAAAGGAAAACGTTCCCGAGAAATCGTAGATAAGGGCATTAAATTAATGTGCAACCTCGAACACAGAGGTGCCGAAGGCGCAGACCCTAAAACAGGTGATGGAGCTGGTATTCTAATCCAAGTTCCTGATAAATTTTTTCGCAAGAATCTTCCCTTCTCACTTCCTCCTGAGGGTGATTATGGAGTGGGAGTCTTATATCTTCCCCAAGATAAGGAAGTTCGCGAAGCTATAGAAAACATCATCGAAAAGGTTGTTATCGATGAAGGCGAGCAATTCCTTGGATTTCGAACTATGCCAGTTAATCCTGATTATGCGGGCGTTGTTGCATCTAAGACTATGCCTGTCTTTAAGAATGTATTTATCGGCAAAAGCAAGAAAATAAAGACCTCTGATGATTTTGAAAGAAAATTATTTCTGATTCGTAGAATTATAGACCGCAGAGTTCGAGCTGAATACAAGCTAGATAGAAGCCAATACTATGTGCCAAGTTTTTCATCTCGTACAATTGTATACAAAGGGATGTTACTTGGGACTCAAGTGAAGCCTTTTTACGAAGATCTAAACTCGCCAGATGTTGAATCTGCAATGTGCTTAACTCACACTCGTTTTTCTACTAACACTTTCCCAACTTGGGACCTTGCCCACCCTTACCGTTTGATTGCACACAATGGAGAGATCAACACTCTACGTGGTAACATCAATTGGATGCAAGCCAGACAAATGGTAATGGAATCTCCCTTATATGGAGAGGAATTAAAAAGAATGCTTCCTATTGTAATGGAAGGACAATCAGATACAGCTACTTTTGATAATGTACTTGAATTACTTTTTATGGCAGGAAGAAGTCTCCCACATGCAGTTATGATGATGATTCCAGAAGCTTGGTCGAAGAACAAAGATATGGATGAAGATCGTAGAGCATTCTATGAATACCATGCCTGTCTAATGGAGCCTTGGGATGGTCCAGCTGCAATTGCGTTTACGGATGGAAGAATCATTGGAGCAACTCTCGATAGAAATGGTCTGAGACCAGCACGTTATATTGTCACAAAAGATGATGAAATTATAATGAGTTCTGAAGCTGGTGTTCTGAATACAAAGCCAGAGGATATTGTTCTTTCGGAAAGGCTCAAACCGGGTCGTATGCTACTCATTGATATGGAGAAAGGTCAGATTCTTGATGATGAAGAAATCAAGAAACAAATCTCTACTCAAAAGCCTTATAAAAAATGGGTAGATGATAATCTGATTCGATTGAGTCATATTGCAGGAACTAACACTGCCTCCGAACCAGATCACAAAACGATCCTCGAAAGACAGAGAGCTTTTGGTTATACGAACGAGGAAGTCTTTACCTTGATGAAACCAATGGCAATCAATGGAGAAGAAGCGACAGGATCTATGGGCGAAGATGCTGCATTACCTGTACTTTCAGATAAGCCTCAACCATTGTTCAAATACTTTAAGCAATCTTTTGCGCAAGTGACCAATCCACCGATTGATCCAATTCGAGAAGAATTGGTTATGGAACTAACAACCTATATAGGACCTGAAAGAAACCTACTTGCAGAGACACCAGAGCACTGCCAGAGATTGGAGTTAGAACACCCTATTCTTGGAAATGACGATTTTGAAAAGATCAAGCATATCAAAGAAGGAAAACTAAAATCCTACACCTTAGAAATTCTTTTCGATCCAAGCAAAAAACATGATATGCGTAATAGCCTTGAGAAGACTTGCAGTGAAGCTGCTGATGCTGTGCGACAAGGTTACAATCTATTGATTTTAACAGATCGCTCTGTATCCAAAGAAAAGGCAGCCATCCCAAGTTTACTCGCTGTATCGGGTCTTCACCATTACTTAATTCGAGCAGGTCTTAGAACTAAGACAGGTATAGTTTTAGAATCGGGTGAACCTCGAGAGATTGCTCATTTTGCCTTGTTATGTGGTTATGGCGCAAACGCCATCAATCCTTATTTAGCTTTTGAAACACTTGCAGATCTTTCTAAAGAAGGAGTTCTCCCTGAAGTAGAATACAAACAAGCTAAGAAAAACTTTATCAAAGCTATTGGTAAAGGACTATTCAAAGTATTCAGTAAGATGGGAATCTCTACTTTACAATCCTATTGTGGAGCGCAAATTTTCGAAGCTGTAGGTTTGGATTCTGAATTAGTAAATAATTATTTTACAGGAACTGCAACTAGAATTGAGGGCTTGTCTCTTGAGATGCTTGAAGAAGAAACTGTTCGTCGTCATACTAATGCATACGATAGGACATTTTTCCCAAATACACTTGAGTCTGGTGGATTCCATTACTATCGTAAAAATGGAGATGCCCATTTATACAATCCAACCACTGTTCATAAATTGCAAATTGCAGCCAAAGACAATGATTACAAAGTGTATAAAGAATACTCTAAGTTAATTGATGAGCAAAACGATAGATTGATCACTCTTAGGAGCTTGTTCCAATTAGATGCTTCCACATCTAAGCCTATCCCACTAGAAGATGTGGAATCTGCTAAAGAAATAGTCAAAAGATTCCAAACAGGGGCAATGAGCTTTGGTTCTATCTCTTGGGAAGCCCATACAACACTTGCTATTGCTATGAACCGAATTGGAGCAAAGTCCAATACGGGTGAAGGTGGAGAAGATCCAATCCGATTCAAGACTATGCCTAATGGAGACTCTATGAGATCTTCCATCAAGCAGGTTGCTTCTGCTAGATTTGGAGTAACAGCTAATTACCTTGTCAATGCTGATGATATCCAAATCAAGATGGCACAGGGTGCAAAACCTGGCGAGGGTGGACAACTTCCTGGTCATAAGGTAGACAAATACATAGGTCAATTGAGATATTCAACACCTGGTGTAACATTGATCTCCCCTCCTCCGCACCATGATATCTATTCCATAGAAGATCTTAAGCAATTAATCTTTGATCTAAAGAATATCAATCCAAGAGCACGTGTTAGTGTTAAGTTGGTTTCTGAAGTTGGTGTTGGAACAGTTGCCGCGGGTGTTGCAAAAGCCCACGCCGATCATATTCTCATTGCAGGTCATGACGGTGGAACAGGTGCTTCACCTATATCCTCAATCCATTATGCAGGAACTCCCTGGGAGATAGGACTTTCTGAAACCCACCAAACCTTAGTTGCTAATGGACTTAGGGACAGAGTGTATCTTGCTGTAGATGGTAAGATCATGACAGGCAAAGATGTTATCATTGGAGCTCTGCTTGGTGCTGAAGAATTCGGTTTTGCTACCTCAGCTTTGGTTACCATGGGATGTATCATGATGCGTAAATGTCATTTGAATACCTGCCCAGTTGGTGTTGCGACCCAAGACGAATTCCTTAGAACTAAGTTTATGGGAAATGCTGATCATGTTGTGAACTTTATGTTCTTCATCGCTGAAGAAGTAAGAGAATACATGGCAGCTTTAGGTTTCAAAACATTTAAAGAAATGATAGGTCATGTAGAGAAAATCAAATTCAACCGACCTCACCAACATTGGAAAGCACGCGGACTTGATTTTTCTAAGGTTCTTCATAAACCTGTTCCGAATTTCCCAACGGATTTTTACAGAACAAAAGAACAAAACCACGGTCTAGAAGAACAAGTTGACAATGAAATGATTCGAAAGTCAAGGGCTGCCATTGATTACAAACAAAAAGTAAAATTTTCTATGGAAGTAATCAACCTTAACCGTACTATTGGTGCTATGCTTTCTGGTGAAGTTGCAAAAAAATACGGCAATGAGGGTCTTCCTGAAGATACTATAGAAATTGATTTTACTGGAACTGCCGGACAGTCCTTTGGTGCCTTCCTCTCGAAAGGGATGAGATTCAATATGAACGGTCAGGCGAATGACTATGTGGGCAAAGGTCTATGTGGCGGAAAGATTATCGTTAATCCTGATAAGGCGATAAAATTCAATCCTTCGGAAAACATTATAATTGGCAATACTTGCTTTTACGGAGCGACAAGTGGACAGGCATTTATCCATGGTATCGCAGGCGAAAGGTTCGGAGTAAGAAACTCTGGAGCAGAGGTTGTAGTGGAAGGTGTTGGTGACCATGGTTGTGAATACATGACGGGTGGAAGAATGATTATACTTGGTCGAACAGGTAGAAATTTTGCAGCTGGAATGTCAGGTGGAATTGCTTATGTTTGGAATCCAGAGAAACGTTTCGAGAAACTTGTTAATGGTGAAATGGTTGATCTTGACCCGATGGCAGATGAAGAAGATATAAACTATCTGAAATCTATGATTCAGTCTCATTTTGACTATACAGCTTCGAACCGTGCAAAAAGTATTTTAGACAATTGGTCACAAGAAGTAAAGAATTTTGTAAAAGTAATTCCAAGAGATTACAAGAAAGCATTAGCTAATCTAAAAATGGAAGATCCTAAGTCTGGCAAAAAAGAAGGAGTCGCATCACATGGGTAAGCCTACAGGTTTTATTGAATTTGATAAAAAATATCTTGAGAGGATTGCTCCTGAGACGCGCGTTCAGAACTATAAAGAGTTTGAAAGTTCTTTCTCTGAGCCAATAGCTAAAGAACAAGGTGCAAGATGCATGGATTGCGGAATTCCTTTTTGTCATGGGGATACAGGATGTCCTGTTGATAATTTAATCCCAGAGTTCAATGATTATGTTTATAAAGGCAAGTTCAAAGAAGCTATTGAGAATCTTCATTCAACAAATAATTTCCCAGAGTTTACTGGAAGACTCTGCCCTGCTCCCTGTGAGTCAGCTTGTACACTTGGAATAATCGGACCGCCTGTTTCTATAAAGGCGATTGAAAGAACCATTATCGATCGTGCTTGGGATGAAGGTTGGGTAAAACCTTTGCCTGCGGAAACCAAAACAGGTAAGAAAGTTGCCATTATCGGATCAGGACCAGCAGGCCTTGCTAATGCACAACAACTTGCTAGAGCTGGACATTCTGTCACAGTTTTCGAAAAGAATGAAAAAATCGGAGGCCTACTCCGTTACGGGATTCCCGATTTTAAAATGGAAAAGCATCATATTGACAGACGCCAAAAGCAAATGGAAGCAGAAGGTGTTGTATTTAAGACAAATATCCATGTTGGAAAAGATATAACTGCTAACGATCTAATGAAAGACTACGACGCTATTGTTCTAGCAATGGGATCTGAACATCCTAGAGATCTACCGGTTGAGGGTAGAGATTTGAAGGGAGTTCATTATGCAATGGATTTTCTAACACGCAACAATCGACTTGTAGATGGTAAAGAAATATCAGATAAGATTATGGCTACTGGTAAGAATATCATTGTGATCGGTGGAGGTGATACTGGATCTGACTGTGTTGGAACTTCCAATCGACAAGGTGCTAAATCAATCAAGCAATTGGAGATTTTTCCAGAACCACCTAAAGAAAGAGATGCTTCTACTCCTTGGCCATTGTACCCAAAAATCTATCGGACATCTAGTTCTCACGAAGAAGGTGTAGATCGAAAATGGGCTGTTAATACAGTCGCATTCATCGGTAATGATAAAGGCGAAGTGAAATCCTTAAAAGGTTCTGAAGTAGAATTTAAAGATGGTAAAATGGTTCCTGTTGCTGGAACGGAATTTGAATGGCCTGCAGATCTTGTCTTACTGGCAATGGGATTTGTTCATCCTATCAAAGACGGAATCATCTCTCAATTCCAAGAAATGGGCATGTTAATCGACAATCGTGGAAATGTTGCTGCAAGTTTTGGAACCAAAGAAGGTTCATTTGCGACTAGTTTAAATAAAGTTTTTGCCTGTGGAGATGTGAGAAGAGGACAATCTTTGATCGTTTGGGCAATTTCTGAAGGTAGAAAATGTGCAGAGCAGGTTCACCGTTTCCTTCTTGCTGAGGTTGAGGCTTAAGCAGCCTCTTTTCCTCTCTTAAAATTCTCTATAGACCTAATGTTGAATCTTGCATTCTTTGCAAGATTCGCTATAGCTTTGTAAATATGTATCCTGGTTTGAATTTCCTGCTTTCTGAGGTGACTTCAAAATAGAAATTTTTTTTAAAACCTCTAAGATTACAGGTTTCAACAGTATAAATCCGACAATAAATACTATAAAGTGAACTAAAATGTTCTGAATACCAATGGTTAAGGGCATCTATTTACTCCTTGACAATAAAATAAGAAGGATCCATACTTTATGCATATGCAATTATTCAAATATCTTCCTACTATACTAATCATTTTGAGCACTCAACTTTATAGTGAAACAATTTTATTTAAAGATGGAACAAAAGTCCAAGGAAAGATTCGAACTCAAGATAAAAGCACTATTACAATTAACACTTCTGATGGAGTCAAAATTGTCTCAAAGGGTGATATAACTAAAGTTATTTATAAAGATAAGATTTCGGAAGCAGAAGAGAATAAGATTCGCCAAGATGAAGAGAAGAAGAAACTCGCTTTAGATGCTAAAAAGCAAGAACTAGAACGCATTAAAGCAGAGACACTGCCAAAAGAAACTCCTGAGAAAAAAGAAACAGTAGTTTTCAAACCGGATCCAAACAAAGCAGATGAAGATAAAACTGCATTGGGAGCTTTTTGGAGATCTGCATTAGTACCTGGTTGGGGTCAATTCTACCAAGGACGAGAATGGGCAGGTATTTTATATCCTACTCTGATTCTAGGTGGAGCCTATGCTGGATATCAGACGAATCGAATCTATAGAAATGCCTTGAATGATTATAACGAATACAACAATCCATATAGCGAATCGGCAATTCTACTATCAGCTTTAAATATTCCTAATCCTGTGAATAATACTGACCAACTAGTTAATTTCTCTGGAAGTCCCAACGATGTATTATTGAATTTTTACAATACGAATGAATCACCTCTCGCCAAACAAAAAGAAGCGGTTGAGAAACATTATACGAATTTAAGAATCATTTCTTATGCTGTTGCAGCAGTCTGGATTTGGAATGCAATTGATGCTTTCATCTTTCATCCAGATGCATCATCACTTTCAGAGGGGAACAATTCTAATGTCCCAAAAGCAGGAGATCTTAGAATTAAGATAGACTCTAATTCTGTTCGCTCACCTGGCTATGGTTATGCAAATGCAAGCAGTACAGAACACCGAGTCTATCTCGAAACATACTTTTAGTTTACTTGCTAAGGTTTGTTAATTCCTCAAGTAATTTTACAGTTCTTCTTGTGAAATCTCCCATTTCTTGGTCCGACATCACCTTTGATGAAAGCAATGCTAGATCGTAGATATGCTTTGCAATTGATTCACCTTTACTTGGATTCACTCCTTCGAAAGACTTCAATGCATTTTTCACTAAGGAAGAGCTAGAATTTATTGTAAGCGTATGATTTTTTAACAAACCACCTGCCATCTCTGTATTCATAGAAGTATTCATCTCTGACATTCTTCTAATATATTCCGGTAAAAGAATTACAGCTGGTACTTCTTGGCTTTTCAAAGAACTTACTTTTATCTCAAGCCCTTCTCTTCCAATTGCTTTCTCGAAAAAATCTTTGATTCGATCGGATTCTGTCTTATTATTCTGATCAACCACTCCAGGACTTTCATCCTTATCAACGATTTGATCAGCTAACTCAGAATCTACTCTTTGGAATTTCCAGTCAGGATTCTTACCTTCCACAAACTGGATGAAATGAGAATCAATTCTAGAATCCACCATCACAGCTTCCAAGCCTTGGGATTTTAATAAATCCATGTATACTGAATTCTTCTCAGTTTCATTGGCATAGAAGATTTTCTTGTTATTTTTTTCTTGGTTTCTTTCCCAATACTCACTCAGTGTTGTATACTTATCATCTGAGGATTTGAATAGAAGTGCATCTTTGATAGAATCATAGAACTTCTCTTCCATCATCGAACCATATTTAACAAAAATAGAAATATCGTGCCAATTTTTTTCAAACTTCTCGCGATCTTTCTTAAAGTCTTCTATCAATTTATCCCCAATTTTCTTAATAATATGGGAAGAAATTTTCTTAACCAATGGATCATTTTGAAGATAAGATCTAGAAACGTTCAGTGGAAGGTCTGGAATATCAATAGTTCCTTTCAGTATTGTTAGAAACTGTGGAATCAATTCATTTGCTTCATCAGAAACAAATACATGATTGCAGTACAATTTGACACCATTCTTGGATGCCTCTAATTCATGAGTAATCTTCGGGAAATACAAAATCCCTTGTAAGCGGAATGGATAGTCGACATTCAAATGAATGTGGAATAATGGCTCAGATGTAAATGGAAATAAATAATTGTAAAACTCTTTATAGTCCTCATCTTTTACCGAAGAAGGTGATTCTGACCAAAGAGGTCGCATTTTATTTGCAGCCTCGGTTTCTACATGGATGGGAACAGGAAGAAAGTCACAGTATTTTTTGATCAGTTCTTTAAGCTTCCATTTGTCTAAATATTCTCCAGAATCCTCATCTAAATGTAAGATAATCGTTGTTCCTCGATCAGCCTTATCAGAAGTTGCAATCGAAAAATCAGTTCCTGATTCAGAAATCCAATGAACAGCTTTCGAATCTTTTTTATAAGACTTTGTAATGATTTCTACTTTTTTAGAAACCATAAAGGATGAATAAAAACCTAAACCAAAATGTCCGATGATCTCTGCTTTATTTTCTTCGGATGAATACTTTTTTGCGAACTCAGTTGCTCCTGAGAAAGCAATTTGATTGATGTATTTTTTGATTTCATCCTCAGTCATACCCAAACCATTGTCTGCAATAATAAGAGTTCTTTCCTTTTGGTCGAAACTCAAATCCACTTTGTAATCTGTTCCGCCTTCGAATTCTTCTGATAATGAAATTTTCTTTAGTTTTGCAATTGCATCACAGGCATTGGATACAAGCTCTCTGATGAAAATATCTTTTTCAGAATACAACCACTTCTTGATGATAGGAAATATATTTTCCGTATCTACTGATATTTTTCCTTTTTCTGCAGTGCTCATTTTAAATCTCCTTCTATGTATTTAGATAGTAATTCTTTTTCTCTAGTTTCTAGTATGGAAAAAATATTTGTGAATTTTTCGCCAACATATTTTTTTCTAAGTTCCACCCAAAACTTTGCCTCATCAACTGAGAATCCGCGCTCGAGTAGAATTTTCTCTAATAATATTCCAGTTTTCTGACCAGCGATATTTTGTATTCTTAGTAAATACTGATTTTGGTTTTGAGAATGAGAGAATTTGAATTTTTTTACAAAATAGTAAACCAATCCTAACGAGAATGCTGTGAAAAACAGAATAAGGTAAATTCTTAATTTTGAATTGGCTTTCTGATCAGAAAAATCATAGACATCTTGTTCGGATTGAAGTGAGCCATTAGTGGAGAATTTATTTATGTGAAGATCAGGGATTTCCTTTCTTATTGTTTCATAGCTAGACTTACGAGCATTGAAGAAAGAAATTTCAATGGGAAATGCAGAAGTATCAGATTCTAAAAATAAGGAATAGTCAAAATAAATTGAACACTGAAATCCATATTCTTGGTTTCCAATTTCTGTAAATTTTTGGTTTCTTTTACTTCCGAGCAGTTCGATTTTGCCTGGAAAGTTCTTAGGCAATGCTTTGAGAATAGGATCTTTAAAGTTATTGCAAAGTCCAACTCCTTTAACTTCAATACTAAAGCTCCAAGGATTTCCCTGAACAATTTCTTCTTTGGATAAATTGACTTGCATATCATATTCACCTACCTCACCTGTAAAAGATTTTGGTGCACCTTTGGGCAGAGGTTTGACTTCGATATCTTTGGGAGTTGAATCAATCGTGTGCGTGTAAAAATGTATTCTTTGTGAATTTGTGAAATCGAATTTCGTTTTCCCTATTTTGAAATTCCCTACTTTAATGGGAGTTAAAGCGAATATTTCTCGGTTGTAAGGATTCGTAAAATATTTGTCTGTTTTTCCATTGATGTCTAACTCTACTTGTTCAGGGTAATTTATTTTTACACCAGAAAGAAGAGTGGATGTAAAGAAGGGAAAGGAAATCGATTCATTTGGGTTTCTCTCAAAAAAAGGCTTACGAATCTTTTTATTATAAAAAACAAAATATCCAATTATAGGTTCACCAAGATAGATTTGAGATTTACTTGTATGGAATTTTACAAGGGAAGATTCCGTATCTAATCCACTTGTCAAGTCAGACTCATTCCCTGAGAAAAATCGATTCAAAAGATTGGAAGGCGGTTGGTATTGTTTCTTAGTTACAGTAAACTTCTGGTTTGGAATTTGATAAACCTGTCCATTTTCTTCCACTTGGATGGGTGGAACCGAATAAACACCTGGTTGTGAATGTTGAATAGTAAATCTTAAAATGGTAGAAGAGCTTGTCTTAAAATTAATAATCTTAGTTTCAGTTTGGATTCCTGTATAAATAGCTATTACCTTCCCTAGTTCGAATTTTTTTCGAACAGGTTTAGGAACTGCCCCTGAATTAGATATAGCTTCTATGATGAGTGGCTCATTGATTCCTACCTCAACAGAGGAAATTCTAAACTCTATGGGGTCAGCAATTATAGCTGAAGGAAAAAGTGTAAGAATAAATATTATAAAAAAAAAATCGCGTAGCATCTTACCAAAATTTATCTCGTCTAAATGGCGTTATGGTTTTGGAATTTTTTCTTTGGATTCTGTCAGCATTTAATGATTCCATAAGTCTTTCTGCTTCTTCTTTGGATAAAGCATTTGGAGAGTTTTGTGCTTCCCCCGATTCCTCGTTTTCCTTTGACTGATTCTTCGGATCGTCATTCTTTTGGGATTGAGTATTCGATTTATTATTAGGTGAGAAAGGATTTTGTGAATTATCTGATTTTTCTGAATTTGAATTGCTGTCCTTAGAAGCTTGAGGCTGGTTTTTGTTCTGCGAGGGATTGTACAATAACTCTAAGTTTTTCTTGGCAGCCGCGTAATTGGGATCTTCTTGGATAGCCTTTCTGTAAGATTCTATTGCTTTCTTTTTGTCTTGCGCGGATTCATAAGCCTTGCCCATATTAAAATAGGATTTTGAACGTAAGGAAGAATCCTGAGAATCTAAAGCTTTCTCGAAATGGGGAATTGCTCGCAAAGGATCTCCCGATTTAGCAATGGATGTTCCCTTGTTGAACTCCAGTCTCGGGTCATTTCCCAATTCTTCCTCCGCTCTTTGAAATGTATCTAATGACTGTTTGTATTCTTGGTTCTTAAATGAATCGATTCCTTCTTTAACGATTTCACCGCCTGGATTAAAAAAAGATTCTGCAAATATTTTTCCATAAATATTAGGAATACTGATAAAGATAATTACAGTCCAAAGAATTTTAGTATTATAAATTTGCATTTTCTTGTATTAGTTAGACCTCCCTTTTTTATATAGAAGAAACTCAATTAGAAAAACATCAAGGAAAAGAAGAAGGATCATCGGTAATAAAAAATAGTAAGACTTTTGAAATCTTAAAAAAGTTGAGCGGTCTAAAATTTTATTTTTGTCCATAGATTTTGCTAAATCGACTAAATTAAATGCGGTACTTGCATTTTGAGTAAGATCATGGTAGATTCCATTGTTTTGTGAGGCAATCCCTTTCAGAAATTCTGGATTGGCATTAGATATAACTATTTCTTCACCTGAACTACTGGGAGATAAGGTTCCATTGATTGTCACATAACCAGATGTAGATGAGTCCCCTTCTTTATAATAAATTGGAGAACCTTCCTTACTACCTATACCCCAGATGATTAATTTTTCTTCAAGATCCGGAATGGATTCATTTTCATGGTCTTCACCGTCTGAAACTAATACTACAATTCTATGTCTTAGGATTTTAGTGGAATGTAAAATCGATTCAGCCTTATTCAATACTTTGCCTATATCAGTTCCCTTGTCTCCCACCATATCAGTATCCAATCCTTTGACAAAATCAGAGAATGCTTCTAAATCAGAAGTCAATGGACAATAGAGAAAGGGAGAGCCTGCATATACTAAAATACCAAGACGATTCCCTTCTAATTCCGAAAGCATAGGCAAGATAATTTGTTTAAAACGATTTAATCTTCCTCCAGGAACATCTATTGCATTCATCGATAATGAAGTGTCGACTATAAATAAGATGTCAACCCCGCTACCTTCATTTGGAAGTTCTATATCTTCTGTTAGAGGGTAAAAATATGCAAAGAAGGAAAGTATGATGGTAATAAAGTAAATGATAATACGTAAGATTAGGAAATTTGGATTAGCAGCTGAAATTTTTAAAGCATCCACGGAATTACTTTTCTTAAATTTTTTTAATTGAATAATATAGAATACTCTATATCCAAAATAAATAAAAAAAACTAAAAACAAAATATATGGAATAGATTCGCTAAGCATAGAATTTAAAGATTAAACTTCTCCCTAATAAATCGATGAGCATCAATCCTAAAGCAATATTTAAATACCATAAAAAGTCTGTCTCAACTATCTGCTTAGGTTTGGCGGCTAAAGTATCTTTTTCTAATAAATCTATTTCATTCAAGACCTCGCCTAATTCACTAGCATTTTCGGCTCTATAAAATTTACCTTTGGTAGAATCAGAAATATTTTGCAGAGAAGAAAAGTTCACTTCGTACTCCTCATTTTCTCTTCCAATTCCAATCGTATATATTTTAATACCAAAAGCCTTAGCTGTTTCAGCTGAAGTTTCTGGATCGATGCGACCGGTATTGGACACTCCATCTGTAAGGAGGATAATAATTTTGGTTTTAGTAGGGGCTGACTTTAAGCGAAAGGTTGAAAGAAGAATTGCATCTCCTACCGCTGTTCCCTGTTCCTCAATAGTTTCCGTATCAATTGATTCTAATATTTCACTTAAGGCAACTCTGTCATTGGTCAAAGGAGACTGGAGATAAGCTGCTCCCGCAAAAACTACTAATCCCAAACGATCCGACACTCTTTTAAGAATGAATTCCTTTAATAAATTGATGGATACTTCAAGACGATTTCTTGGTAAAAAATCTCTAGAGTTAACCATAGAACCTGAAATATCTAGAGCAAACATAATATTAATTCCTAATTTTTCATCAGGCAAGAAATTTCTTTTAGTACCTGGACCTGCTGCGGCTAAAATGAGAAATCCTAAACTTATAAATCTTATATAAGGAAATAATTCTGAGAAAATCCCTAGTGAAATGAATTGATTATTTTTCTTTGTTAAGTGATCATCATTTATTCTAAGTTTAGGAAAGCTTTTATTTTTTAGAATTAGGTTTCTAAAATGAAAAATCAAAATTCCTATCAATGGCAAGAAAGCAAACAACAACCAAGGTCTTTGAAATTCAAGCATCCATTTTACCATGTTGGATTGTATGCATGATTCTTTGCCATTCATCATACATAGATTTCGCCTCATCTTTCGAAATTGTCTCATTTGTATTGGAATATTTAGCAAAAAGGAAAAAGACTTTCATTTTACGAAGGTCATCCGTGGAAATGGGATAGGATTTGTAAATTTTTTCTAGGAGATCTGAATCGGTTATGATTTTCGAATTGGAATCTTGGAGCTTGCTTTCATGCGATTTTAAATTCTCAGTCTTAGATGTATGAATAATTTGCTTATCCGCTTTAGGGATTTTTGATTGAATTAACTCTGTCATAAAGTATGCAAATTCTTTCTTCGTTAGGTTATTTTGATCAATCAGTTTATGAAATTTTGCCTCTAGAATATCATCAAGGGGAACGATTGTAACTTCTTCAAGTATAGCATCTAAAGGACGGGATTGGTATTTTTGATAAATTATATAAAGTCCATAAATTAAAATTAGGGCAAAAGTAATTATGATAATCAATCGATACCACAAAAAATTTCCAAATGATATAGGCTCTTGGTAATCTGAGGATCCTTCTGAATCAGATTCAGAAATAGTTGAAAGTACATTTACCTTTATTTTACTTTGAATCACCTCAGTTGATTCTTCTTGTTTCCATTGAACAGGAATTTGAAATTCACCTGCTTTAAAAATTCGAAAATCAATGGTAGCTTGCTTTTCACTCTTGTCAATTTTGAGAACTTCACCTATAACAAGTTCTAATTCTTCAGAGAGTATATCTCCTTCAGTAGGCAGATCCACAGTGTAATCATCTTGCCAGGTAATCTTGTATTGAAATATTTCATAAACTTTACACTCTTCTTTGCTTACTTGCTCAGTTGGTTGTGCATTGATATCATGAGTGGGAATAAAAAATAAAATAAATACTAAAGAGAATTTTAATAGCAGAACCAAAAATGTAGGTTTTAAAAATACCAATAGAAATTTTCTTAGATAAAAATTCAAATTGCATCTCCGAAGGAAACAAGTATTTGTTTGGCTAAGTCCTCATTGACCTGAAAGTAAGTTAGGTTTTTTTGAAAATTATATTTTAAATTCTCTCTATCTTGCACATGTGTTGGTTGATAAATTGTTGCCAGTTGAGATGATTCAGAAGGCTCAGAAAAGAAAAAGGATTTTAATTTAGAATTATGGAAAGCTTCTAAACCAGAATCCAAGACACAGGCATGGATATCATGTTTCTTATGAATGGATTTCCATTCGTTTTTATGAAGAACAGTAAAATCACTGATCCAATAAACAAGAGATCTCAATTGAGTTTTTTCTTGTAAAAATTGGTAAGGAAGATTATGATTCGTTCCAGGTTTAGAGATTTTGGCGGATTCAATAACGTCTTGTAACTTTTTAGCGGATTTCCAAAGTTTCGAAATTGATGAAATGGGAGAAAAGCCTGTATGAAGTTTATCTGCATAGCAAATTATTTGAGCCTTGTTATGCGATAAAAAATGAATATAGGAAAGAAAGATTGCTAACTGAAAGCCAGCATCTTTTTTCTTTTCATTGCTTAGCATAGAATAAGAAATATCTAAAAAAATTAAAACTGGTATGTCTCGCTCTAAGAAAAATTCTTTAACATGGATTTCACCAGTCCGAGAAGATACATTCCAATCTATCAATCGGATATCATCTCCACTTAGGTATGGTCTTACATCACGGAATTCCATGCCCCTTCCCTTACCATGGAGAAAGCTTTCCCCTAAACTTCTACCATCCATCCGCTTCCTTGTTCTAATTTCTAGTTCATGAGCAAGTCGGAATAAGTTTGCATTTAAAAGTTGCAATTAAGGAACTCCCAAAGTCTCCAGTATAACTTCAATCAGGTTGTCTACGGAAACATCTTCAGCAAGAGCTTCATAACTAAGTAAAATTCTATGTCTTAGGATTTCTTTCGCAAATATTTGAATGTCTTCTGGGACAACAAAATCCCTACCTTCTGTTAGTGCTTTAGCTTTTGCAATTTTCAAGAGAGCAAGGGAAGCGCGAGGACTTGCTCCATGCCGGATGAATGTTTTTGTGTCAGGAACAGAACTTGTTTCTGGGCGAGTTTCTCGGACAATACGTACGATATATTCTTTCAATTTATTATCTATGAATACTGATTCAGCTAATTCAGAAAACTGATTCCTTTCCTTGGTTTTTATAATAGGCTTTAGCTTGTTGGAATTGGATTTACCATGTTGTTCCAAAATTCCAAGTTCTTGTTCTTCTAATGGGTACCCAACTTTTAGTTTAAGCATAAAACGATCCATTTGGGCTTCAGGTAACTGGTAGGTTCCTTCTTGGTCTATGGGATTTTGAGTTGCTAATACAAAGAAGTTGGGATCTAGCTGAAAAGTTTCATCCCCAATAGTAACCATTCTTTCTTCCATGCATTGTAAAAGTGCGGATTGTACTTTTGCAGGTGCTCGATTGATTTCATCTGCAAGTAATATTCCAGTAAACACAGGTCCTTTTCGAACATCGAAGCTTGCTGTCTTGGGGTTAAAAATTGTAGTGCCAGTTAAGTCTGCGGGCAAAAGGTCAGGAGTAAATTGGATTCTGTGGAAATCAGAATCCAATACTTCAGCAAAAGTTTTGGCAAGAAGAGTTTTGGCAAGGCCAGGCATTCCTTCCAAGAGCACATGACCTTTTGAAAGTAAGGCTAGAAGAATGGCATCAATGCTACTATCCATTCCTGTTATAACTTTTGCTAATTCTAATTTAGTATTTTTAAGAGTCTCCTGCAAATGCTGGATTTTCTCTTGAGGTATATTATTTTGCTTATTTTCCATAATAAAAATTGACTTAAGTTATCGAGATATTTTATTTGCAAGCATTGGCAGTCATAGTTGGTCTTGCCTTACCTAACATATAGAACATCACAGATCCGCTTTCCTTCCAGCATCCACTCTTTCTACCTTGGGCATCGGAACCACCTCGACCAATTTCTTTACCACTTGCATCATATTCGACTGCATTTTCTGAAGAAATTATATCCAATCTCTTCTTTCCATTATCGTGGAAATATGTGAAGGGGATATCTGGCTTGTAACTATCTTTGATATCTCCCGTTTCATCATTTATCATTACCAAGGAAAAGAAAAATTTCCCCTCTCCAATTTTTTTACCTGATCTTTCAAAAATTTCAGCTGATTGAAGCATGACTTCATTTGCCATAACTCCCCTATAACGAAGTTGACCGTCATTAAAGTAAAAAGACCAATTCCCCTTACGAACATGCTTACGCATGCCCTCTCCAAATAATTTTCCATTAGGGTAGTATTCTTTCCAGATTCCGACACGTTCATATTTACTATCACCTACTCCATCTTTACGAGGAGCATAATTACCTTCTGATTGAAGAGCGCCATCCTTATAATAAGTCTTCCAATTACCAACTCTAGAATCTTCACGATTCATTCCTTGAGACGAAATGGATTTCCCATCATCGAAATAATTTATTTCTTCGCCTTCTAATAAATCGTTTTTATAATGTAATATTTGTTTGATAGTTCCTTTTCCATAATGGTAGTATTTCCACTCACCATTTTTCTTTCCATCAATGTAACTTCCTTCTTCCAATAGATATCCATCTTTACTTGACTTGAGATAAAAGGGACCTTCTTGTTTATCATTTTTCCAAAATGTTTCACTTAGGATTTCACCAGTGCTTCCACTAAAAGATTTTACAATCCCTTCTCTCTTCCCATTAACATAAGGGATTTCAGTTATAGTTTTGCCTGTTTCAGGATCGGGTCTTTTCCAAATTCCGACTCGTTTGCCATTTTCATAACGACCCATTAGATCTAGAACATTTTTGTATTTGGGATTCTTCAGATCGCCACCATCTTGGAACTGGAGATATTCCTTCCACTCGCCGTGCTTAGGAAAAGATTTGATCTTACCCATACCTAGACTTTCTACCTCTGATCCAGAGCATTCTTTGCCGCCACAGTTTGTAATGACTGGTCCTTCAGCACGGATCAATTTAGTATTGCTAAATCTTTCAATACGAATATTGGGAGCGCGCATTTCAAAGTCAGGGGCATCTTTATCTGGTTCTTTATTGTCAGCACTAGAGCACTGGATTGTAAAAATTAAAGTTAGAATTGATAAAATGGAAATGGGTTTCATTTTCGAGAATCTCCTAAGACTGATCTGTTTTGAATTTTTTGAAAAAGATGCGACCGAGCTTGTTTATTAACTTCTAATTGATCATAAGATTGGAAATGCTGTCCACCATCTAATTTAGAAATAAAGAATCTTGGCGGTAAAATGTGAAAAGCACCGCTTCCCATCACATAGGTTACGGAGCCATCAAGGGATGTAAGACTGCATTCCAGGTGGATTTTTCTTTTTTCTTTGTCTATTGGCCAGGCTCTTGCGAGTAAATTGGTCTCAACAGGTGTTGCTTTCAGAAATTTGTAGGACATAGTGTCCGTCATAACTATAAAACCCAGGTGGAAACACAATGCTCCCATGGATTCATCCATAAGAGTCGAAATTACACCACCATGACCGTAATTGGGAGCTCCATTGAAATGCCTTGCAAAATTGTATTCAAACCGAACTTCTCCCGATTCATCATCGAAAAAATAATCAGCATGCAATCCATGCGGGTTGTTCTTACCACATCCATAGCAGGTATCGTGGTGTATTTGGTGTCCGTAAATCGAAGGTTTCATTAAATTTTTCCGTTTTTTCAAGTTTAGAAAATCATCAAATTCAAGACAATCCAAACTATTGAAAAAATCTTCTTAATTATTAAAAGTTTTTCAATAGCTGGATTGTATTTCCTAGAATTTTTTGAAATGAATTTCTATTCTAAATTAAAAAATAGATTAAATTGTCTTAGGTTTATCATTTAACACTAAACAAGTAGTGACTCACCAACCATTCATTTCCCTTATCATACCCAAAGAGCTCCGCGCAAGACATGAAGAAAACTTTCCAGTAGACCCACCATTTTGTTGCCTGCTCGGTTCCATATGTTTCTGCAAAAATTTTCTTAATTGCTTCTTCATTCTTATACATATTTGCTAGCCATGCCTCACTTGTCTTTTGATAGTGAGTTCCACTCAATCGCCAATGATTTTCTATTTTAAAATTCTTTTGGAAATATAAAAATAGATCATCGGAAGGCATCTGGCCTCCGGTAAAAAAATACTTAGCCATCCAATCCGTTTCATCGATTACTTCGAAAGGATAAGCAAAAGTCTTGTGGGTGAATATATGGATGAAAAATTTCCCTTTTGGCTTCAGAAAAGTAGATAACTTTTCAAAGAGCAGTTCATAATTTTTCATATGTTCGAGCATTTCTACAGAAATGATTCGGTCAAATTTCTTGCTAATCTTGAAATGATTCATATCTTTCGTGATGATTTCAAGATTTTTCAGACCTCTTCTCTTTGCTTCACTATCAATAAATTGTTTCTGAGTTGATGAATTCGAAACACCAGTTACTTTACATTTTGGATATTTCTCTGCAAGAGTTAAAGAAACCGATCCCCAACCACAACCCAGGTCCAAGACAGACATGCCATCTTCAATTTCAGCTCTATCGAAACTAAGATTTAACATTGCATCTTCCGATTCCGCAAAGCTTGTATCCGATTTAGGCCAATATCCTGAACTGTATTTCATTCTATAGCCCATAACATATTTATAAAAATCGCTAGGGACTTCATAATGTTGCTCATTAGCTGCTTCTGTATGAACTGCAATTGGAGAATTTTTTAAAGATTGGATGTAGGCTAACTTATGAGCTAATTGCTCAGTTGGATTTGCCTTAGTCTCTTGCTTCAATCTTAATTTAACTAGTTGTCGGATTCTTAATCGAATCAACCAATCGGGGAAAATATCTTTTTCTAGGCTCTGAATTACGTTCAAAAAACGGTTCTCCTGTTTTTTTTTATGGAAATTTATCGCTCGCAACCTAACTAATAGTATTATGAGGCTTTTTTCCATCATGATTCTCTTGCTGTTCTCCTATGGATTACAAGCTCAAGAACTCATTGACCTTCGAGATCTGCCTGTTAAGGCGATGGAAGGATTTGATCCTCAAATTCTAAGCAATTCTGATGTGGAATTAAACAAATCTCCTAATTGGATTTCAATTGAAAGAGAATCCCAAGTAAATTCATCCCTTGCTGTTAAACTTATTCCACAATTTAAACCGGAATCGCGAACGATCTTTTCTTTAGACGATTCCCAGGAAGAAACATACTCTTTTCTTTTCCAATTTCAATTAGAGAAAGAACTTTATAATGATTCAGAATCATTCGCTCTACTTTTAAGCACTGTTGGCTCACAATGGATGGTTTATATGAATGGGATTATGGTCTATGACCAATCCCAGGCTGACTATGATCATACACGTTTCAATGAAATTGTTCCAATTCCTAAATCAACAGTGGTAATTGGTAGCAATCTTTTGGTTTTTAAAATCCAAGGCCCCAAGAGTAATTACTTGGTTGGTTTCAATAATGCAGAATCCTACTATTTTGGAGATTATCATTCCATTGCCAAAAAGCAGTCAGAGGCTTCGACTATAGTTATCATTACGATTTATTTACTAATTGGATTATTTCATCTTTTTCTCTTCTATAAACTGAGGTATGGTTACCATAATTTATATTTCGGACTCTTTAGTGTTTCCCTCTCATTATTCATTTTTACTCGAACTAATTTGGTCACTCTATACTGTGTAGATTTTAGTAAAATACATAGGTTAATGTCTATATTGTTTTATCTCATGCCTATCTTTGGGATTTTGTTTTTCCGAGCACTTTTCAATGAAAGATTAAAGCTATTTGATAAAATATTGATTTCACTAAATATATGTTTGGCGATTGGATGCTTATTATTTTCTTCTTCTTGGATCTATGATACAGTTTATTCTTATATTTATCTTCTGATTGTATTTGCATTCTATATTTTGATTATTGCAATTTCAAAATATTTCATACAAGATCTTAGGCAGATGTCTACAAATTTAAATGAACCTTTATTGAAATTTAATACAATCTGGCAAACTGTCATAAAAACTGTCTCGGGGAATGTGCTCTTAGGAAATATAATTTTTATTAGTATCTTGATTTATGATTCTTACGATATAACTTTTAAGCACCAGGGTATTTTTGTTACTCAATATGGGTTCTTAATTTTCGTTGTAGTTATAGCATACACTCTATCCAATCGATTCATTAATTTATTCAATCGTAACCAAACTTTAAATGTAGAGTTGGAAGACAAAATCAATGAAGTTGAATACGCAAATCAAAAATACCGCTTCATAGTTGATGGAACGAAAGATCTACTCTTTATCTTAGATAACAATTATGCAGTCATTTCTATGAATCATGCAGGCAAAAAGTTTTTTGGAACCAAGCCTGAGTTGATCCTTGGTAAAAATTTTATTGAGTTAATTTATACTACACAAAATGATAAAGCTATACTAACGCAACTTATAAACGAAAATTTAAATTCATTAGATGAGGCAGGAAAGCAAACAAGATTTAAAGCTAGAATAAAAACTTCTAGAATGTATGAGCCCTTAGAATTGCTTTTTCACATCGAGGCTGTCGACACACATGGTCATTTAGAATTTATTGGAAAAGGAAGTCGAACCTATGAAGATAGTATTGCTACTCAAATACTTGCAGAAACTCAGACATATCTTATAGATAATTATATAATTTTGGCTGATGAATTAAGCCAGAGATTAGTGAAGCAACTTTCTAAGAAATTTCCTGACTATAAAGTGGAGGCAATCCGAACAGGATTAAGAGAAATACTCATAAACTCTATTGAACATGGAAATCTCGCGATTACTTTTGAAGAAAAATCGACTTACTTGATGCAAGGTGACTATTTGGAACTAATCCAAAAGAGACAGAAAGATCCTATCTATGGTAAGAGAAAAATAATCGTAGAATATACATTAAATCATAACCAGGTCAGTTACCGCGTTACTGATGAAGGAAATGGATTTAGCTATATTGAACTTCAGAAAAAATCTGAGGACAAGGAACTTGTAAGAGAACATGGAAGAGGTATTATGCTTGCCGAAAGTATTTTCGACAAGGTTGAATACAATACTATGGGGAATTCGGTTCTACTTACTATTTTCTTCGAGGAAACCAAAGAAAAAAAGCAGACGTAGTTTTTTGGTATTCTCGGAACTTATCACCTTTTGATAGAAGAGAAAATTTCTCTGCAAAAGGGACACCAGTTACATGAACGAGTAGAATATACATGAAGACTGCGGGAAGAATTCCCAACCAGTGGAAGTTGATTGCATAAATCGATAAGCCTAGCCAAATTATCCATTCAAAAAAATAGTTTGGATGCCTAGAAAACTTCCAAAGTCCAATCTTGCAGACCTCCCCTTTATTTTTAGGATCTTTGATGAAACTAGAAAGTTGTTGGTCTGCAACGGTCTCTCCTAATTCACCAATAAAAAAGAGAATAATTCCAATTATACTAATTGCCGTATTATCTTTGTTATCCGTCAAAAAAACAACAAGAAATGGAGCGGTGAGTAGCAATGCCAATAAGCCCTGGAAAAGAAATACATTTGTAAAGAATTTCTGATGAACCTTCTCACCATAATCCTTCCGAAAGGAATTGTATCTTTTGTCTTCCGAATGACCAGGGAGTATTCGAGTTAGAAAAAGAAAAATAGAAAGTCTCAGTCCCCATATTGAAATTAATAAAACTAAAATCAAAGAACCCCATTCAATCGTAAATTGGTTCTTAACTAAATAGTAAGTCCAAAGGATAAAGAGGATAACGAGTCCCCAACCTACATCAATCACAGCGTAGTTATTTCTGGTTTTTCCCCAGAACCAAAACAAGGTCATTGTACTAAGTGTGACAAGAAAAGAAGGTAGTAGATAAGATAGATATGATTCCATTGTAATTTCCTTAAAGATCCTAAAATTTAGACTACTTTATGATTTAGAAAGTGAATAAAGATTGAAAGCCTTGGTAGGTTACAAGAAAGGTTCCTATACTTGAACCTAATTGCGGTAGCATAAATACCAAGAAAATTCGGATCACTCTGTTCTTCCAATAACCTGCGAAAGTCTCTGAGTCAGTTGCTATATGCTCAAAATCTTCAGCAGTTGGCTTACGAAACCAGGATTCAGATAAGGCTGCTACCCAACCTGGCTTTAATATTGGATTGAAATTACCAAGAGGGGCAGTGATAACAGCAAGTAGGAAAGAAATAGGATGAGCCCAAGCAATCAAAGCACCTATGCCTGCAAGGGTTGATTTTACAATGATCCAGGACCAGATCAAATCCGTTCCCACCTTTGTTCCACCTTTCCAGAAAGCAAAAGAAAATAAGCTAACAAAAATCATTGGAATCAAAAATACTTTCGACCTATCCCAAAGACTTCTTTTAGGAATCACATCTAAGCTTTCAATGCTTTCATCCTCTTCTATGTGATTCATTATCCCATTTAAATGCCCAGCTCCTACAACAGCTAAAAGCTTCTTGGAGGAATGGGAAGCTTGCCGAATTTTCTGAGCAAGGTAGATGTCTCTCTCGTCTATAATTACTTCTTTAACTGGATTGTAACGGGATGGAATTTGCGAAAATAAATCAGATAAGACATCTTCACTTTTCATTTCTTCGATTTTTTCTTGGGAAACATCTTCCTTTACAAAGAGTGATGTAACCAAAGCCGAGAGTAAATACATTTTGGAAAAAGCGCTTACATTGCCCCAAGCTCGTTTTAAAGTTGTTTGGATTTCTCTATCAATAGGAATAACCTTCGCACCAATAGCTTCCCCTGCTTCAATTGCAGCTTTTAACTCATCACCAGGACGAATCTTTCCCTGTCCCATTTTCTTTTGAAAGGAGGAAAGTATTAAAGAAGATAAAAGTAAGAACATCTTTCTTTCTTTAAAAACCTTAAATACATCTAACTTCTTGAAATATTCTGGATCACGTATAGATCGAATTCTAGAATTACAAAGTTCTACACAAACTGTGTCAGGTACTATTTCCTTACATAAGCGCTCGACTTCTCTCACACTTTCTTCGCTAATATGCGCAGTTCCTAAAATAGTTACTTCACAATCACCCAATTGTATTTCGCGGATCGGTTCATTCGACAAAATTACATTTTTATTTTTTTTAGTTGAACTCATAAGCATTAAGATCATTCTCGATAGTGAGATTTCCGTATTTTTATACTACTTTTAGGATGATTCAAATTCAAACCATCACAATATGAATGGAAAATTCGATAAAATAATCAATGTTGGAATTGCGGACCTTAAAGTTGGCAAGAGTCCAGAAGTTCTTCGCACTACTTTAGGCTCCTGTATTGGTATTGTATTTTACAATCCTGATAAACAAATTGGTGCCCTCTCACATATAATGTTAGCTAAAGACCCCACAGGTAAGGATTTAGGGAAAAATCCATTAAAATACGGAGAGACTGCCTTGCCACTTTTAGTCAAAGCTATGGAAGAACAAGGTTGCCCTATGGGAAGCTACAGTGCACGAATTTTTGGTGGAGCATCCATGTTCAAGGGCATTAACTCTAGCTTTTTACAAAATATTGGAGAACAGAATATTCTTATCGTGAAAGAATTTTTAAAAGCTAATAATATTCCTATTTTAGTGGAAGACATTGCTGGTCATGATGGACGAACAATAAGTTTGTATTTGGATGATGGCAGAGTTCTGTTGAAGAAATCAGGATCGGAGAAATACCTTTACAAGGTAAAATAACTTATGAAAGAGAAGATAGACGAAATTCTTAAAGATGTAAATAAGTTACCTGTTATTTCAGCTGTAGTAACTAAAGTTTTACAGATGGTTCAGAATCCAGATGTTAATATCCAAGAACTTGCTACAGAAATTTCCAAGGATCCAGCAATAACTACCTCAGTGATAAAACTCTCGAACTCTGCTTATTACAGAGCATCTAAACCTGTGCGTACTGTATCTGAGGCTTTGATGACATTGGGAACCAAAACTGTTAAAGAAATTATTTTACTAACGGCCGCTAAGGGAGTTCTTAAGAAAGATTTGCCTGGTTACCAAATTGAAGCTGATCAAATTTGGTTGCAAAGCTTAGTAGTAGCTGAATTGGCTTCCAGAATTGCCGCACACAAAAAGATTCAAAAGCCAAAAGATCTTGTCTTTACATCTGGCTTATTATGCAATATTGGAAAGCTAGTATTATCACAGTTCTTTCAAAGTCTTTTATTTAAGATAAAAAATGAAGTTCAAGAAGCTGAAGATCCATTCTATGAGATTGAGAGAAAGTACCTTGGATATACTCATATGGAAATTAGTGAAATTGTTTTGAAAAATTGGAATTTCCCACAAGAACTTGTTGATGTTGTTGCTCATTACAATAATCCTGATCAAGCAAAGGTAGATCCAATCTTAGTCTCCTTAGTTCACATTGCCTATACTCTCACTACTGTTTCAGGAATTGGAATTGATATAGGTGGAATCAGTGTTCCACTTTCCAAATTTGCCCTTGATAAGACAGGAGTGACTGATAAGGATATAGAATTGTATTTCATGAAATTACCAGAATTAGAAGCTCATATAGCTGAACTTATCAACCAATGAAGAATATTGCTCTCATTGGACCGCGAGGAGTTGGGAAATCTAAAATCTCTAAGAGAATATCTAAAATCACAGAATTACCTGTCCTTTCAACAGATTCTTTGGCAGTCTATGAGACGGGTGGACTTTCTATTGCAGACTTTGTTGAAAGGCATGATGGGAAATGGCAACCGTTTCGAGACTTAGAATATTCTATTTTACAAAAGCTATCTTCTGCTCAAGGAATCATTTTGGATTGTGGAGGTGGAATACTTTTTGATGTGGATGAAAATGGCGAAGAGATATTAAGTGAACGTAAGATTAAAATTTTGCAAGAGATGGCAAATATTATTTTCTTAGACAATGATATAGACCTTCTTGTTGAAAAAGTGAGCTCCGATAAGACTCGCCCAAGCTTACATTCAAAAAAAGATTACAAAGATATTCTAAGGTTTAGACTTCCACATTACAAAGAAGTTGCACACTACCGATTGTATCTTGGTGATATGAAGAAGGAAGAAGCTGCCAAAAGAATTATCGAACTAACTGACATTCACTGATTTAGAACAACTTTCTCAAAATCAACTAAATAGTCTTCTTCCAAGAATCCAAACTTTCGAATGGATTCAGGAGTAAAAAGAGCTATATTACCTTCTCCTTTTGCTACTACAACACCATTGGCATTTTTGATCTCGGCATAAACAAGAACTTCCTTGGCAGAGATCTTCTCAAGAATATGACCTCTTGCTTCTAAGTTATCACCAACAAATACAGGTTTGATGAACTCAACTGAAATCTTTTTAGTTAAGATATAGGACCTCTCCAAATAGATTGCAGCCCAGGCCATAGTCTCATCTAGAATAGTAGCAAGCACTCCTCCATGAGCAAGATTAGACCATCCAGCCAAATGCTCAGGGATATGAGTGAAAGAACGAATTTCTTTTTGATTGGATTCAAATTCCATTTTCAATCCAATTTCATTCGCTCCACCGCAACCGAAGCATTTCTTATAGGGAAGGTTTTTAACTTCTTTCCAAATTTCCATTAGTCTACTGCAACAAAGACTTCTTCAGCCTTAAGTATTAATCCTGTTTTGATTTCTAATAGGCGTGCATTCACAAATATTCCATCACCATATTTATACATAATACCTGTTATAATCCCATCCAATTCAAGGGCTGATGCAACCTTGCCCATGGTTGCAATATCCATATCACCATTCAGACTTAAACCCTTTGAGTTAAGTACTTTTCCGTAGATGCCTCTATCTAATACTTGAAAACTTCCTTTTTTAACTAATTCTGTTGTAAGTTTTTCTGAAATTAGCTCACCTAGTCTAGGTTTGATTAAATTTTTGTCCTTATCGTAAAAGGTTAGAACTATGATTTTCTTATCTTTTAGTTTAAATCCACCTTCGCTCAATGAATTGGCTAGGATTTGAATCGGGGTTGGTGCTGGTGGTTTGGAAATTCGTCTTTCTTCATCATCGAAAAAGCAAGAAGAAGTAAAAACACAAAAACCTAACAGAAAAAGAATAGAGATCAAACGTTTCATATCTAGAAGTTAACTTCCATACCTAGAGTTGTGGCATATTCATAAAATGATTTTGAATTGGTTCCAGGGTTCAAAGTCGCTGCCGCAGTATTTAAATAACCAACGCCCATCATGCCGGGAGGTTGGTTTTGAAAATTCAAAAAGAAATTTGATTTTGAACCATCATTTGTCTTACCTCTTATAGAAGCAGTAAACGAAGCTGGCGTTCTCCCGTCTGATGTATTATTCTTTATAAGCCCATTTTGGTTAGCAATATTGTATTGATTGCCGCCTAAATATATAGAGTATTTTTGAGCGGGATCTAGAAAAACAATAAAACCCAGTGAGGCTGCATCTTGCTTTGGTTCCCATTGGCTCATAACAGACCTTAGATCAGTTGAATTCAATTTATAATCATATTTCATATTGAGTATTACATTTTTTTTGCCAAAAAATACTGACATGCGACCACTATCTAGTCCTTGGTTCGATGATGACCCAGATGATGAATTTACATTATTTGCATTATTAAAAACAGCTGTCTGAATCATTACTGATTTGGTAGGTTTAAAATTGGTCTGCCATTCAAATGTTCTTTGGTTGCTTCGATCTTTTTCAGATACCCCAACGTCTCTAAAATTGTTTCCGTAGGAAGATCTAATGGAGTTTAGTTGGTTTTGATTGCGGTTTAATTGAAAATTTGCATCTCCTGCAACAAATCTAGTCGATACAGAATCCCCTGCCGAAAGATTGATTCCAGCAAGTGCGTAATTTTTAACTTCTGCATCTCTCTGTCTATCATCAAAGACATCACGTGAGGAAGTAGTTACTATTGCTGACATAGATTTCGTAATCGCATAACCAAGTTCCATATTACGAACTTGATTTGTATTGTTAGATCTTATATCACTGAACCTAGGATCAGTGTTGTAGAGAGGTCTATTTACTGAAAAATTATCAGTAGAAGAATCCATACTTAAATTCAGTTTAATATCACCGTAATCGTATTGAAGTATTTTCGTTCTTGGATCGTTACTTCCCACAAAATGTCGATTGGATTTAAAATTTGATATATCGAGAATTTGATTTGGTTTTCTACCAGAATAACTCCAATCACGATTGGACTGAGAGAGTGATTTAGAATAATCCTCTATGTCTTTACTTGTTATCCGAAGACGAAAAACTTGTGATGAACTATTTTCTTTATCAATTGAATTCTTCTCTCTATTATCTCGCCGCTTTATCTCATCATAAAATCCAGGATTCGTTTCCTCTTGAAGAGTATCCTTATAATCAGAATCATCTTGAACAGGCGCTATTGATACAAGCGCAAGTAATCCTACCCCTGAGAAGAGAGAAACTAGGATTGAAGATTGAGGGTTTAAAATACTTGGAAATTTCATCTGTGCAAGATAATTATCGGCTTCAATTATCACTCGTAGAACTAATATATTAGCATTGGACGAGGAATCAAACAATAATCATTGCATCACCGTAAGAATAAAAGCGAAACTCATTTTCTATCGCTTTTTGGTATGCTTCTAAAACTAATTCACGATTTGCAAATGCAGATACGAGAAGTAGCAAACTGCTCTTAGGTAAATGGAAATTTGTTATAAGTCCGTCAATTGTGTCTATTGTGTCATTGGGTGTTATGAAAATATCCGTACTTCCTGTCCAGCCGTTTTCTGAATTTAAATCAGCAAATCTTTTCATACTTTCTAAGGCTCTTAGAGTTGTGGTTCCTAAACAAATCCGTCTGGAACCTGATGAACTCGCTAATTTCCACTGATCCAGTGTAGACTGGGGTATGAAAACATTTTCTTTATGTAATTTTTTCTTGACTATGTCTTCTTGGGATATTGGTTGAAAGGTTCCATAACCAATATCTAATACGACAGGAGAAAATTGAATTCCCTTAGTCTCTATTTTTTGTTTTAATTCTTCGGAGATATGTAGCGAAGCTGTAGGAGCTGCAATAGAGCCAGAAGTCTTAGCAAAAATGGATTGGTATCTAGAATCATCCAATTGGCTAGCTTCTCTTTTCATATAGGGAGGAATGGGAAGGTTTCCTTCTGCTTCAAAAAAATCTTCATTTAATGGTAGGTTAGGTGATAGGATGCAATCTCTTTCTCGCTTCTCAAGGATTTGAAAAACAACTTTCTGAGAAGGCGAAGTAAGGTAGTCTCCAACTTTCAATTTCTTGGCATTTTTAAGTAAGCATACCCAGGAATCCTGATCTAACTTTTCTATAAAAAGAGCTTCATGCTTTCGAAAGTGCAATTCATCTTTTTTCCTATGAATGGCAAAATTCAAATAAACTCTTCTTTTCGAGACCCGCGTTTCATTATAAAAAATTTGATCACTGGGTTTTAAGTAAGAAATAATATTCTTAAAATGTTTTTCAATACTTATTCTACCCGTTTTTCTTTCAACAACCATGAGCTTGGATTCGTCTCTTCTTTCAATTGGGTAACGTGCAATTCTTGATTCATCTAATTGAAAATCAAAATCTTGTAAATCGATCACAAGGAAAGCTTGAAAGAGTGGGGGTATATTGTCGAGTGGTTCCTATGTCCCTATCTAAAATCTGCATCGGATTTTTGTTCCTCTTCTTAGCTTGGAATGGAGTCAGCCGCTCTTCTAACTCTAGTGATTTCCAAGACTACTATTCTGCATCTCAATTGTTTATGACAGGGGAAGATATCTATGCCTTTGAAGATATCGTAAAGGCTAAGTCTCAGATCCATTCTTTTGAGGATATTTTCAAATCGGAAATGGCTCCCCTATTAGAAAAATTGATGAACCAAACTGGAAGTTATATCTATCCACCTACTTTTGCTTTTTTATTAATCCCAATTTCCATTCTTGAGTATCCAACCTCCTCCCTACTCTTTTCACTTATTAATTTCTTTTCTCTAGTTATATCTTGTTATATTATATTCAAATACTTTCAACCAAAAATCGCACAGAATACCTTGCTTCTTTCAAGCCTACTTGCCTTATTGTTAAACTTCCGTTTTTTGGAAAATCACGTAAATAACAACCAAGTTGGTTTTCTGCTTTTGCTTCTAATTATGATAAGCGTTACAACGAAAAAGAATTTTGTAAGTGGGATATGCCTATCGCTCGCAATTATTATTAAACTTACACCCGCAGTTTTCTTAGTGTATTTCTTTTGGAAGAAGAGATGGTCTGCGATTATTTATACTTTCTTGTTCTTAGGTTTTTGGTTCCTACTTCCTGGAATTTTCTACTGGGACTATAATCTGAAAAATTGGATGAACTGGAATGAAATGGTTCTCCAATCGGTAATGAAGACTCCTGTATTTCGTGCATGGAAGAATAACCAAAGTATGATTGCTACTCTAGGAAAGTATTTTGTGGAATTCGCCGACCCTATCAACCAAGCAAATTATAAAATGCCTTGGATTAAATTAGAGCAAGAAACAGTAAGTAAAATATTTAATGGAATATTTGTCCTTTTTGGATTTTTACTATTGCACTTACTTTATAAAGCAAGGATACTTGCAAAATATGCAAGTGATGCAAGAGTTATCTCTGCCTTATTTATCTTAAGTGTAATATTTAGTGGAATTTCTTGGATACATACCTTCTGCTTTTTCCTTTTCCCTATTCTATATCTTTGCGTAGAATATTTGCAAGGTGGTATGTCCAAATGGAATAAGCTCCTTTTTTTCTTGGGCTCTATCTTAATAATATTGCCAAATCGAAATTTTGTTGGAAGCGAAATTGAATCTTTCTTACTCATGGTATCCGTTTTGCTTTATGCAGGGATTTCTTATTTCATACTTTTGGTATTCTACCAAGAAGAAAATTGATCAATGAATAAGAAAGCATCAATTAAAAGAAAAATCAAGATTGCCTTAGATGCTAGACCTTTAGCGTACGGAATGACCGGCAATAGCAGGTATTTAATCAAAGCCTTGGAACATCTTAGTTCTTGGGATGATAGATATGAAATACATTTATTGAGTCATAAGAATTTGCATCCCATGTTTTCATACATTCTTGATTATCCTGGAATCCGTGCAGGTGAATTAAAATCAAATATACCAGGTCCGCTCTGGCTTCACACTCGCTTCCCCTCTCTTGCAAAAAAATACAAGGTTGATTTAATTTGGGGAAGCCTGCAACTCCTTCCAAGATTTGGAAAATTCTGTCCGCAAATTGTTAACTTCCATGACCTAAATGTAATCTCTGCTCCCTTAACAATGGCGAAGTGGAATTTCTACCAACATAAATTATTTGTTCGATCAACATTAGCAAGTGCTGATAGTATACTTTGTCTTTCTGAAAACACAAAAAATGAAATCATCACTTTTAATCAAGAATCAAAAGATAAACTTGTTGTTGTTTACCCAGGTGTAGATTCAATCTCTACTAAACTTGAACTTCCAGAACAAAGTAAGACTTGGGGCAAATTTCTATTTACTCTAGGGACCTTAGAGCCAAGAAAAAATCTCAAAACAGTATTAACAGCCTATCTTAAATTAAAAGAAAATAATCCAAAATATCCCTATTCATTTGTAATTGCCGGACGAGCTGGTTGGGGAGAAGAAGCCCAAGAACTTTACACAAAATTAAAATTAGGTGCTTGGGAATCTAAATCTGTATACTTTTTAGAGAATCCATCTGAAACAATTTTAGCAGGGCTTTATAAGTCATGCTCTGGATTTATATTTCCATCAACCCATGAAGGATTCGGATTGCCTCTTCTAGAAGCCATGAGAGAAAAGAAAATCTGCATTGCTTCAAATATTCCAGTTTTTTCTGAGATATTGAATCCTAAGCAAGATTTATTAGTTCCTGCCTTAGATCCAGAAGCCTGGTTAAATGCATTACTTGCATTCCAAAATAAGAAAAATCTTTCCAGAACATGGAATTCAAAGGAATGGACTTGGAAGGGTACTGCTGAAAAGATAGCTAGAGAGATTGACCGATGCAGCAAGTAATAAATAAGTACAAAATGTTCTTAGATTCCAATAGAAAGAAATTCTACCAAATCAATACGGGGACACAATTTGCCAAAGAATTAGAATTCAATCTTATCCCCGGTCTCCTCATTTCGCTACTTGTGTTTGGACTTCTGATCTATTGTATACAATATGTTTTTTATATTTCAGAATTTTTAGCTTGGTTTATTCAAGTTCTTGAAATTCCCAAAGTACTCAAGCTTCCCTTTTTAGATAATAAAGATTTTTACCGAATTCCTGCCCTTTGCATTTATTTTTATTTGAGTCTTGCTATTCTTTATGATCTCTCCAAGTTCCTACAATCCAATTGGGGATTAAGGTGGATGCTAACTGATGATAGTTTATACATTGCTAAAAGACAATGGTTTCATTGGAAAATTATAAAATTACCGAAATCTAAAGTTCAAAAAAATTGGATTTGGAGTAGAGGGATACTTTTAGATACTCTCGCCACTAACAGAATCACAATCAACTACAAAGAGAAAGAATATAAATCTGGTTTTTTCTCTGCCAAGAAGAATGCTGAACTACTCAAAAAACAATTCCAACAAAAATAAGGTTTTATTTTCTTATAATTCCTTAATTGTAATTTGTCTATTTATTGTAGTATTATTTTTATTCTTATTCAATCTTAGATATCTATCTCGCTTCTTTGATTGGGATTCATCAGTTTATGCATTGAATATTCAGAGAAATCGATTGCATTCTGTATTTTTTAATCCGCATCATTTAGGATTTGAATCTTCTGGTTTGTTCTTTTGGAAAATCTGGCAATCCTTATTCCAAAATTTTGATCTAATGTTTGCTCTTAGAATCCGTATTCTTTTATTCTCCTGCGTATTTCTTTATATTTTTATCTATATCGTTTACAGATTGTACGGTTCATTTTTACAAGCAGTCGCCCTGGGAGCCTGCGTATTTTTTTCCCAAGGTTTTTGGTTCTACAGCAACCACAATGATACCCCTATGATCCATTCTTGTTTGGTCTGCCTTTTGTTTTTTGGTTTTGTTTATCAGGCGAATACTTTTGCGAGCAAGCGAAGGCTATTAGGTTTAGGTTTTTTACAATTGATGACATTGTATTTTCACCAATCGAATGCTATTCTTTTTCCAATGGCGATCATCTCGATTTTAAATTGCGATAAGTGGAAGAATAGACCATTCCCTTTTGCTAAAAGACTTTATACTGCATTTTTCTATTGTTTGTTAGTTGGTGTAATGATAGTAGTAAGTTATCTCTTTGTTGGTTTTGGGATCTTGGGGCGGGATCTCCAGTCCTATGGTGAAAAACATTTTTCTTATTGGTTATTTTTATATGCAGCCCAAGAGAGATGGGGAATGAGTGGTGGCGAAAAAAATTACTTTCTCTATTTCTATCGTGGCATAGGTGACTCCTTTTTAAATTTCCAAGGAGTAAATACAAAATTTCGAATAGACTTTTTAAGCCCATGGTCTTCCAAAAATGCTGCTTACAATGGGAATCTTTTTTTCTGGCTTTTAATCCTAGCCATGGGAATTTTGAATTTGAGAACCATGGTACGCAAATTCCCAAAAGAGATCATCATTCTATCTGCTTGGTTAATTCCTTCCATACTTTTCTATAGTTGGTGGGAAGGATATTTCTTTGAATTTTGGGTGGGAGTTACAATAGGACTTTGGTTGATGAGCTTTTATATTTTGAGATCTTTCGAATTTCCTATGCTTAGGCAAACATTTCGAGCAAGCACCACTGTAATTTATTCAATAGTCGCTTTATTTTTATTTAGTTTTAATTTTACTTACTCAACTCTACCACGATCTAAAGGAATCCAATATGGTTATTTAGAAGGGTTCAAGGATAGAGTCGAAAGAATTGCTAGAGAGAAAATTTATAAATAATTATGCTATTTAACTCTACAGAATTCTTAATTTTCTTTGTTACAACTTTAATCTTGGGAAATATTCTCAAGAGCAGAACTCAAAAACTTATGCTTTTAGTTGCGAGTTATATCTTTTACATGGGCTGGCATCCTGCAACTATTTCTTGTGATTCCTATCGAACGTCTTCTTGGATAGAGTCCATAATCGACAAATCATTCTGTGAATACAAGATCAATCTTTACATTCTTATTCTATTAGTAAGCACCTTAATCGATTATTTTGCAGCTAGATGGATGAGTATAGAATCTATTTCCCAGAAAAAAAGACGCATCCTTTTAACAATTTCCCTTTTAACAAATCTAGGAATTCTCGCTTACTTCAAATATACTAATTTTTTAATTGGCCTTGTTAATGACCTTTTCATAAATCCTGAGTCAACACTACCCAATATTGATATCATTTTACCTGTTGGAATTTCTTTTTATACCTTCCAATCTATGAGTTATTCTATAGATGTCTTCAATCGCAAAATTGAAGCACGAAAATCAATTTTAGATTTTGCAGTATACGTTGCCTTCTTTCCTCAGTTAGTTGCAGGTCCGATAGTAAGAGCGGAGACATTTTTCAGAGACCTAGACAAGAAACTTCCTGTTCTTAAAGAAAATATCCAAGTTGCGATCTGTTTGATTTTGATTGGATTCACTCGTAAAATTGTTTTTGCAGATAACTTAGGTCTCGTTGTTGATAAAACTTTCGCTAACTATGCGACTATGAACCCATTAGAAATTTGGGTGGGAGTGCTTGCATTTGGATGGCAAATTTATTTTGATTTTGCTGGTTATACAGACATTGCAATTGGAGTTGCTAGACTCTTTGGATTTCAATTCGATCCTAACTTTAACTTTCCTATGACAGTGAAAAGTATCAGCGAGCATTGGAGTAAATGGCATATATCATTTTCAACTTGGATTCGCGATTATATTTATATCCCATTAGGTGGTTCAAGAATCAGCGAATGGGTAACTTACCGAAACTTATATATCACTTGGCTTTTTGCTGGATTGTGGCATGGAGCCGCCTATCACTATGTTGCCTGGGGTGTTTGGCAAGGGGTAATGCTTACTATCCACAGGGAGTATTCTAAATTACAGATTTCACCTAAACTGAATCAGAAGTTTGGGAAATCGTATGAAATTTTTTCTCGTATTATTACAATGTTTTTTCTATGCTTTGGATTTGCCATGTTTAGAGCTGAAACTCTCACAAAGGCAAAAGAAATGATACTTTCTATGTTATTCTTAGGACCATCGAAGACCACGATTACATCTTTCTCTAATTATAATTATGCGATTGTTCTTATTATTTGTTTTATAGCGAGTTCTTATTTCTCGAAAAGAAAAACTGACTGGGTGGTCGGACATACTAAAAAGTGGATCTACCCTCTTTTTATCTTAGTTAATATATTTCTTATTCTAATATTTGGAGTAACAGAAAGTCAAAATTTCTTATACTTTGCTTTTTAAAAAATACCAATGAAAGAATATATCAAATTCATTTTAGATAAACGTTTATTAATAGTATTTCTAATGCTAAGTAGTTTCGAGCTTTGTCTTCAATTGGGGGTTTATCAGCCTCTGCTTAAGAAGAATTCCTATGCAGCAAATGTTTACAGAATTACATCTCATGCAAAACAGAGCCGAGATCAATTAGATCCTGATATTCTAATTCTGGGAACCTCAGTCGCTTTCGAAGGACTTTCTGTACGGATTCTAAATGAAAAATTAAGTAGCCTAGGTTATAAAGTTCAATCTCTTGCGATTCCTGGTTCAGAACTAGTTGTCCAATATGAAGTCTTAAAAGAAAATCTTAAAGTTTATCCAAATGTAAAAACCATCATTCATGTTATGGAACCGGGTATGCCTTGGGTTGATAGAGATGAGCTTATTCTGCCTACTTTAGCAATGCTTTCTGAAACAAATAATTTTGATTCCATAAACACAATTCAGGATTTCGAATACAAGGTTGGCTGGCAGGATAATATGTATCTAGCATTCAAATCGATTGCCTACCGTCGTGATATAAAAGATTTTCTTTCTGAGCCGCAAGAGAGAATTAAATATATAGGTAGAGATATTCGTGACCCAAATACTGATCCTTGGGATTATGATAATGATCATACAGAATCAATTGATGCATACAAAATATCTAACTTAGATGAATGCATGAAAAAAGTTAACCCAGCCAATAATGAGCCTATCCCTTCAGGCTCCGACAAGCGCCATAAGAAAATGCTTTTTGATACCTGTGCCTTATCTGTTGTAACTACTTTAGAAAATGGTGAAACTGAAAGTACAAGAAGATATTTTCGTCGCTTAACTAAAATGTATGAGCTTATTCCTAAAGATAAAATCAAAGTATTGCATGTGTTCGCACCCTACTCTCAAATCATTTCTGAATTCGGCCGAGAAAGCAGAAGACCTCTCTGGGAAAGAGAGCTAAACTCTGTGATGCAAAACGTTTTTAACCAAGAAGCTGACGTTATCAATCTCGAACGCCTATTAGATGGACCTGATAATGGAAAGTATTGCTTTGATCTAATTCACTTGAACCAACAAGGCAAGGAAAAATTTTCAAATGAATTAGGTGATATTTTATTCAAACGAATCAAAGAGAACAAATTGTAACTTAAAATTTCCCCCTATGACTATCCAAGAAGCACAAGACAAAGTTGATCAATATATCAAAGAAATAGGTGTTCGCTATTTTTCAGAATTAACAAACCTCTCCATTCTTATGGAAGAAGTGGGAGAGCTATCAAGACATTTTTCTCGAAAATTTGGAGATCAATCCTATAAAGATACTGAAAACCCAGATGATTTCAAAAAAGAATTTGGTGATGTACTCTTTGTTTTAATTTGCTTAGCCAACCAAACAGGCGTTTCTCTAACGGAAGTTTTTGACTCAACCCTCGAAAAAAATTCTTCTCGTGATAAAGACCGTCATAAGAACAACCCTAAATTAAAATCAAATTAATCGCAAATCATACGAAATCAATGCTCAGTATTTCTATAAAGCTAGCTCAAGTTTTTTGGCTCTTGGATCTCTATTATACTTGAAAATACCGAATTTTGTTTTTTAAGCTTTCAGCTGTTTGAGAAACTCCATTCGAATTAGCAGTCATTTCTTCCAGACCCGAAGCAGTAGACTGTGTCAGATCATTGATATTATAAATAGCTTGGGATACTTCACCTATCGCATTCTTCTGCTCTTCCATAGCTAATTTAATGGCTGCAGTAATCTGGTTGAGTCCATCCACTTCCTGGTTAACCAATTGATTGATCGTCGATTGTGATCCCATCTGTTTGTTGATTGTATTTGTTAAATCTGAGAAAGTATTCACACCTTTAATGATCGATTGAATCAATTGGGCAGTATTGGAGATTATGATTGTTCCTTGGTCTATTTCTTTTTCATTAATCTTAATTAAATCATCTATTTCCTTGATACTCTCTGCTGTTTTGTCAGCAAGCTTTCCAATCTCATCAGCAACTACAGCAAAACCCTTTCCATAATTCCCTGCACGTGCCGCTTCAATGGCAGCATTCAATGCAAGAAGATTGATTTGTTCTGATATAGAAGTTATGATTTCAACTACACTTGTAATTTCTTGAGAAGACTCACTGATTTTATTGATTGAATCTTTCATTTTAACTAAAGAAACTTCACCCTTCTGACCTTCATCAACAATGGTTCCCACTTTGGAAGAAGCATCTTGTACTTTTAATCCCATATCTGAAATGATAGAATTCATTTCTTCCATTTTATCTCTAAGAATGATTACCTTTCCACTTTGGTTCTCAGCTTGGCTATTGACATGGTCTACACCTGCACTAACCTCTTCAATAGATGCAGAAATTTCTTCAGCACTAGCTGCTTGGGTCTGAGCATTCCCAGACAAAGAAGTTAAAGCCGCTGTCATTTCTTCTGAAGAAGAAGCCAAATCATCTGAAACTTCTTGGTTAGATTGCAATATATCTTTAAACTTTTGGATTAAAGAATTTAAATTACTGCTTAAATTGCCAATTTCATCATCACTTAATACAAGGAGATGTGTTTTTAAATCACCCTCAGCCATTTCTTTCAATCTTTTTGAGGCTGATTTAAGCGGAGAAATCTTTTGTCCAACATTATAGGCAAATGCAAAAATAAAAAGTATGATTAAAGTTACGATAACGTATATTATGCGTAGAGTAGAATCCAAAGAAGGTGTTTCAATGGAATCATAATCTAAGATAGAGACAACCGAAACAAATTGGTTCATAGGCTTTAATTCTTGTTTAATGAAGAATTCATTATTTATCTTAAATTTTCCCATTGAATCTGCATTTTCATTGGCTATTTCCAACCACTTACTATTTTTGAAACTTGCATGATTAACTTTACTTATTACATTTTGGTCTTGGTCAATTAAAGCAAGAAATCCGCTCTTCCCAAAGACAGCTCTACGAGAATAAGAATCAAAATACTCTGCTATACGGTAAGTTCCAACTATATATGCAATTGGAACTGAAGTGTCATTTAGTATCGGTCTAACAATGGCTTGAACCGGATTCCCGAAAATTGAGATGAATACTTTTGAAGCTGATGTTTCGAATTTTTTTTCTTTAATTAATTCACTGATTTCTGAATAAGAACTTAGGCTACTTCCAATTATTTTACTTTCTTTGTCTTCTCTGTAACTAGCGAAAACTCTCTCATTTGAGGAAGTTATAACTACTAAATTTTCAAGGAAGAAAGATGATTCATTGCGGGCAATTCGGTTGATAATCGAATCAACATCATCCTTTTTTCTTTTCTCTAAGGCATTCATTAATGCTTGGTTGTTTGCAATCTCAGAATAAGTAGATTGTCTTAGTTCAATAAATTCTTCAATAGGTTGCAGATTAGATATATTTATATTCCGCATTTGCTCAGAATAAATTTTAAATGTAGAATCCACTGCAAAAGTATAAGACATCAAGGATATGACTATGCCAATAGTGAGAATTCCGATTCCTGCGAAACCAACAATAATAACTTGTAATTTGGATAGCATTGAAATTTTTTCTATATGGTTTTTTGGAAATAATCCTAAGCTACGGTATTTAGAAAAAACGCTGTTAGATGAATAAAATATAATCAGAATACTTAATAAACCTGTAATAAAATATATCCCCGAATTTATTAAGCCTTGTGAAGCAGTGCCGTTTGTAATAAAAATTGTTGAAAAATATGAAAAAATAGCGGGTAATGCCCATCTGTAAAATCCATTTAAACTATGTCGAATTCCTAAGTGATTGAATTTCTCAAGAGCTTTGTTATAAACCAAGTCAGAGACATCTTCTCGTTTGGTTAAAGACTCCAGGTATATCTTAATGGGTTTAAGATGATAGGAAAGATAAATGGCTACCCAAATTATACTAAGCAAGCCATAGATGATCGTGATTAAAATCCCTACTTTAATTTGATCAGCAGAGGCATTTGAAAAATAAAAAGAGAGAAGAATGCTTAATGGAACTAAAATAACATATAAAATGACTTCTGTTTTTAGAATGTATTCACGAAGAAATTTGCCGTAATTTAATTTGGATAGATCCAACTTGTTCATAAATATAGTATCGGAATCAGGAGTTGGATTGTCAATCCTAGGATCAAAAAGAATATTTTACTGCGAGACTTCCCCCGTAAATTTCTTTTTCTCCATAGATTGCTTCCATAGTCAATTTTAAGAGAAAAAAGTCTAATTCTAGACCTGCAATTCCATAACTGATGCTTCTTTTAGAATTTCCAGTAGCTGAAGAAGTGAGAGAAAGTGTTCCTGCTTGTTGTATGGATCCATCCTGGTTAAAATATTGTTGGTATTCTCTAGGAATATTACTATCTTGTAATCCACCCGTTTTAATTACAAAGGGACCGTTTCTTTGTAAACGAATAGAACTAATTCCATTATTCCAAGTATAACCACCTCCACCATAGAGAGTGAGTATCCAAAATACATTGATTCCTGTTCGAATATCTGCATTATAAGTTTTAGTTTCTGTTGAATAATTAAATGTGGTATCTCCCCCCCAACTCGCATCAAAGGAGCTTAATTTAAATTCTTCCGCTTTTTCATTTTGGGATTGGATAGCATAATTTTGCTTGGAGTAATGGTAGCCAGCTCCAAAATTTAGACCTGTCCAAGTAAAGAGAGAATATCCAAATGTAACTGGATCTAGTACCTGGTATCGAATCATACCTCCCATAGATTTCATATTTCCTTGGAGGCGTAGATTTTCTTTTGCAGCTGAGAGACCTTTTGCATCTCCTTCTGAAACATTTATATCCATTCCATGAAGATAAACGGTAAACCTACTAAATATTGAATTCGATTTCATGCCTAGCAACCATCCTACATTGAAATCAAGGTTTACCGTAGGATTGATTGACAGTCCGCCATTGGGCAACTTGGGTAGAGTTACCTCTGAGGTTTGGATCACAACATCATCTTTCTTAACTCCAGCAATGCCTAATCCGAAACCTATTTGGAACCTTTTCACATTTCCCACTCCAACACTGTTGCTAACGATTTGATTCATGAAAGTAGCTTCTGTATTATTTTTCAGAATTTCTGGCAAATAACTGTATTCTATCTGGTTAGCTGTTCTATCCAATTCACTTTGGATATCACTAGTAATATAACTACAAACAGCACCTGTACAAACATATTGAGCTTCCAATTGTGAGGAAAATAGAAAAGAAGCCGAAAAGAATAGAATGAGAGAATAAATGAAATGGTATAATCGAATCATATTTGTACCTTCAAAAGTATATGACAAATGAAAAGCTCTTATCAATCATTTATTTCCAAACTAAAGATGATTATTACGAAAAAACGATTCTTCTCCCTATTGATTCTAGGGCAAATCTTGCTCACCTTTTCTATTGTGAGTGAAGAAACCAGAGAAAAAAAGCAAAATCTTCTTCGTGTTCTGCCTGCCTTTCGACCTGAAGAATGTGATTGGGCAATTCGAAAGTTTATCTGCCTTCGCTGTCTTAAAAATGGATTCCAGTATGCTCAGAACATTACTTTTGATTGGGAAGACAGACCTCTACGCTTGCATGGTTGCTATTCCGAGGCTAAGGGCTTTTTCCCTATAGAAGAAGGACGAGATCATTCTACAGATTTCTCTCAATGAAATTCTATATTAGTTCATTTTTTTCTTGCTATCTAAATCCTATTACCGAGAATTCTCGATATGAGTTGGAGACGTTTTTTTAAACATTTTTTCTACCGGTTTCGTTCTATTCATAGAAGTTTCTCTAAAGAGAGCTTAGAGCATATTACCCAAGCAATCACTGAATCAGAGAAAGAACATGATGCAGAATTGGTATTCGCACTAGAGTCTGGGATCTCTCCCCTATTAGCATTAAAAGGCTTTTCTGCCAGACAGAGATCAATAGATGTGTTCAGCCAACTCCGTATTTGGGACACGGAGAAGAATTCGGGTGTTCTTCTTTATCTTCTTCTTGCTGATCATGATATCGAAATACTCGTAGACCGTGGAATCAATAGCCTAACAAAGCCTGAAGAATGGGAAGCGATTTGTAGAGCTATGGAAGGAAATTTCCGAGAGGGAAAGTTCGAAGAAGGTGTGAAGTTAGGAATATTAGAGATAACTAAAATACTGAAGAAGCATTTTCCAAAGACTGCTGGAGATAAAAACGAAATTCCAAATCGACCTGTAATTCTTTAATTTCATATTAAAGGACTACAGGCCTAATTTGAGTTCAAATTATCTGATTAATTTAAGATTATTTTAGACAGGTTTGAAGAGCAGCGATATTGGAAGACTTCTCTAAACACTCTAGATCAAATTTACCTTCCATACAATCTTTTTTCAATTTGCCCATCAGAGTTGCTTTCATGGGAGCAAATTTTGCTTTGTCTTCATCACTTGCTTGGTCAGCGATTTTGTCAAAAACACCATTCAATGTTGTCTCACACTGTTCGCCTGTATAAACTGATCCACCACCGCAATTAGCAAATCCTACTACAATTGATAAAACTGCAATCATTAGAAACTTTTGATTCATTCTACTACATCCTTTCTTATTTAAAGGATATATTTTTAGAACTTGGAAAGTTGGAAAGTCCTTTTCCAAGTAGGATTTATTTTAATTGGTCCCTAGCATCCTCATAGCCCTGCAAGATCAATCGATTGGATTGTTTCTTCGAAAAATTCATAATCGAACCAAGGCCTAAATTTCGAGTAGGTGCAATTGTTCGAATTCGGACGTTTCTCGTTTCATGAATGAAGCTGTAGAGAAATCCCTCAAAAGGAGACATTTTTTGGATCTTGTCTCTCTCCATTTGCAGAAACTTATGGATCATTTGGTAGGAACCAACAAGAGCGAGTTCAAAAACCCTCTCAATAGCATCTCGGTTAGATCTAGGAGTCTCCAAATCCATATCAGCACCAACAGGAGATAACAAGACTACGATGATATCGCGAGCTCCCGCTTCAATAACTGGCTGAATGGGTGTATTTGCCATCAAGCCACCATCCCAATGAGGAATACCATTGAGATACTGCCAAGGAAAAACTAGAGGAATCGCACTTGAAGCTAGGATATGAGCAAGAGTGATTTCCTCATTGGAGAAGTATTTTAATTTTGCACTTAGAATATCAACAGCAGAGATGAAAATTTTCTTCTTTGATTCCTTACAGGCTTGGAGATCTATATTTTCTTCTAGAAGGTTTTGCAAGGGAGTGATATCAACTATGGGAGTGAATTTTCTGGTGAGGAAGCGCCAAATGGTTCGCCAAATAGAATAATGGAAAACTTTATCCTTTTCTATACTTTCCCAAAGATGAATGAGATGGGCAGAATCCATACCCGACGCTATCGCAACGGTGTTGATGGCTCCAACCGAAGTTCCTGCAATGAAATCGGGACGAAATTGTATCTCTTCCAAGTATTTTAAAACACCGGCTTGGTAGGCACCTCGTGCTCCGCCACCAGATAGAACTAGAGCTGTTTTCTTCATTTATAAATATTAACTGCATCCAAATTTAGCAGGGATTCGTCTTGTGTTTTTTATATTCTTGTCTGAAAATACATCAAATACAGATCCCATTTTGTCTGAATTAGTTCATTTTACCGAATGTCTGAGGGAAAAAATGATTTTTCTTTTCACCTAGGGATCTTATTTTTGAATAACAATATAAATTGGAGCCAATTACATGAGATTTATTTTAATTTTTCTAATCGCACTCTCACCTTTACTAGCGAATCCCAATTCTAAAGAAGCGAAAGAGATGAAGGAACTTTCCAAAAAAATATGTGCAAAAACTGCAGAATGCATGCGTAAATCAGCAGCAGGTCTTCCAGCTGATCAAAAGAAAATGGTTGAATCTATGATTCCTTCTATGGACGTTTGTGCAAATAATCACGTTGCTGCTGGGAATCCTGCTGAGCCTTACCAAAAGATAAGTAAAGAGGATTTAGAAGCGATGAAGAATTGTGTGAAAGATACAATGAAACTATCCTGTGAACAACTCATGGATGAAGAAAACCAACCCAATTCTTGTAATAGATTCAAAGAATAATCCATTTCCGACTAACCATCTTTAATATAATATTTTAAAGATGGTTTAGTTTAAAGTAAAAAACTTGCCGATCCAAATCTTTTCCAGAATTTGGTTATGAGGCAATGAAAATAAGTTACATCAATCAAACCTTTAGGAGATTAGTTTACTTATCTACCCTCATTTGTCTTATTTTTCTGAATTGCTCCACCTCTCTAAATGAGAGTCTCAATGATCCAATTGTTTTACCGAAGACCGATTTTCGTTTAGAATTCCGAGGGACAATTCAAAAATATCCGACCTTCATAAGACCACCTTTTAAATTACAAGCCAGAGCTTATTCTTGTCCTGAATTATTAGAAAATCAAATTGATCATGTCGCATTAAAAGATTATCCAGAATGCATGAATAGTTATGTTGAGAAGATTCAAGAATTCCCAAGCAATGAATACAAACTTGACTTAGATGTTCCTGAAAATTGGACACATGCTTATATTGAACTCCTAAATATCGACGAGACTAGAGGAATGTATTCTCCTGGACATAATCCCTATTGGTTCAGCTATACTGATGGAGAAATCATAACTTTTCGAAACGATTTTATGTTTAGATCACAAGAAAATCCAGTTCCGGATAAGAAACAACTTGAACTCGCGAATCGTTTTTCCCCACTTATCTTTCTTAAATCTGATAAGATTGAAATACCAAGCAATCTCGAGAAATTTCGCTCCTATAAAACTTTATTTAAAACACAATCAAAACTAACAAAATCAGGCTTACCCCTAACAAAATACGAATCAAACGATATACCTTACTTTTCTCTCCCAAATCCTGAAGAAATCCCCAATTACAATAGAGAGAAAGATCCAACTCATATTTATTTTCATGTAAGATATGCAAATACAAGTCTATCTGGAACCCAAGAAGAAGCACTGCCAGGGTTTAGAGATAATTCGAATTACTGGTATGAGATCGGAGACGGGAAATATGTTATTTCCTACTGGCTTTGGTTTGATAATAACCATGGGCCGAGTCCTATGGGCAATTTCCACCAAGGTGATTTGGAATCCTATGCTGTTCTCTGCGATGCAAAAGGTAATCCACTTAGAATTTTAACTACTGGGCATGATCACATAACTCTTGATACAGATTGGAAAAATATAAACTCGCTTAACCACCATCCATTATTATATATTGCTTCTGGCAATGGCTCAGATGGAGGCAATCCAATCTCAGCCTACGGTAATTATGAAGTGAAACTAGAAGCTGGAAATAAATTATTCAATTATCTTGCTGATCCTAGAGATATTTTCCCAGAGGCTGGAAATGATAGTAAGATTATTCTTCCAGCAAATCTTCAAAAAGAAGATTTGAAATCTATTCGAATTGGAAATGGAATAGATAATAGTTCTCGAACAATTGATTTATCGAAACAAGTTTTCCGATCTATCTCAAAATTAGTTCCCTGGGAAGAACCTGGCTGGATTAACAAAAAGTCGGTGGAAGATCCAGATGGCCAGCATATTGTTGATCCCAATATTGCAGACTTTTTAGAATTCAATGGAAGAATTGGATCTCATCCCAATAAGGAATTAAAGTATTTCCAGTTAAAGCAATTTGGTGAAAGCCCAAGGAATGCTCCTTTCAAGATAAACATTGAACAACACTATACCTATGAAAAACCTCGAACGGATAGAAAGTATTCTGGAAGAGAGGGTGATTATGGTCCTAAATTCTTAGGTGATGCAAACACTCCCCAGTTCACACCCAATTTTATTAGCAATAGTAAAACCAAATAAGATCTGTCGAGTATTCAGGTAGAGTTAATGAAAGTCCTTGTATAATTTCTTAAACATTATTTTTTCTAAGGTGTTAGGTGAGATGAGTCGAAGCAGCTTCATCGCAAAACCTGACTTATCTATTGTCACCAATTTCGATTTAGGATTTTCAACTGCTTCCAGTATACTTAAAGCAACCTCATATGCAGTCTTGATTTTGCCAGAGGCCTGTTCTTCTTGCAAAATAGAACCATCTGCATCCAGACCCGACTGACGAAGTTTAGTCTTAGTATAAGGCACACAGACTAGAATGGAACGAACATCCTGTTCACTCATTTCAATGCGAAAAGATTCCATTGCTGCATGTACAGCTGACTTTGATGAGGAATAAGCCGCTCTACCTGGAACGCCGTACAAGGCTGAGACAGTAGAAGTACTAATCACTACTCCCTTAACTTTAACAAGCTCAGGAACCAATCCCTGAATGAGACGAATGGGACCGAAGAAATTGGTTTCAAAAGTCTGTCTAAATACATCCATTTTTGTTGATTCGAATCTTCCATGAGCAGTGATTCCTGCGTTATTGAAAATTACATCAATACCAGATGGATTGGATTTCAGAATAGATTTTAGAGCTTTTTCCACTTGATCTGACTTGGAAAGATCACAGGCAATGGAAATCAATTCTGATTTTACTTGTCCATTTTCAGAACCATGTTCCTGCTCGTTTTTATTTTTTATTGCGCTTGTTATATCCTGCTTTGAATCTTTTGTTTTTTTAGTTTGGGTTATCTTAGGATTGCGAGAAAGTAAATAGATTGTCGAGGCAATCCCGTCCAGTCTATGGAAGATTGCTTCGCCTATTCCACTCGAAGCTCCTGTGATCAAAACTGTCTTGCCCTTCCAAAAATTGCTATTCACGCGTATTTATTCCTCATTCTTAATTAAGATTGCAACAATAGTAATCCTTCTGAATATTCCTCTATTGTAAAATGCATTTCGTAAATTCTTTCATAAATACAACGAAAATTACTTGATAAATATATTGAAATTGTTCTGATAATCCCTATGTCCAAAAAATTCATTTTCATCCTTTTTCTAGTTCCTTGGATCTATTGCACGGCCGCAGAAAGAAAAATCACAATTCCTAAAAATTGCGATTCATTTAATTCTTGTTACAAGAAATCAGAATCCACTGATATTTATAGAAATAAAATTAGATATCTGGATGGTGCCTTGGAGTATTGGAGAACGACCGATGGGGAAGATGTTATGGTAAAAGCACTATTGGAAAGAGCGACTTACCTAGTAAAAGAAGCTGGTGGAGATACAGGCTACAAAGGCTCAGATATGAACTTGAAAGTTAGCCACAAGAAAGAATATAAAGAAACTTCCTACTCAGCTGCTATCCAAGATATTACTGATGCCTTAAAATATAAATCTTCTATGAACAAAGAAGACCAAGACTCAGCCAAAAATCTTCTCAAACTAGCAACAAACCTTTTGGATTCACTCTAAGTAAATTTAATCATTCCTGTAAGATAAAATCCAATAAAGAAACAATACGATGATAATCTATTCTCCGATTCTTTATATTCAGAATCGGAATAGTTCTTCTTCAAAAACGGATGGCAATTGGTATTTGCTTTCCAAAAGATTAAAAGAGACAAAGTTGAAGTGTTTAGAAAGAATCTTTCTGTAGAATTGTGTGCTGCGAGCATAAGCGTAAGGATCGGAAAATGCGATCTGCTTTTTCATTCGCAAGTAGTCTTTCTTTGTAGGAACCGTAAAATACAAAAATCGAGTAGACTTAGATAATTTTTCAGCTACCTTCTTTACATCCTTGTCTTCCATGTATTGGAAGACTGAGTTACAGATAATCAAATCCATAGGCGCATACTTTAAGTAAGGTGGGTTAAAATCTTGGAGGTTAGAGTTATGAATTTGGATGTGGACTTTTTCAATCCAAGCCTTAGATCTAAGTTCCTCTACACGTTCTGGGGAAGGCTCAACGGCAAGAACACGAGCGGGTTTAAATGCCTTCACAAACTCACGAAGTAGTGCTGCCTTTCCAAAACCAAAATCACCCAAACTTTGAACTTTAGTCTCCATCAAGGCAAAAAGTGCTTTCACATAACTAGCATGTTGCTTGGCATTAAAAACTCCGTCGATATCATAGGTCTCCCCGTAGAGAGCATCCCAATATTTTTCATCCATCACAAAACCATTGTTTGCTTTAGGATACATAATGGAGCCATCTCGTCTTGGAATAGTGGTTCATGATTTTTAAGGATTGATCAAGGAAATACTTTCATTGTTGGTTTGGATCTTGGTTTACTGTGGATTGATTTAATTTTAGTTCTGATTTTTAATTTAGTTTTTGGTTTAGATTTTGTTTGTTTTCGATTTTAGTTTTAGCTTTCGGTGTTGGTATTGATTTAGTTCAAGTTAATTGTGATTCAAATTTTGATCTTAAGAAAAGGAAGTATGGGATAAAATATTTTCATCCCATACTTCAGTTCTTCTAGTTGAATAGCAGCTTATTAAGCGCCGTGCTGTTTCTTCACGATATTCAAAGCAGATCCAGCCTTGAACCATTCAATCTGTTGTGCATTGTAAGTATGGTTCACAGAAATCTCATCCTTTGAACCATCTTTATGATTCAGAATTAGAGTCAGTGGCTTTCCTTCTGCAAAACTTGTAAGTCCAGTAATATCAATTGTATCATCTTCTTGGATTTTGTCGTAATCAGCAGGGTTCGCAAAAGTAAGCCCCAACATACCTTGTTTCTTCAGGTTTGTTTCATGAATCCTTGCAAAAGACTTCACAAGAACTGCTCGAACTCCCAAGAATCTAGGCTCCATAGCCGCATGCTCTCTGGAAGAACCTTCCCCGTAGTTCTCATCCCCAACTACGATAGATCCGATTCCTTTTGCCTTGTAGTCTCTTTGGGTTGCAGGAACCGCACCATAAGCTCCTGTCAATTGGTTCTTCACCTCATTGGTCTTGCCATTGAAGAAGTTGGTTGCTCCGATCAAAAGGTTGTTGGAAATATTATCCAAATGTCCCCGGTATTTCAACCAAGGGCCAGCCATAGAAATATGATCTGTAGTACATTTTCCTTTAGCTTTGATAAGAAGCTTAAGTCCCGTTAGATCCTTACCATCCCAGGCAGTAAAAGGATCTAGTAATTGCAGACGATCCGACTTTGGATTCACAGAAATTTCAACCTTAGAGCCATCAGCAGCAGGAGCTTGGTAGCCAGCATCTTCTACAGCAAAACCCTTAGTTGGAAGTTCAATACCAGTAGGAGGATCTAACATAACATCTTCGCCCTTTTCATTCTTGAGTGTATCCTTCAATGGATTGAAAGTTAAATCGCCAGCTATGGCAATAGCGGTTACTAATTCAGGGCTTCCCACGAATGCATAGGTGTTCGGGTTCCCATCATTTCTCGATTGAAAGTTACGATTGAATGAATGAACTATAGTGTTCTTCTCTTTCTTCTCAGCACCTACCCTCGCCCACATTCCAATGCAAGGACCACAAGCATTTGCAAATACCTTAGCGCCAATCTTATCAAAAGTCTTGATAAACCCATCTCTCTCAATCGTAAAACGAACCAACTCTGATCCAGGAGTGATGGAGAATTCTGCTTTCGGTTTCAAATTCTTAGCAGATGCCTGCTCAGCAAGAGATGCTGCACGAGAGATGTCTTCGTAAGAAGAATTTGTACAAGATCCAATGAGTCCAGCTTCTACCTTAGTTGGCCAACCATTTTTCTCAGCAGCTTCTTTCATCTTAGAAATCGGAGTCGCCAAATCAGGTGTAAACGGACCGTTGAGATATGGTTCCAATTCGTCTAGATTGATTTCAATTACTTGGTCAAAGTATTTTGCAGGATCTGCATACACTTCTGGGTCAGCAGTTAGATGCTCCTTGTTCTTGTTAGCTGCTTCGGCAACATCGGCACGTTCTGTAGCCTTGAGATATCTTTCCATGGACTCATCATAGCCAAAGGTAGAAGTAGTTGCCCCAATCTCAGCACCCATGTTACAGATTGTACCTTTCCCAGTGCAAGAAAGGGACTCAGCACCAGGGCCGAAGTATTCTACGATGCAACCTGTTCCACCTTTTACAGTAAGAATGCCAGCTACTTTTAAGATGATGTCTTTAGCAGAAGTCCAGCCATTCAATTTGCCAGTTAGTTTAATACCAATTAGTTTAGGAAATTTCAATTCCCAAGGAAGACCTGCCATTACATCACAGGCATCCGCTCCACCAACACCGATGGCAACCATACCTAGCCCACCTGCGTTCACAGTATGAGAATCAGTTCCAATCATCATTCCACCTGGGAAGGCATAATTCTCTAGAACAACTTGGTGGATGATACCGGCACCTGGCTTCCAAAAACCAATTCCATATTTATTGGATACCGAAGCGAGGAAATCATAAACTTCTTTGTTAACATCGTTTGCTTTGCTGAGGTCATCTTTTGACCCTACTTGAGCAGTAATTAAATGGTCGCAGTGAACAGTAGAAGGAACCGCTACTTTAGGACGACCCGCTTGCATGAATTGTAATAATGCCATCTGAGCCGTTGCATCTTGCATAGCAACTCTGTCGGGTGCAAAATCAACATAATCTTTGCCACGAGTGAATGCCGATTTTGCATTACCATCCCAAAGATGGGAATAAAGGATTTTTTCAGTTAAAGTAAGTGGTTTGCCAACTGCTTTACGCGCTGCACCAATAGCTTCGCCCATTTTCTTGTAACGAGCTTGGATCATTTCAATATCAAATGCCATTTTGTCTCCTAGAGAATCGAATTTAACGATTTATCTTTCCTTTATCTACCTGCAAACTTTTCCTTCAAGGAAAAAATGGAGCTAATTTTTTGTTATTGGGCGCTCGGGCGGGCTCTCCCTCTGGTCAATAAATTGTTAAATGATTGTCTTCCTCGCGCCTAGTGGCCAGTTGGGTACGCCAAGGTCGCTGCGGAGACAATCATTTAACATGGGATGATCATTTACCAATTTATTGACCCCGCTCGATCCCTAGCGCTGGGGATTTCCTCTACTAAAAGAAAATAGCTCTGGTACAAAATATTTTATTGTTAGTTGCCAGTATCCATTAAGTGGAAAATATAGCAAACATTTGTTAATTTTTATTTAGATTTATCACACTGTGTGCCAAATTCATCGAGAATTTGGCTCCATGATAGCCTTCTTTGAGGTCGATGGCAGTGTGGGCGGTTGTCCTTCTACGTATGGAAGTGAGACTACATTGTTACTACAAAGTCGCTGCGGTGTTAGACACTTCGCTACTCTTAGTAAATCTCTAAATTTATTTCTAAAAATAATCAAAGTATACGTTCCATCTGTTAGATAACAGTCTTCTTGAGATTGCCTATCGATACCGTAGTATTGAATCCTACGCTTCACAATCCTACCATTCCCACGAGTAATTCTTCTAATTTAAGACAATTTAGGATTTACGAAATCGCACAATCGAGGGAATAAAGATAATATGCAAATTTTAATTTCTGATGAACTTATTAATGGAACAGTCTCTAATCAATTTAATATAGAAATAGAAGATGAAGAAATAACCATCGAGAAATTAATTGAAATGAGAGTATGCAACGAAGTAGAAAATTATAACAAAAAACTTCCAGAATATTTTCAAGGGCTGGTAGAACCTACTGAATCCGAAAGTACCCTTAACGGATATAAACTCAAAAAATATAAGATGATTGATGCAGAAAAACAAGTCTACTTAGCTCTTGCTGCCTTCCAAAAAAATAGCTATTTCGTATTAGTCGACGACATCCAAATCGAAAACCTCAATCAGAAGATTAGACTTGATATTAATTCCAAGATATCATTCATAAAGCTTACACCATTAGTTGGTGGGTAAAATTAAAGTTATGGGATTAATAGACGCAATTAATAATATTTTCTGGAAAGAACAAAAATATGAAAGTGAGTACAAAAATATTTTACAACAATCAATAAATGAACAATCTCTAATTGCAAACTATTATTATTCAATTTCATTTTCTCAAATACCAACTTACGTTAATAATGTTAAAAATTGGGAAGTTTATAAAAAAATAGAATTCATGAAATTTCTTTGCCAAATATTAAGGAAAACTAAGAATTCCTTTCATGATTCAAACGATAAAAAGAAACAAAAAATATTAATGGCAAGCCAATATCTCAAGGTGTTATTCAAAAGTAAATTAGAACTTTCAGAGAGTGATTTATCTTTTTTTTATAAAGCGATAAGAGAGCTCAAATCCTTTAACAATTATTATGTAGCAGGTGATTGGCAATATTCTTATTTCTTTAACCAAGTTGAGTTCAATTATTTAAATAAAGAATTACCTGATTCTATGATAACTGTTTTAAAAGAAATTATTGAAACAAAGAAAAATATAAACTCATACAACTATAAAAGCGAAATAAAATTAGATGAAAAGATTAAATCTTTTCTCTTCCATTCTACTAATCCTGGCGAGAAGACCTTGCCCACTTATTTTGTTGGCGAGGATGGTTTTAAAGATTTTGCAAATAATCTTATAGAACAACAAAATGAAACTAAGAGAAACTTATGGTATAAATTAACTGCAATTGCTCAGAAAGCAAGCGGAGGTAAACCTTCTATAAAATATTTAAATGAAGCTAGAATAATTATAGATGCACTAGGAAAAGAAAACTTTAAAGATATTACACATTCATGGTTTAATTATATTATCAATCTAAAAGAAAGCATTACTACTGCCATAGAAAGATACGAATCGCAAGAATATTCTTATCAAATAATAGAATTTTTAAGCTCAATAAATTCTGATGCTATTAAGGGATATATTTGGATGACGACCTGCATTGACGATAAAGACACAATTCAATTAATCGGCAAATTAGCAGAAAGATGTTTCAGAAAAATTCCACAAAAAGGATCCGTGGCAACTTCACTAGGTAATTCTTGTTTATTTTATTTATCCTCTGTGAAAGGTTTGGATGGAATTGCACAATTATCGAAATTAAAACTAAAAGTTAAACAAAACTCAACACTTACTTTAATTGAAAAATATATAGATGAAGCTGCAAAGAAGATGGATATATCATCTGTCGAAATAGAAGATCTAGCAGTAGATGACTTTAATCTTAAAGAATTTAAATTAATTTATCCCTTAGAAGATTATAAATGCGTTATAGAGCTGACAGGCATAGGTAAGTCATCTATGAAATGGATAAAAAAGGATGGCCTAGAACAAAAAACCGTTCCTCAAATTTTGAAAACAAAATATTCTGATAAGCTTAAAAAGATAAAAGAACAGCAAAAGCAAATAGATCAAGCAACTTCCATACAGAAGGAACGTTTAGATAGAATCCTTCGTTCTGAACGAAAAATTTCTATTGAATATTTCAAAGAAAAGTACTTAAATCATGGTCTTTTAAGTTTTGTAATCAACAAAATTATTTTTAATTTATCAAATGTTAATGAATCAATTTTAGCGATCTATTACAATAAGAAATGGATAGACCTAAATTATAATGAAGTTAATATTGAAAATTTCAGCAATATCAACTTTTGGCATCCAGCGACTAGCAGCACAAATATAGTGAGAGAATGGCGACAGTTTCTTTTGGATGCACAGATTCAACAACCATTTAAACAAGCTTATAGAGAAATATATTTGTTAACAGAGGCTGAAATTAATACAAAAACTTATAGCAATAGAATGGCTTCTCATATACTAAAGCAACACCAATATGTTACTCTCGCTAAGGGTAGAAATTGGAAAGCAAAACTTTTAGGAGCTTGGGATGGTGGTGAGCATGATACTGCAGAACTTTATTTATCAGAATATAATTTAAAAGTAGAATATTGGATAAATGCATTAAATGCTGAGGATCAGTATACTAGTAGTGGTATTTGGAATTATGTTACTACTGATCAAATTAGATTTATCAATTCAGAAACTAATGAATTATTAGATCTTATTAATGTACCAATAATTGCTTTTTCAGAAGTCATGCGAGATGTTGATTTATTTGTAGGAGTTGCCAGTGTAGGCAATGACCCCACATGGTCAGATTCGGGAGGATTAATTACTTATAGAGATTATTGGCAAACATATTCCTTTGGTGATTTGTCAGAAATAGCTAAAAATAGAAAGGAAATTTTAGAAAAGTTAATTCCTAGACTCAAGATTGCTTCAGTTATAAAAATCGATGAAAAATTTGTTGTAGTAACTGGTAAATTAAGAACATATAAAATTCATATTGGAAGCACAAATATTTTAATGGAACCTAACGATCAATATCTGTGTATTGTACCTGATAAAAATTTGAAGACTCATTCTGAGAATATATTTCTTCCATTTGAAGGAGATAACGGACTTTCGATTATTATATCCAAAGCTTTTTTACTGGCTAACGATGAAATAATCACAGACTCAACAATCCTGTCTCAAATTAAAAGGTAATGGAACGATATAAGCAACAACTCATACTATCTGAAATTGGTTTAATTGGGCAGGAGAAAATTTCTAGTGCTTCTGTTTTAGTCATTGGTGCAGGAGGTTTAGGTTCCATAGTGACTGGTTTCTTAGGTGCTATGGGAGTAGGTAAAATTGGGATATGCGATTTTGATACAATAGAAGAATCTAACCTTCATCGACAAATTTTTTTTAGTCCTAATGATATTGGTTGTAAAAAGTCCGAGGTTTTATCTAATAAAATAAAAATTCAAAATCCATCCATCGAAATTATTTCATTTGCTGAAAGAATGAATGCTTCCAATTCTAAATTAAGTTCTGATTTCAATATTATTTGCGATTGCTCAGATAACTTAGAAACACGTTTCCTTATAAATAAGACATGCGAACAACTTGATAAACCTTTGATTCATGGAGCTCTGTCAGAATGGAATGGTTACATAACAGTATTTCATTATAAAAATAAATACAGTTTATTAGATCTATTTGAAATTTCTGATCTCTTACAAAATCAATCATGTTCCAAAAATGGAATCAATAGCACTATTTGCGGAATCATAGGTAGCTACATGGCAAATGAAGCTTTAAAGATTATTCTAAATATAAATTCAGTTTTAGATGGTAAATTACTTTATGTGAATGGATTAACAAATACAACCAAACACTTAAAGTTCAAGAAAATCGAAAAAATCAATTGATCTGAATTTGATTAAGAATTTATTAAATTTACATTCAGTTAACAAGTTAAGTATCTGCTCACCAAGATAAACTTCTGAGTAAAGTATAATAATATACTTCATGGATTAAACAAATTAAAATCAAAAGAATTCCAAAAATAAGTCGGTACTTATTGATTTTAAAATTAATTAACAATTTACTTAAAGCGGTAATTAAATTCAAACAACCTATAATTATTAGAATTCCTAATATTATTGCATCCACATTAAACTGAACTTCCCCCAAGAAACTGGAGACTCATTAAGCAATTAATTTTGCATAATTCATAGGACTGTTAAATCCTAATGTAGAATGTCTTCTCTTACGATTGTAAAAGATTTCTATATAGTCAAATAAAA
>Ga0210043_1000230_pt1 | contig 60453 bp, 67 predicted proteins | sample CryGeymet201501t_FD_183990 | JGI IMG/M metagenome (GOLD analysis project Ga0210043, IMG submission 183990) | Groundwater microbial communities from Crystal Geyser aquifers in Utah, USA - Crystal Geyser metaG 2015-01t (SPAdes) (version 2) | ecosystem: Environmental > Aquatic > Deep subsurface >... | reverse complement strand
CAGGTGCCGCCCCGGCCGCTGTCGCAGGTGCCAGCGAGGGCACAGGTTCCGCCCCGGCCGCTGACGCAGGTGCCAGCGAGGGCACAGGTTCTGCCCCGGCCGCTGTCGCAGGTACCAGCGAGGGCACAGGTTCCGCCCCGGCCGCTGTCGCAGAACACAACCCAGAAGCACCGACCACCACGGATCAAGGGCCTAGCGTTGAAGTCCCATCTCCCGTACCTCGAACAGAGTTCATAACCCTGCTGCGAAGGCTGCTTCAGGAGCCCGGCGATTTTTGGATTCGCCCCCTCTACTTGTATCCCGAAACCTTTCCCCTGGAGATACTGGAGCTCTGTAGGGAAGATCCCCGGCTTCTTCCCTACTTCGACATACCCCTGCAGCATGTAAATCAGGAACTGCTCAAAGCCATGGGCCGACCGGGAAACCGCGAAACCGCCCTCAATCTTATTCATACAATCCGCGAGCGGATGCCAAATTCAATGATTCGCACTAGCCTCATCGCCGGCTTTCCGGGAGAAACCGGTGTCCATCAGAAGGAACTCCTGACCTTTTTGGAAGAGGCGGAAATAGACTGGGCGGGTTTTTTTGCTTACAGCCTGGAGGAAGGCACCAGGGCCTACGACCTTCCCCACCGAGTGCCGTCAAAGACGGCGGTAACCCGGAAGGCGGCTCTCGAAGAAGTACAGGGACCAATAACTTCAAAAAGACTCCGTAGGTTCATTGGAACCCACCAGCGGGTTCTGGTCGAAGAAATCACCCCGGGAAGTCCACTTATGGCTATTGGACGAACCTGGTTTCAGGCCCCCGAGGTCGATGGCCTCACGGTAGTTCCGGGGGTTGGACCGGATGTTCAGCCGGGAGCCTGGCTCGAGGTAGTCATAGAAAAGGTCGGGGGGGTAGATTTGACTGCCCGCCCGGTTTAGAATAACCCTATGGAAGACACCCTGTTTCATAAAATTCTGCGCCGCGAAATACCCGCCGATGTAGTGTTCGAAAATGACGACGTCCTGGCCTTTCGGGACATAAAACCCCAGGCCCCTACCCACGTCTTAGTCATTCCGAAAATTCCTCGCCAAGACCTTCGGAATTTTTCGAGCCCCCAGGCCAGCGACAAGGAAGTTGGGAAGTTTCTCAAGGGAGTTGCCCTCACCGCCCGGGCCCTGGGCCTCGAAGACCACGGCTATCGAACGGTCCTCAACACCGGAGCAGGCGGAGGACAAGAGGTACCTTATCTCCACGCCCACATCTTATCGGGCCGAAAATTTACTTGGCCTCCGGGCTAGGGCGAGATCCTCGAAACCGAGCATGAACCCTGTAAAGCTCACCCAATTTTTACAGACCCTCAACCCTCGACAGTCCGATGCGGTCCTACACTACGAAAATCCGCTGCTCATTTTGGCCGGAGCTGGAAGTGGAAAAACTCGGGTCATTATTGGCAAAATTGCCTACCTCATTGGAAGCCAGGGAATCGACCCAAGTTCTATCTTGGCCGTAACCTTCACAAACAAGGCAGCAGAAGAAATGCGAACCCGGGCAGCAGACCTGGATCCTCGGGCTCAAGGGGTTCTCATCAAGACCTTTCACAGCTTCGGTGCCTGGCTCCTTCGGCGAAACGCCACCCACCTGGGACTCAGCTCCCAGTTTACAATCTACGACGATGAGGATCAGCTTACTCTCCTGGGTACTCTCTACCCCGAATCAAATAAAAATCAGCTTCGGGGAGTCGCCCGGCAAATATCTCGGGCGAAGGATTACGGCTTAAGTCCCGAACATAACCTGGACCAAATTACCGGCGATCCAGAGTTCCGCATCGCCTACCGCCGATACGAAAAGCGGCTACGAGAAATTGGTAACGTCGACTTCGGCGACCTGATTGGTCGGACAACCGAACTACTCACCCAGGAACCGTCAATTCGTCAACGGATCCACGATCGTTTCCGGGTCATTTTGGTTGATGAGTACCAGGACTCGAACCTGGCCCAAGATCAAATGCTCCGAGCCCTCACTGGGCCCCAGACCTACATCTGTGTGGTAGGGGACGACGACCAGTCGATTTATCGATTCCGCGGGGCCGAAGTGGCCAATATTCTGGAGTTTGCGACTCGATACCCGGGAACCGACACAATTCGGCTCGAGCAAAACTACCGTTCTACCGGGAGTATTCTCGCTCTGGCCGGAGCAGTCGTTTCGAAAAACGAGGGCCGTCTGGGCAAAACCCTGTGGACCGAGAATCCCGAAGGAGTTCTTCCCCAGGTCTACTACCTCGAAGATGGCGAAGAAGAAGCGGCATCAATTACCCAACTTCTCAAAGAAGACCTGGCAAAGGGTCGACCCCTCGAAGATACGGCAATCTTGTATCGAACAAACGCCCAAAGCCGGCTCTTTGAAACCTCGTTTCTCCACGGAGCAATCCCCTACCGAATTATTGGAACCCTTCGCTTCTACGAACGGGAAGAAGTAAAAGATGCCTTGGCTTTCCTTAAGTTCTTGGCGAACCAAAAGGATGAGGTTGCATTCCGCAGAATCATCAACAAACCGAGCAGGGGCCTGGGAAACGCAGCCCTCAGCCGAATTCTCGATCGAATAACCTCCGCCCGGGGCAACTTGGCTCTGTCTATCGAATACGCCCTTTCGGACCTTTCGTCGAAGGCCAGAAAGGGGGCCGAGGCATTCCTCTACCTGGTCCGCGACCTCGAACATCCCCCGGCCGCCGGTGACACCCTCACCGCTTGGCTATCAGTGGTCATCGAAAAAAGTGGCCTCGGGGAGTATCACCAAGAACAGGACGAGGTTGCGGGCACCCAAAAAATGCAGAACCTCGAGGAATTGCTCAACGCCGCCAGCCTCTACCCCAACAGCCTCGATGGGCTTACGGAATTTCTGGAGGCCGTCGAGTTAGACTCTTCCAGGGAAGAAACCGCCGAGGGGGTCGATGCGGTAACCCTCATTACCATACACAACACCAAGGGACTTGAGTTCACCCGGGTGCTCTGTACCGGAATGGAAGAGGGACTTTTTCCTCGGAACAACGACGACCCGCTGGAACTCGAAGAAGAACGGCGGCTATTTTATGTGGCCGCAACCCGGGCCCGAAAGGAACTCTATTTTTACTCCTGTGCTCGACGGCGAATTCACGGTCGGTATGTTGACTCGGCCCCAAGCCGATTTTTGGATGAAATACCACCCGAACTTTGCACCCGCCACTTCGGGTATGAGCCTACGGGATTTTCCAAGAAACCCTCTCGCCCCTATGAACAAAATTGGGGTAGACCAATTCCCCAACCCAGGGACAAAGCCTCAACGAATACCGTTCAATCTCAATACAAACTCGGGGATCGGGTGTACTCCGACGAATACGGCACCGGCGAGGTAAGAAAGGTCACCTTTAACGGTAACGAAGAGGTAGTGCTCGTTCAGTTCGCTACGGGCAAGACTGCAACCTTTCTACCCCGCTACACTCCCCTCGAAAAGGTAGCCGAATGACCCGTCACCGCCTTCCAGCTATCCGACGAGCCCGGGACTTTTGGCTCTACGGTTTCGACGACAACCGTTACCTAGACCTGTGGCAAAACGACGGTCGGGCCTACTACGGCCACAATCCTAAGGGCCTTGCCCTGGACCTCAAAAACCGCTTGAGTCCATCGCTGTACAGCCCCTTTCCCCACCCGGTTTTCGGAAAGGTGCTCAAGCTGGTTGCTCAAGTTTTTCCTGGGACAACTCCGCTCATCTTTCCGTCCTTCGATACTTTTTTGTCCTTCGCTCGGGAAAAGGGATTTCCCTCCCTGCCACCGGATCCTTGGTCGCTCCTGGAGTGGACCGGCGCCCTGGCAGAAAAGGTTCAGCTTTTTCGACCCGATAGACCGCTTCCAGTCTCCAGCTCGTTGCCCTATCTGGTCCCCCTTCTGCCTGTACCCGCCGACCTTGGGGTCGTATTAGTCTTGGCCACCGAGCGGTCACAACCGACAAATCCAAACCTCCTACCCCAATCGACTCCCCTTCAGCTCACGGGCCTTCTGTGGGGTTTACGACTTTGGGCCAGTCACCTGGGGGCGGACATTCCCGATGACTTCCCCGATTCTTTTCCCTTTTTCCGCCGAGAGGGAAGATACCTCATTCCCCAGGCTTCGCAGGAAGAGTACTTTGGCCTTTTTAAGTTTGCCCGAGCCAAAGGGATCGTGCTTAATCCTCGAAAATCTGGAATTTCGATTCTCCCTCGGACCTCTTCATCGGGGGGGTGGAAAAATATTTTGGCTGTACTGGAGGGCCCTTATGAATTTTGATCTAGTCGACCTGGTCGTCCGTCTGGTATTTGGTTCAATTGCAGCCTTTGCTGCGATCCTTCTTTGGTCTAAAACCCGGGATGCGGCGTGGCTGTTTATCATCGTATCGTCTATACTTTTCTACGGAGTCATTGTCTACGATGCCCTGGTGTACTTTGGTGCCCTCGCCCAACTACCTTTTGGTCAGCAGGCCCAGGCGGTGAGCGAAATCGTACTACGCGCACTTCCCTATGTGTTTTTGACTATTGGATTTATCGCTGCGGTGCGTCGACGGTCCTGAGCTCCTACGGTACCCAAGGTTCACTAGAGACCCTTGACTTTTTATCCCTTTTTCTTTTGAATAGAGTTTCCTTTTAACGAATCCGGAGGAATTACATGGTCGCATTAATCGTTGGTATTGTATTCATTGGCCTTTCAGTCTTCGTTGCCCTTCCCCCCTTGGCATGGTGGGACCAGATCGTTGTTTTTCTTCAGGGTGGCGCGCCGGTACTTGGTGTTTTTATAGGCCTTATTGCAATTTTTATAGGTATTGCCGATATCAAAGATAGAATCGAAGCAAAAAAAGAAGAAGCTGAAGAAGCAAAAGAAGAGGCTCAGAAAGCCTCAGAATAAGAGAATCCCTTGGAGTTTTTTTGTGGCCACCTGCTCCCGGCCCTCAAGAACTTGCCCTTCCAGACTGCCCTTTCCCCCCCAGGTCGTGGAAGAGCTATTAGGGGATATGAATAACAAGGTACAGAGGAAACATGGAAACTATATTTGTAAAACCCAAAGATTTCGATAGAAAATGGTACTTGGTAGACGCAGACGGAAAGAACCTCGGGCGATTAGCTGCAGAAATTTCTTTCATTTTGCGAGGGAAAAACAAAGCGTACTTTGTTCCCCACCAAGAATGTGGTGACTACGTAATAGTAGTAAATGCGGAAAAAATCGCCGTGACCGGTGATAAAATGGATGCAAAACGGTACTACCGACATAGTGGATATCCTGGCGGAATTAAGTCTTTTGCCCTCAAGGATATGCTGGTCCGAAAACCGGTTTTCCCTTTAGAGACTGCTGTTCGAGGAATGCTTCCTAAGAATCGGCTTGGTCGGAAACTCTTCAAGAACTTGAAGGTGTACGCCGGTCCTAATCATCCCCATGGGGCGCAGCAGCCCCTCACCCTCGAAATTTAAGAGTTCAGGAGAAGAATGTGGTAAAGAATCTTTCAAAAGCAGTTGGTCGAAGAAAGACCGCAGTTGCCCGGGTGTATCTTCGGGCAGGAAATGGGAAAATCACTATCAACGAAAAACCAGCCCAGGAGTACTTCGAAAGTCCTGAGCTCATGTACATTGTAAATCAGGCCCTCGATGTGACAGACTCCCTCACTAAGGTAGACCTCGTTGTAACCGTTCGGGGGGGCGGAAAGTCTGGCCAAGCCGAGGCAGTTCGCCATGGCATTTCTCGGGCTTTGGTTGCTTACGATGGAACAAACCTACCCAGTCTACGGTCGAATGGGTTTATGACCCGGGACCCCAGAATGGTAGAGCGGAAGAAATACGGACAGCGCGGTGCTCGACGAAAGTTCCAGTTCTCCAAGCGGTAAACTCGTTACCTCGGTTCGTAAAAAGAAGGGAGCTTCTTCTGCATTGCTTGTCGAGGCTGAGGATGGCTCCTCTTTTTTTTGTCTACCCGATCTGGCTACCCGTTACGATATCCGCCGAGGGGTAAGTGTTGCGGTCGAACTCTGGCAACGACTTTTGCACGAGTCTGAGTTGGTCCTGTGTTATAACCAGGGGGTATCGTTGCTCACCCGCAGGGAGCACACCCGACGGGAACTGGAGTTGGGATTGCAGAAACGGGGTTACTCCCCTGCTGCGATTCGATCATCCCTCGATACCCTCACCTCCCAAGGCTACATTAGTCACCATCGCTTTGCCGAAGTCTGGCTCCGTAGTCGAATACGAAAACACCCCGAGTCACTCAAAATGTTAACCCAACGGTTGCAGGCCAAGGGATTATCCCGAGAAGAAGCATCTCAGGCTATAAAAGCCCTCTCCCAAGAGCATGAGAATTTAGAGTTGGACTTGTGCGCCGCCGCTGCAGACAGCCTCGGCAGACGGTTCTCCGATTTGGAATTGGAGAGAAAATTATTGTCCAGGGGATTTAGTAGTTCGACCTTACGGCGTTGGCACAGTCACGGATCTGCCGATGAATAAAAGAGGTTTGTTACTTCTTCCATTTTCCTTGACAATTTAGACATTTTTAGTTACAGTTAAGGGAGTATCTCAGAAAGGAACTATCTATGGCAAGAACAGACAAGAAGATCCGAATATTTTCGGCTCTCGAAGTTGCGAACATTTGTGGAGTAGTCAATCAGACTGCTATCAACTGGATCAAAAATGGTTACCTCAAGGCTTTTCAGACCCCCGGTGGCCAGTACCGAGTCTATTCCGAGGACCTCATTAACTTCCTCCAAGACCGGGGAATGCGAATGCCCGATGAGCTACATAAGATCCTTGAAGATCAATTGGCCATCGACACGGTGCTCATCGTCGACGACGAGCAGGACCTCAATACTACTATTAAGAAGGGGCTCGAAGTCCTAAACCCCGATTGGACAATTTTCCAAGCTTTTGATGGTTTTGAGGCCGGAAAGCTTAGCGTAGGGAATAAACCCAACCTTATTATCTTGGACGTAGAGCTTCCAGGGGTCGACGGTGTTCGACTCTGTAAGAGCCTACGGGAAGATTCCGGCACACCCAGCCCCCTCATTATTGGTATATCTGGTAAGAAGACTAACGAGGTAGCTATTATGGAAGCCGGCGCAGATGCCTTCCTGGTAAAACCTTTCGATGTTCAGTCTCTTTCTGCAGTCATCGAGGGCCTGGTCGAGCAAAGAAACGCTCCCCGCAGGTAATACTTGTTTGAACCAAAAAAAACCCGACCGAGTGGTCAGGTTTTTTTGTCTTAGAAACAGGGGCGAATGCTAGACAAGAATCTGCATTGGATCTTCTAAATACCCGGCCAAGGTCTGAAGGAACAGCGCACCCTGGGCCCCATCTATTACCCGATGGTCCAGGGTAATACTCAAATCTACAAGAGACACATCGATAATTTCACCTTCTTCGTTGCGAGCCAGGGTCAAGCGAATGGTTCCTACCCCAAGGATCGCCGCCTCGGGTGGATTAATAACCGGGGTAAAGGTAGTAATACCGTACATTCCTAAGTTACTCACCGTAAACACTGCCCCTTGCATTTCTTCCAGGCCAAGTTTGCCCTCCCGACTTTTTTGGGCCAGGTCGCGACTCTTCTTTCGAATTCCCGAGAGGGTCAGGGTATCGGCATCGGGAATAACCGGGACCAGAAGGCCCTTGTCGGTGGCCACTGCCATACCTAAGTTCACCCGTTGGCGATAAATCACCTCACCCCCAAAGAGCCCAACCCGCATCCAAGGACAGTCGGCTAAAGATTTGGCAACGGCCTTGAGCAGTAGATCATTGATCGAAAAGGATTCGCCCTTGGTGGGATTTGAAAGTTCATTCTTGAGCGTGACCAACTTATTGACCTTCACTTCTCGGTGGAGGGTAGTCGGAGGCATTGTCAGGTGGCTGGCCATCATCCGCTGGGCAGTAACCTTCCGAATTCCCTTGAGGGGCTCGGTGGTATCTCCAGACTCAAGGGTCAAGGAATAAGGAGCCGGTGCGACAAATCCCCCAAGTCCTTGCAGTATTTGCAGGAGACCACTCCCTTGTTCGACCACATCGGAGCGTAGTACTCGGCCGCCACTTCCGCTGCCATCCAGGGCCTGGGAGGGCACTCCTCCACTCTGAGCTTCTTGGCGGGCCAAACTACTAATGCGACCGGAGGGTACATCGGACGAGGTCCCTTGCCCCGATGTTGCTGCAGCCAGGACGTTTTTCTTGTACACAATGCCATCCGGGGCCGGGGCGACACTGGCAAGGGAAACTCCCTGGTCTTGGGCAGTCTTTTTTGCTGCGGGCGTTGCGGCTACTTTGCCAGCTGGGGCTACCGGCGCTACGGGGACCCGAGTTGTAACCGGGCCCGACTGCGGTGCCGGTTCTGGTGTTGCGGGCGCAAATGCCGAAGGCACCGGTGTGGCCACCGTCGTTGTCGGCCGTTCGGCCGGGGCAGTAGCAGGGGCCGCGGCTGAGGATGGAGCTGATGACCCACGAGACCCACCGGGTACGGCCTCACCTTGGGTACCAATGTAGCCGATAGTCTGGGTCACGGGCACCACATCACCTGGGCCAAAGAGCGTAGCCAACAGGTAACCGGTCACCTCCGCCTCGACTTCCATAGTCACCTTGTCGGTCTCGATTTCCAAGAGAACCTCGCCGGTGTCAATTTTATCGCCAACCTTTTTTCGCCACTCGATGACCGTACCACTTTCCATGGCCATTCCGGCCTTGGGCATAATTACTTCAGTTGCCACAGGAACCTCCTTATCGGCCGGCAGCGGCCAGGCTTCGAACCGCCTCGGTTATTCGATCCAGGGTAGGTACAACGTTGGCTTCTAAAATAGGATTATAGGGAATTGGTACATCCATTCCACCCAAACGCTTAACAGGGGCATCGAGGTAGTAGAAGGCTTCGGAATCGGCAACCCGGGCGGCAATCTCGCCCCCAAATCCTCCGGTCTGTACCGCTTCGTGGACAATGAGGATTTTGCCGGTCTTTTTTACCGACTGAATAATTGTATCTGCGTCCAAGGGAAGCAGGGTGCGCGGGTCTATAACCTCAACATCTATCCCCTCTTTGGCCAGGGCCTCGGCCGCCTCTAAACTTCGGTTCACCATCCGTCCCCAGGTTACCAGGGTAAGATCCTTACCCGCTCGTTTGATGTCGGCCACACCGAAAGGAATTGTGTACTCTTCCTCGGGTACTTCGCCCTTTACTCGGTACAAGAGCTTTTGTTCCAGGAACACTACCGGATTATTGTCGCGGATTGCGGTTAATAACAGTCCCTTGGCGTCCTTTGGGGTGGAGGGGATTACGACCTTGAGTCCAGGCACGTGGGCGTACCAGGCTTCCATGCTGGAAGAGTGCTGGCCCGCGGCTCCGGTTCCGCTTCCTGCGGGGGATCGAACCACCATTGGCACCTTGGCCAAACCGCCAAACATATAGCGGCTTTTGGCTGCTTGGTTTACTAATTGATCCATACCGATTGTAATAAAGTCCGAGAACTGAATTTCTGCAATCGGTCGCATACCGGTCATGGCCGCACCAACAGCGGCACCCATAATGGCAGCCTCGCTAATGGGAGTGTCCCGAACTCGCTCGGGACCAAACTCATCGAGCATACCAACCGAAACCCCAAAGGCTCCGCCGTAGACACCAATATCCTCCCCCATAAGAAATACATTGGGGTCTTTACGCATTTCTTGGCTCATGGCCTCTCGAACTGCTTCTGCGTAGGTTATTTCGCGCATTCTTCTTCTCCTGTTAGGCGTAAACGTCGTCGGCGATAGTTTCCAGACGAGGTTGGGGGCTGTTTTCGGCGAATTTTACCGCCTCTTCGATTGCTTCTCGGGCCTTTGCTTCGATAGCCTCTATCTCTCTTGCTGTTAGATAATTGTGCTCGATCAAAAAATTCTGGAATCGAAGAATAGGATCTTTCTCCTTCCATTCAGCTATTTCTTCTCGGGTTCGGTATTTGTTTGCATCACTTTTTGAATGGCCCATGTGTCGATAGGTTTCGTTAATGATGAGATAAGGACCACTTTTCTTCACGTACTCTTTCGCCTTCTTCGTTGTCTCGTAGACCGCGAAGAGGTCGTTTCCGTCCACCGAAATCCCCGGAATACCATAGGCCTTCGCTCGCTCGGATAGATCATTGATCTTGATACTTTTATGCCGGCTCATACTCATACCGTACTGGTTGTCTTCGCAGATAAAGATGACCGGCAAATCCCAAACCGCAGCCATATTCACCGCCTCGTGGAAGCTCCCTTCGTTCAGGGCTCCATCGCCGAAATAGCATATGACTATTTGATCGAGTTTCCGCATTTTCAGGCTCAGGGCCGCCCCTACTGCAATTGGGATACCCCCACCGACGATACCGTTAGCCCCCAGGTTCCCCCGGGTCAGGTCGACAATGTGCATCGAGCCACCCTTGCCCTTGCAATAGCCATTTTCTCGGCCTAGGAGTTCGGCCATCATTTTTCCCAGGTCGATTCCCTTCGCAATTGTATGGCCGTGACCTCGGTGGGTCGAGGTAATGAGGTCTTCGTTATTGAGTACCGCAATCGAACCAACAGCCGAGGCTTCCTGGCCCACGCTGAGGTGAGTGGTACCGTGAACCATTCCCCGGGCAAAAAAGTAGGCAACCTTCTCTTCGAAAGATCGTATTTCCCACATTCGAGCGAGCATATCAATCAGTTGAGGCTTAGTAAGTCCAAGCTCGGCCGCTCTATCGGTCGGTTTTGTTTTTGCCATCGATTTTCTCCTTCTATATGCAAATTTTTTCATATCATGTAATTTTTTTCTTTCGTCAAAGGTAGTATACTTGGAAAGGAAGGTCAACATGGCATCGACAAAACAAGAACAAAAAATCGCCCGGCTTTATTACCTGGAGGGATACTCCCAGAGCGAGATCGGGAAAAAGCTTTCTATCAGCATTGCAACGGTTTCTCGGGCCCTTAACCGGGCTAAAGAACTGGGGATTGTGACCATCACCATTAAAGAAGATGAACAATCCTTTGGAGCCCTGGAGGCGGCTTTAGAGAAAAAATTTTCCCTGGCCCAGTGTATAATTACCCCGAGCTTCGATCAGCCAGGCGCTGTATACGGGGCTATGGCGGTGGCCCTCGAGGAAATAATACCCCGAATACTGCCCAAAAATGGCCTCGTTGGAGTCAGTTGGGGTGAGACCCTCAAGGCAGTGGTGGATAGCTTGCGCCTACCCCGGCTCGAACTGGATACGGTTCCGATGATGGGAGGCATGGGCATGGTCGAGACCGGAATTTTTCCCAATAGCATCGCCCGGGTTTTGGCCGAGAAAGCCGGAGGAAAATCCTATTTAGTGAACGCCCCGGCGGTTAGCGACAGTTCTGAGATGACCCGGGGGTTCTTTGAAAGCAAGGCCTTCGCGCCGGTCCGGGGGTTGTGGAGTAAAATTGACCTGGCCCTGGTAGGGTGTAGTGGAATTGGGTCGGATACCAGCGTTGCTAGAAATGCAATCTTTTCGTTCGACGAGCTGGAGAGCCTCAAAAACAATGGTGCCGTCAGTGCCGTTAACTTTACGTTTCTTTCCGGAAATGGCCAGGTGGTCACCAGCCCTATAGCAGACCGAATTCTCCATCTGGGTTTTGCTGACCTTAATCGGATACCTCGGGTCGTCCTTTTGGCCCACGGATCGCAAAAAGTTGAACCTATGCACGCAGCATTACGCAGCAAATTAGTCCATATCCTCATAACCGACTATCAAACAGCTGAGCACCTCCAAAATTTGTTAATTTAATTACCATTTTTTCTTGACAGGTTCCAGAACTGCCCCCAAAATAAACTATATGTGAATCAGTTATTCACATATGTGAATTTATGGAAAAATACGAAACCCTGGTGCAGGTCGCCAAATGGTATTTCTTAGATGGTCTCGGGCAAGCGGAAATCGCAAAGAAGATCAAGAAATCTCGTTCGATGGTTTCAAAAATGATTACCGAGGCGAGAAGCAAAAATATCGTTGACATTCGGATCAATTATCCGATGAGTCGAAACCGAGACCTCGAAATAGATCTTGCCAACCATTTGGGCCTCACTGAAGCCTGGGTAGTCGATGCGACCGGTACCGAAGAGCTCAATAGCCTGATGGTTGCCGGAGCCGCGGCCCAGTGTTTGGCCCGAAAGCTTCACTTGGGTATGACCCTCGGTATGGCGTGGAGCCGGACCTTGCGAGAAGTTGTTCAGCAGTTTGAGCCGGCCTATCACCTGGGTGTTACGGTGGTTCAGCTATCGGGTTCTGCGGCCTTGGGTGAGGCGAGTCTGGATGGAACTGAGTTGGTGCGAACCCTGGCGGAAAAACTCGGCGGTAGTCATCGGTACTTTCCCGCTCCCCTGGTAGTGCGGTCGAAAGAACTGGCTGATGCCTTAATTCACGAGCCGATGGTGCAGCAGAGTTTGAATTACGCCCAAAAATGTGACGTGGCGGTGTTAGGAGTTGGAACGGCCGATCTGCAAGAAAATTCCTTGCTTCAGTCCAAACTCCTTGATAAACACACCCTTCAGGAACTGATGAACAAGGGAGCTGTTGGCGATATTTTGGCCCACCAACTTCGGTCCGATGGGTCTTTGGTAGATACGGATTTTAATGCCCGGGTTATTGGCTTGACGGTAGAAGCCCTCAAAGCCATTCCCCAGGTTCTGGCAGTTGCCAGTGGGTACAAGAAGATTGTTCCAATATATGCAGCCGCAGCAGGGGGTTACTTTACCACCCTGGTGACCGACAGCTCGACTGCCCGAGGATTGTTACAAATGCAGCGGCTGCCCGATAGGGATGCAACCACGACAGAAGGAGTATTGGCGTGAACACGTCCGTTATTTTCTTAGCAATTGCCTTTGTATGGATAATACAACTCATGTTATCGCTCCTTCAGACAAAACGATTTCATAAACGGGTAACTGAACTCAGGAAAATGGGTCCCGCCACCAGTGTAGGTTTTGCGGGCAAGAACTGGACCATGAAACAATACGGGGTCCTGGTTATGGACGATGAGCGAAATGTAGTCCAAGCAGAAAAGCTGGCGGGAGTAACGGTTTTCTCCTCTTTAAAAGACGTGCCTCAGCTGAAGGGTCTTTCGCTTATTCGCCTGCTTCAAGACGAACCGGTGCCGGGAGTCAGCAAAAAACTCTGGGCTGCCTTTCAGAATGCTGCAGATTACATTCGTAAGCACGACATAAAAATCGAAAACGAGCGTGAGGACGAAGAAGAAGTAGAAACCCGTCGTTGACGGGGGGGAACAAAACTCCAAGGAGGAGATATGGAAGCTCTTGCAAGATTTGCAGAAGGTTTCATCGGTCTATTTCAACAGGGCGGGAACGTATTTCTAAGCCTCGTTACCGGAATAGTACCATTGTTAATCGTTCTGATGACTGCAGTTAATGCACTCATCGCAATTATTGGACCGGAAAAGATCAATAAGGTCGGAGAATGGGCAGCTCGGGATGGACTTTTATTCTACCCTATCCGCTACATCCTTCTTCCTGTTCTTTCCGTCTTTTTCTTGACCAATCCTATGGCGTATACCATGGGTCGGTTCCTGCCCGAAAAATACAAGCCCGCATTCTACGATGCCGCTGTATCCTACGTGCACCCGCCCTTGGGAATATTCCCCCATATAAACCCCGGGGAAATCTTCGTATGGTCAGGGATTGCAGCGGGTATTACCCAGCTAGGCCTCGGACTCGGGGACTTGGCTATTCGATACCTTCTGGTTGGTCTTGTGGTGATCTTCATCCGCGGTATTGTTACCGAGCGAATCACCTTCATCATGTGGAAGAAGGGTTAAGGAGGCAACACTATGGCAAACGGAGTAACTAAATTACTAGAAACTATTGGTCGTGGTGTTGGGGGAGTCGTTTCCAAGCTGTACCAAGCAGGTCGCGAAGCGGTAGATCAGGTAATCAAGAATGTAATTCCTTTTATGGCGTTCATCAGTTTGATTATTGGAATTATCCTTGCAAGCTCGATTGGTGACTTAATTGCCCAAGGTCTGACAGGCTTGGCAAACAACATCGTTGGCTTGCTAATCTTGAGCGTCATTGTTGGTTTCCCTATCCTCTCCCCACTTTTGGGGCCCGGAGCGGTAATCGCACAGATCATTGGTACCCTTATTGGGGTTGAAATTGGCCGAGGGAACATTGCCCCTGCAAATGCCCTTCCTGCCCTTTTTGCAATTAACCCCCAGGTAGGTTGTGACTTTATTCCCGTAGGTCTTTCATTGGGAGAAGCCGAACCGTATACCGTAGAAATTGGGGTTCCTGCAGTACTCTTTAGCCGGATGATTACCGGGCCACTCGCCGTTGTTTTGGCTTGGCTAGCCAGTGCTGGTCTCTACAGCTAAAGAAGAGGAGAAATTATGGGAATCTGGGATGGAATTAAAAAAGCGTTAGTGGGATCTGCTCCCGAGCCAAAAGCTCCGGAGACCTCGACTCCAAGTGCTTCTGCCAGTGCCCCGGCCGATCTCCCGGTTCATACCGAACCGGGAGAGGGCTACAAGGCCTGTAAGATTGTTCATGGAATGCGAGGATGGGGTGGTCCACTGATTATTGCCCCAAACAGCACCCGCAAGTATATCTATTCGGTAACCGGTGGGGGTATTCACCCTATAGCCCAGAAGATTGCTGACATCACCGGTGCCGAACCATTCGATGGGTTTAAGTCAAAGGCTGATTTTTCGGAAATAGCGGTAGCAGTTATTGACTGCGGAGGTACCGCCCGAGTTGGAGTGTATCCGATGAAGGGTATTCCGACCGTCGATATTCATGCTGCAACGCCCTCGGGCCCCCTCATGAAGTACATTAATGAAACAAACTTCGTGTCCGGTGTCAAAGAGGAACACATTTCGGAAGTCTAATTGTAAAGAACCTAGGAAGCAGCGAGCCGGATTAAAGTTCCCGTCCGGCTTGCTGTTTCGCTTTTTTGCTTGTCGTACATCCAAAAACGCTACGGTAGTTGGAATCGCTCAAGTTGTGCTCATTCTCGATAGGGGTTCTTACCCCTTGAGCGGGCAGAATTGGGGTTGTTCCCACGATTCAAAATATTTTATTAGAAGGATTTTCTCATGCAAAAGTACAAAGCAAAAATACTTTCGATCGGCGAGTTGGCAGAAGAGTTTACCAAGGAAGGGGTTATGGTTTTCTTCGCTTCTAACGCTCCCGATGAGCTGCAGGAAACGGCCTTCGTCCACGACTGCACTGAGGCCCCAGCGTCCTCTTTGGAAGTTGGAGACGCAGTAATTCTCGACGGTATACGGTTTCCTGTTTTGGCGGTGGGCGACGTTGCCAATGAAAACCTGGCCAATCTCGGTCACCTGGTGATCAAATTTAATGGATCAAATGAAGCGGAAATGCGTGGAGATGTTAACCTCCCCGCAGTCGATGTGCCCTCCCTGAAACCAGGGAGTATCTTAGAAATAGAAGGAAGGAAGTAATGGAGCTTATTAAATCCTTACGAGACTACGCCCGACAAGGTAAGACGATACGGGTTGGATTGGTTGGTGCAGGTCAAATGGGCGAGGGCCTGGCCTGTCAAATGGAGCTTATGACGGGAATGCGAACTGTGGCTATTGCGGACGTCGTTCCCAATCGCCCCCAAGCGGTCTTCCAATCCATGGGAATCGATCCCAAGAAGACCATCCTAACCGACGACCTGGAAAAGGCCCGACAAGCTGTTCGGGACGGATACCGGGTTGGAACCTCCCAGGCCAATATCGTCAGCCGAATTGCCGATGTGGACATTGTCGTAGAGGCTACGGGGATTCCGGAAATTGGCGCCCAAGTAGCCTTCGAAGCAATTTTGAACAAAAAACATGTGTTGCAAATGAACGTAGAAACCGACGCCACCGTGGGCTACATCCTGCGCAAAATGGCCCAGGCCGCCGGGGTCGTGTACACCCTCACCGCCGGAGACGAGCCGGGAACAACCATGGAACTGTACGACTTTGCCGTGGGTCTCGGATTTGAAGTGGTCAGCGCCGGTAAAGGAAAAAACAACGTCTTAGACCGGACTGGTAACCCAGAAAATCTGGCCGAAAAGGCCAAGGCCCAACAGATGAGCCCCAAGATGTTGGCCAGCTTCGTCGATGGAACCAAAACCATGGTCGAAATGACCTCCCTTGGAAACGCTATCGGCTTTGTTCCCGACGTTCGGGGAATGCACGGTCCCGAGGCCCACGCAAAGAACCTGCAAGAGGTGTTTATTCCGAAATCTCAGGGCGGGGTCCTAAGCAAGAAGGGTGTGGTCGAGTATTGCCGAGGAATTGCTCCCGGAGTATTCGTGGTCTTTACCACCGACCATCCCAAACTAGCCCGAGACCTGACCTACCTAAGCATGGGCAAGGGCCCCTACTTTGCCCTCTACCGGCCCTACCACTTAACCAGCCTTGAAACCCCGGTTTCTATTGCCCGGGCGGTGCTGAATAACGAGACCACGATTGCTACCGATCGACACCCCGTCTGCGAAACCGTCGCCTATTCCAAAAAGGCCTTAAAGGCCGGAGAAAAAATCGATTCCCTCGGGGGATTTACGGTCTACGGTATGATCGAAGCCAAAACGATTTCCGACAAAGAGCAACTGTTACCCCTGGGTCTTGCTCCCGGTGCGGTGCTCAAACGAGACGTACCTATTGGTCATCCGGTGACCTTCGCCGACGTAGAAGTAGACACCTCCACGACAATCTACCACCTGTGGACCCTGCAAAACGCCACAATCGCCCGGGAGTTAGGTGCATGATTCAGCAAAAGTACACGATTAAGTACGAAGTAGGCCTGCACGCCAGGCCTGCGGGTAAATTTGTAAAACTTGCAAAGGGATTTGAGTCTTCGATCCGCATTAAGAATCTGACCCGAGCCGGAGAAGAAGTGGATGCCAAGAGCTTGGTAAAAGTAATAAAAATCGCCTGTGCCCTGGACCACGAGGTAGAAATCACCTTCGATGGAGCCGACGAACAGGCGGCCCGGAACGCCATTACCGATTTCCTGGAGAATCCCCAGGAGGACGAGTAATGCAGAGCCTCCGAGGTCTGCCCGCCAGCCCAGGCATAGCCCTTGGCACGGCCTTTGTGTACAAAAAGCAGACCGTTGTTATCGATACCACCCCACCAACTGATGGGACCGCCGAACTGGCCCGGGCACAAGAAGCCCTGGCCGGGGCCAAGGCCGACCTGGAAAGCATGGCCGAGCGGATGGAAGATCAGGGTCGGGGCCACGACGCCGAAATTTTGCATATTCAAATTGAATTCCTGGAGGATCCCAGCTACGGCGAAGAAATCCTGTCGGTGGTCAAGGCAGGAACCTATCGGGCGGCCCACGCTATCGACTTTGTCAGTAAGAATTTGGTCGCTGAATTTTCAGAAATTGAAGACGAGTACTTTCGCGATCGCATGAACGACATCAAAGACCTGGCAGCCCGCCTGTTAAACCACGTGTCGGGTATAACCCACCAAAGCCTGGAGAACCTGGAAGAGCCGGTTATTATCTTGGCCGAGGACCTAACCCCCAGCGACACGGTGCTGCTGGATCCCAAGAAGGCTTTGGCCCTAGGGACCGAGCTGGGCAGTGCAACCTCCCACACGGCAATTTTATCTCGCAGTTTGGGTATTCCTTCTTTGGTGGGTATCGGTAAACATTCGGTGCCCAACGGGGCCTCTATTATTATAGACGCTTTAAGTGGCAAGCTGATTGTGGATCCCACGGACGAGGTTCTGGCCGAGTACCGAGTAAAGTTTGAAGAGTACGAGGCCAAGAAGGCTCGGTTGTTGGCGACAGCGGGGCAGCCGGCGATTACTGCAGACGGCCGACCCGTAGAGGTGGCCGCGAATATCGGAACCCTTACGGATGCTCGCCAAGCGGTGAGTATGGGTGCCGATGGGGTGGGTCTGTTACGAACCGAGTTCCTCTTTTTGGAGCGCACGACCCTGCCCACCGAGGATGAGCAGTTTACCCAGTACCGCGATATTGTTCAGGCCCTGGGCGATCGGCCCCTGGTGGTTCGTACCCTCGATGTGGGGGGCGATAAACATCTGCCCAGCGTAGACATGCCCGTGGAACAGAACCCCTTCCTGGGTCAGCGGGCTATTCGTTTGGCCATGACCTACCCCGACAAGTTGTTGATTCCCCAACTGCGGGCCCTCTTGCGAGCCGCGGCGGGTAAGGATCTGCGCATTATGTTTCCCATGGTCAGCCGACCGGTGGAGTTTGTCGAGCTCAAGGCCCAGGTCCAGGATCTCATAACCCAGTTGGCAAAGGAAGGCAAGGAACACAATCCAAATCCCAAGTTGGGCATTATGATCGAAATCCCTTCGGCCGCTGTGACCGCCGATCTTTTTGCTCCCTTAGTTGATTTCTTTTCCATTGGCACCAACGACCTAACCCAGTACGTCCTGGCCGTGGATCGGACCAATGAGACCATCGCCCACATTGCCGATTACTGCGAGCCGGCGGTTATTCGGCTCATCGATTCGGTAATTCAAGCGGGCCACGCCGCGGGTAAGTGGGTAGGAATGTGTGGCGAAATGGCCGGCGACCCAGCGGTTTTGCCGGTCCTCTTGGCCTTGGGTTTAGATGAGTTTAGTATGGCGCCAATTGCGATTCCCGACATTAAGGACCGCATCCGCCGCCTGGACACCAAGGCTCTGGTGGCTACTGCCCAAGCGGTACGAAAGGCTGGCACCCCCGAAGAGGTTCGCCGACTATCTGCAGAAGCGTATAAGAACTAGTTCCATACCCTCCTCTTTCTTGTCCCCGGGGGTTCGCTCCCGGGGATTTTTACTTTTTCCCGTAAACTTCGTAATGGTCGCCAATATTAACCAGGAGTATCGATTGGTCTTGGATGAGAAACTCGAGAGAAATTCGATAACTCAAGTTAATCGAAACTGAATGACCTTCGAAATTTTTGGTTTTAAACTTGTGTAATCTGAGGGATTGATGTAAGGGATTCAGCTCGAGGAGCTGGAGCGTCTTCTGATATTGCCCTGTAACTTCTGGATGCCTTTTTAGGAAATTTTTTACCCGATTCTCGTAAGATTGGGTAAAAATGAGGTTATACATCGAGGATTCGACTCATGTGATCCTCAACACTCCCAGCTATAAACGTGCCTTGTTCAAAATCTCGCCGCGCCTCAAGAATTGCGGCTTCCAGCTCGTATTCTCGTAGTTGATTGTAGTGAGCAAAGGGCAGCACTACATACTTTTGTTTACCTCTTACAGTAATAACTGCTTCCTCGGACTCCGCTAAGACATCGTCTATCGCCGAGATTCCTTTTACCTTTAGTTCATTGGCGGTAATTTCCATCGACATAGTGCCCCCCGTGTTAGGTCGCGATTAATAGTACGGTTATTAGTGTTGTTTATCAAGCGGTATTTTCTCGAATGTTTAGCTATTTTGTTCCTCTTGTAAGTCTATCGACAGCAACGGGCCTCCGGTCCATTGAGTCAGAGTCAGATATAACAGATCATAAACCGGGTACCTTCGGCTTTATACAGTTGAGAGGTGATAATTTTCGAGGTATCAGTTATCTTTCACGAATCTCTAGCGAATGGACCCTGTTAAGGACAATTTCGATTTCGGCACTGACATCGATAACAAAAATCAACATTCTCGAACATGTCGAAAATGAAGTGCCTTCCTCAGCAGAGCTATCGTTTCTTGGACAATACTCCTATGATAAGCCTCGACTGTACGAGCCAATTGTTCGTAGAAGTCTTCAGGAATGACACTTACCTGTAACAAGGGCGTAGTGGATCTCCAAGTGTATGCGATTCACATATTTATTGTATACATAATCAGGATCAATGATTTACTGCGGAACGAAGGTTTGCGACCAGGCCTGTAAGTTTTTTCGGACCTCTAGTTCAACAACCAATTCGCCAACCATTTCCCGTAGCTGGCGTATTTGCTTTTCGTATTCGTTTCTCTCCTCTTTCGCATTCACGTTCAGGTTCTATTTACCATCTGAAATAAAATTGTCTATCCAACCTTGCACTTCGCTTTGGGCTAAGTCTTTGCCCAACAAAATTCCGTAAGAGCTACCTGACCTCGAAGGATGTTCAAGACTACTTCTGTATTTCGTCCTGTAGTCCACCGACCAAATTCTTTTTCTTCATGGGTATCTCCAAATAAGAAGTTACCCTGTCCAGCTAAACTGGGGAACGCTAAAGAAACAAACGGTATAATTCGAGAATGAGGTGAAATTCGTCATCATAGTTGACATACCCTGGACCGGAGTAAAAATGCACTTCTGCGATCCCCACTACTCCTGATAGAATGCTTGAGCGGAAAATACCTTCTATAGTATGCAATTTTCGCTGCCAAAAATAAAGAACTTATCACGAACTTTGAGTTGTATTCCCAAGTTTAGATCGACAGTATGAAGCAAATTTGGAAGGCACGACACAGAAAGCATCGTGGGGACCTCTCCCCCCCCCCCTCTAAACTTGGCGGAACTTAGGGTCTAATGCTAGACTTGGCTACCAATTGCTTGGAGAGTAGCCATGAAGACGGGACAACCTGGATTCTTTGATTTTGAACAACGAATCGCAAATCTTGGGGGGAAAGATCCGATAGCTCGTCTGGATCAACTCATCGAGTGGGAAGATTTTCGACCAATCTTGGCCGAAGTCCTTCCGAAGGAACTCAAGACCTCGGGTGGAAGACCTCGATTCGATTTGGTAATGATGTTCAAGATTCTTGTGCCCCAGCGTTTATACAATCTTTCATAAGTTTCATGCGATTCGTCGGAGTCGACTTTCACGAAACCATTCCTGACAAAAAGACGATCTGGAAGTTTCGAGATGATTTACAAAAGCAAAAAGTCTTACCCTAATTGTGGAAAGCATTTGTCCGACAGCTCAAGCGACTGGGAATCGAGACGGGGACCGGACGAATTATTGACGCCAGTATCGTAGAAACGGGCCGTCCACCCGGGAAAAAGTACCAGAAGGCCGAAGACACCCAAAAAAACTCCGGCAGGATAACCGATTAAAATACGAGCACGAACTGGGTACATCTCGTCATCCACAACAGAATTTATAATCCCACAAGCCAAAACAGTGCTATTTATACTACAATATATATTGTAATCTCTATTTTTATCTGCGAGGCCCCTATGAAACCTTTCTTTGTTTTCGTTTTTGCCTTTTCTCTCCTTGCTCTTAATCCCCTTATAGCCGACCAGGCCCTGCAGCAACTACTAGAAGAGCACAGCCAAATCCGTTACGAGCTTGACCAAGTAAGGATCGCTCACAACGAGGCTTTCCAATCCGAACCTTGGGAGAGCGATCAGGATATAATTACCCGCCGGGTGACCGAGCTTGCTCAGGTTACTCAAGAATTACGAGAACGAGAGGCGTCCGTCCTAAACGAGTTGCGCAACCTTCGCATTGTATTGCCTGCCAGTTCGGTTACCCAGGAAGTTGGAGCCTACGATCGAAATGCCCGGTACTGGCCTCTATTTATGGAAATCAATATTGAAGGAAGAGCCCAACCCCTTCAACTTCAATACTCCTTGGCCGATTCCCCAAATATCCAAGCCGATTACCGCCGGTTCGATGAAGCCATAAAGGCGAATCGATTGAGAACTGAGCTTTCCTATAGTTTGGATTTTATGGCCGGCGAGAATCGTTATTTTCGTCATAACTACCTAATAATCATTACAGATTACGAACCAGAACTATCTATCTCCACCCCTTTCATCAGCCAAGAAATTCCCGGCCCTAGCCTGGCCTTCCCAATTGAAAACCTCTACCCCTACCCGGACTATCAGGTAGGCGATCGGGGCCCGGCAGGGGGAGTAATCGCCTATAAAGACGAGGCTGACGAGTTTACCTGGACCTACCTCGAGGTAGCACCCCAGGACATCGAAAACCTAACGGTGCCCGTCGGAAGACCTTGGGTGAACCAGAGTCCCGAAGAAGGTATCCCGGGAAACATTATTGCCGCCAGTTGGGACTACATAAACCCCGAGATCAAGCTCTACGACTTTTTCGACCGCCACCGATCGGCTACGTCGACGTACGTGTTTCCCGACCTGGGAGCTGGCCCCCATAATACTCGGCTCTTGCGAGTTGGCACTATTACCTACGCCGGTGCCCAGGACTGGGTTGTCCCCTCGGAGGCCGAGCTTTCGCTCATATCCCGTCGAATTCAAATCGAGGCCATCGAGGGGGTCGATAAGCTAGTCTACGCCCTTTACCGTACCTCCTCAAACCGGGGCGTCGTAATCCAAGGCCTGGTTAATCGGCCAAACCAGTCCCTGTACGAGAACAATTCCCGCATTCGTTTGGTCCGATTTTTTTAGGCGCCTGAGGGTGATTAGTCGACGGGTTACCATCCTTGTTCTTGTACTGGGTGTATTTTCTGGGGTGATTTTCAGTCAGGAAATCAGTCTAGAAACAATCGAGGCAGAGACCCTGGCCTCAATTCAGCTTTACGCGGAGGTAATTGATGAAACCTGTCAGTTTTACTCCATCGACCCGGGCTTGGCCTGGGGGGTCTTGTACACCGAAAAGGTCCAATACGAACTGGACGAATGGCTCAAGCTCCGGCGAGGTTTGGAGTCGGCCTTGGATTCCGACCACCCATTCTTAGTAAACCTGCGTCGCTGGGCAAATTTGAGTGTCGGCTTTACCCACCTAAAACCAAGCTTTGTGGCCCAGACCTACACCCTTGCCCAGGAACTGTCTGTTCCGCTACCTTTCGAGTCTTACGAATTCGAGCCCGAGTACTATTCAAACGACCCTGCCACGGCTATACGAATTATGATTCTGTCCTTCCGTGTGTTTATTGACCAATGGAAACATCATAGAGACCTAAGCAACCGTCCCGATATTGTCGCTACCCTCTACAATTTGGGCTACGAAAAATCGTTTCCCCATCCTCATCCCCAAAGTGGGGGCAGTGTGTATCCAACAATAGTGAATGGCCGGCTCTATGAAGGTCTCGATTTCGGAACTCGAGTAAAAATGGTTATAGACGCCAATTTCTAATTCCACCCCTGGGCTATTCGTGGTATATCTACCCTATGAAATCGATACCTACCCCCGACCTGTCGATCCTTGTAGCGATCGATATTCAAGACCGACTCGTGCCAGCGATGGCCGCCAACCTTTGGCCTACCGTACTTCGGCATCAGGTCCTTACCCTAAAAAGTGCCGCTCTCCTCGATGTGCCCACCCTTCTTACCGAGCAATACCCTCGGGGATTGGGCGAAACCATACCGGAAATAGCCGACGCTGCGGGCGAGGCCTACACCAACCGTATTATTAAGAGTGAGTTTAGCTGTATGGCCAATGAGGGATTTCGCAAAGTACTCGGTGCCTTGGTCGAGGGTCGGACTATCAAGCCCCAGGTGATACTTATAGGAATCGAATCCCACGTGTGTGTGTTGCAGACCGCCTTCGACCTGCTCGATGAAGGCTTTCCGGTAGCAGTAATTGAAGATGGACTATGTTCTCGTCAGGAACTTAACCACAAAAATGCCCTGCACCAGCTTCGACAGGCGGGGGTAAGGGTAACAAATAGCGAATCTGTGGTATTTGGCTGGTTACGGGATTCGAAAAATTCCCGATTTAAAGAGGTGTCGGCCCTGGTCAAAGCGGCCGACGGTTAAGACAAGCCCCTTAGTATTCCTTTCGGTCAAACCCCCGCAAGGCTACGTACCCAAAGAGCAAAAATAATAGTCCCGACCCAAAAAAGATGAGCGTAAGACCGTACATTCCAACCAGCGTATCGATGGCCGCCCGACTGGGCCGGCTCATGGAATAGCGGACCGGAACTCGCTGACCTACCTCGTAGGCAGTTCCGGTCGGGCCCGCAGGGGAGTTGAAGGTGACAGTTTGGGCGGTTTCGGGGACAACGAAGCTCACGGTTGGGTAGTAGTGAAAGCCAGTTCCCTGATCCATCATAGGAACTTCGTTCTGCTGGACTTGCACCGATACAACTTCACCTTCGGTTACTCCAGAACCGGCGACAAAAATCACCCTTTCAAGACCAACCCCCACCCCAAGAACTAACAGTATACCACCTAAGAACCAAAATACTTTGGCAAATGCTTTTGCTAAATCCATGAAAACCTACTTTTCTATTATAAGTTCATCCGAAACGATCCATAGCGACTGTGAATAGTAGTAAAGTCGTCACGGTTGTTGGGACCAAAGGCCCAAATAACCGTATAAGTACGCCCACGGACCAAAGGACGATCGAAGCGATCGGTTGATTGCAGGGGTATTTCGAACTCGAAAGAGGTTCGGCCACCTTCTTCGGACGAGGAGAGCATGGTAACATTATGTACACCCCCAAGACTTTCATCCGAGGCGTGGGTAGTGTCCGAGGTACCGTAGTCGTCTCGAAGGACGCCCCGAGCATTTTGCACAAGACCAAATACGAAGTTTGCGTCCCGCATGCGTCGGCTCGGGTCAAAACCAACTGCTACCCACCCGGTCGTAGGACCACTCATGTAGCCCTGGAGATTTTCGCCTACAACCTTATATCCAAAGACAAAACCTCGAGACTGTTGAAGGGTGTAGCCTTGGGACTCGAGGGCACGAACATCCTGACCAAAGGTCACAGCTCCCATTAAAAGGCCGAAGGCAAACACAAATACTAGTTTTTTCATGAAGACATCCTTTTCACGTATGTTATTCCGACAATATTTATCAGGAATACAGTACTAAGAAACCTACCGGTCGAAAAGTGTTACAAAGAAAATTTCTCTAGAATAAGGTGTTTCTTCGGAATTCCTAGGTCTTTCGCCTGGTTTGATATCATATCCATCATTACCGGTGGGCCACAAACCATGAGCCCCGTCTGAGCCCACGAGCTTACCCCCTGAGACAAAACTTCTGGATTAACAAAACCAGTGCTGACCTTGATTCGGTCTGAGCTACCACCAGGAACCGAGATACTAGCTACCGAATCTACCCCCGAAAACAGATAGTGAACCTCCAGGTTAGGCATTCGTCCCAGAATCCCCTCCAGCTCCTCTTGAAATCCCACGTCCCTTTCGGTCTTGTTTCCCCAAAGTAGTCGAACCTTTCGCTCTGGGTCCTGAATCGAAAGAAAGGTGAGCATGCTTAAAAAAGGTGTAATACCAATTCCACCAGCCACAAAAACGAGGGAGTAGGAAAGGGGGAAACGGATATACGAGAACCACCCGTAGGGTCCTTCGACGTACACCTCATCACCCATCTGCACCGAAGGAATAACCTCGGAGGTAAAGTCCCCTACCGCCTTGATAGAGACTCGATACTCTGGATCGTCGGGAGATGAACTCAGGGTAAAAGGATGGGATTCAGAGGGTTTTCCTTTCTTCTTGGTCTGGAGGAATACAAATTGGCCAGGAATATAGTCTTTCATTTTACCCGAGAGCACCAAAGAACGGGTATCGTGGGTTGTTCGTTGCACCTCGTGAACCAAAAGGGGATTTTGTCGGGTCTGAATCCAAAGGAAAATGCGGTACCCAAGAGCGGCCGCATAGAGTACCGCCGAAAGAATCCACAGGAGAAGGGCTAAAGGCTGAAATCGAATAGTAACTCCTAAGAGTTTAGAGTGGAGGAGAACCATTGGAAATACAAAATAAGATATTCGGTGGACCTTTATCCAGGTTTCGTAGGGTATTTTTAGGGCCTTTCTAAAAATGGCGGGTACGGCGACTACCAACAACAGCGCAGTTGCAACTATTCCCATTACCCGGGGTAAGTCGTCGGGTAAGGAAAGGGCGAGGGTGCCCCAGTTTATAAACCGGAATAGGTTATCGATTATTGCGTGGGTAAGGATTATGACCATTCCCACAGTGCCAAAAAAGCGATGATATCGAATGAGGGTGTCCTGCCCCAAACCCCGCTCCACAATCGGCAAGCGAGCAGACAGAAGAAACTGGAGAGCCAAGAAGGCCATACCCAAGAGCCCCGACAGCCTACGGCCCTGATCAAAAATGCTGAAGTACTCGAGTCCATCAAGGGCCAGGGCAATGAAGGCCAGGGCGACCAAGGAAAAGATAAAAAACTGCAGTAATAGTCGTTTCATCTTGGCAATATACCAAGGCCCCAGACCTGGGGCAATCCTATTGAACCTATTCTCGATACCGTTTCATGACCAAAATTCCGTTATGTCCACCAAAGCCAAGGCTGTTTGACATCGCGTACTCAATAGAGCCTTTGTAGCCCTTATGGGGTACGTAATCTAAGTCACACTCAGGATCTGGGTTGTCCAAGTTGATGGTTGGCGGAAAGAACTGATCCTCCATTGCTTTCGCACAGATGATTGCTTCAATTGCTCCGGCAGCACCAATACAGTGACCAGTCATGGACTTGGTCGAGCTAACCTTCATTTGGTAGGCGTGGTCACCAAAGACGGCCTTTATGGCCTTGGTTTCAACGGGGTCGTTAACCGGGGTCGAGGTGCCGTGGGCGTTGACGTAGTCTATTTGGGTCGGCTCGATGTTACTCGAGGAAAGGGCCAGCTGCATCGCCTTTATTGCCCCTCGTCCGTCGGGATGGGGTGCGGTCAAGTGGTAGGCATCGGTAGTGGAACCTACTCCGAGAACCTCGCCGTAGATTTGGGCGCCCCGGCGACGGGCGTGTCCGAGTTCTTCCAAAACTAGAATTCCTGCCCCCTCGCCCATGAGGAAACCGTCTCGGTCTTTGTCGAAAGGCCGACTGGCTTTTTCAGGGGTATCGTTGTACTTGGTCGACAGGGCATGAATTACGTTAAAACTGGCAATTCCCAAGGTAACAATGACCGCCTCTACCCCACCGGTTACCACAACATCGGTTACACCACTCTTAATCGACATAAGGGACTGGCCGATAGCGTCGGTTCCCGATGCACAGGCCGTGGCCAGGGAGTAAGAGGGGCCTTGGGCATTGAGGGCAATAGCAATATTACCTGGACCGATGTTTGATATGAGTTTTGGAACAGTCATAGGGGGAACCCGGCTGGGTCCGCGCTCGCTAAGAACAGAAAAGGACTTCTCAAGGGTCTCAAAACCACCCATTCCAACCCCAAGGATGACCCCAACGCGGAAGGGATCAACATCACCTTCCTTCAGTCCGGAGTTTTCCCATGCCTGGAGAGCACTGGCGACTGCGTAATGGCTAAAAGGGTCCATTTTCTGGGCTTCCTTCCGATCCATAAAGTCGCGGACGTCAAAGTTCTTAATTTCTGCGGCAATTTTAGTTGAATAGTCGGTGGCATCGAACTTTGTAATAGGACCGGCACCGCTCTTACCAGCCTTGATTCCGGCCCAGAATTCTTCGGTGGTATTTCCTAGGGGATTTACGGTTCCCATACCGGTAATGACAACCCTGCGTTCCATAATTACATTCCTAATCCGCCGGTAATCTTGAGGACTTCACCGGTCACGTAGCTCGAGAGGTCCGAGGCTAAGAACAAAATTACCTTGGCTACCTCGGTAGGTTCTCCTAATCGGCCCATAGGAATTTGACCATACAAGGCGGACTTCTGGTCTTCATTGAGCTTGTCGGTCATGGGGGTGATAATAAAACCTGGGGCTACCGCATTGACCCGCACGTTTCGGCTGGCTACTTCCCGAGCCAAACTCTTCGTAAGTCCGATAAGACCCGCTTTTGAGGCCGAGTAGTTGGTCTGACCACCATTTCCAATAACACCCACAATAGAGGCCACGTTGATAATTGAACCACCCTTTTTAATCATGTGTCGGCTTACTGCCCGGCTGCAATAGAAGGCGCTGGAGAGGTTTACGTCCAGAACGGTTTTCCAATCCTCGGTCTTCATGCGGAAAATGAGTCCGTCGCGGGTAATTCCTGCGTTGTTCACCAGTACGTCGATTCCACCGGCTTCTTTTACGATTTCGTCAATAACCTGGTTGACCCTCTCTTCGTCGGCCACGTTGGCTTCCTTAAAGAAAGCCTTCGCCCCATGGTTTGTCGCCAGGTCTTGGTATTCTTTGAGACTGTCTCCGTCTTGCAAATCCAGGTAGTAGATTGTCGCCCCTTCGTTCAAAAAGGCCAGGACAATTTCTTTCCCAATTCCCCGAGATCCGCCGGTAACAACCGCTATTTTGTCTTTTAATAACATTGGTATTTCTCCTTCAGAAGTCCAGGATACACATAAGTTCCAAGATTGTGAAGAGGAATTCCTGAATTTGATTCAACTATCTTTTCGCTTTTTGATCCCAGGGGTTATTCGGCGACCCTAGCACCCCAGGTCTTTAGACGGTCTTCAATAAAGTCCAGACATCTATCGTGCTCGGCCCTCCCCCGTCCCGCGACTGCCATAGGTTCACCAAACTCGAAGAATATCGCCTTTGATCGGTCCACAGGACCAAATCCCCGCAGGATAGGTGAGTTACCCCAGTAGTCGGTTTTTAAGGCCACGGGAACCAGGTAGGCTCCGGTCCGGGATGCAAGCTTTGCCCCAAGACTGTTAAATTCAGTTCGGGCAAACACCGGTTTTCTGGTACTCTGGGGAAATATAATGATAGAGCGACCCTCAGATAGTATGCGACTGCCTTCGGTTAAAACTGTTTCCAGGTCCTGCCGAGGATCTTTGCGGGTTACCACTATAGGATTTCGCGAACGCATTACTGGACCCCAAACGGGACCTTGTACCAGCTTGTCTTTGACCACAAAGGTGCATGGTCGTAAGGGAACGATGAGACCGGGCAAGATGAGAGTTTCCATGGTACTCATATGATTCGCTACAAAAATCGCCGGCTTGTCCAGGTTTCGAATATAGTTCAGTCCGGAAATGGTAAACCGGGCATCGCAGGCCTCCAGGGCCTGAAGAACCTCGAGGGAAGATCGACACCAAATTTCATCGGTGTACTCCCCCCGAACCGCCAGGGCACGGTAGCGCAGGACGATTTGGAAAAATTTCGTATAGGGACTCCACCGGGATCGGAGCATTAGGTATTCCCGAAGGCAGGTTTTGGTAGTGGTGGGGGTGGTGTACACGTCCCCATTCATTATCGGCAACATAGGGCTATTTTACCTCAATTGAGTGGTATTCGGGGTAAAAATATCGTACTCTTTTTTGTGTGCACCAAAGCTTTTAACCACAAGCTTTGGTGCACTAACGAAGTGTCTATGGAGGGCCCCGGGTATTGAAAGACTTTTTGCGGTTTGAAGGGATTTGTAAGAGCTACACAGAGGTTCAAGTCCTCCAGGACGTGAACTTAACAATACGGCGAGGAGAAATTTTCTCCCTCTTAGGTCCCAGCGGCTGCGGAAAGACCACCTTACTCAGGCTCTTAGCGGGTTTTGAATCGCCCAATGCCGGACGAATAATTCTGGATGGCAAAGACATAACCGACCTCCGGGCAGCAAAACGTCCGGTAAATACCGTATTCCAGAACTACGCCCTTTTTCCCCACATGACCGTCCGGGAGAACATAGCCTTTGGACTGTGGGTTAGCAAAAAATCAAAAGGCGAAATAGCCCACCAAGTTGACAGAATGCTCGACCTTATTCAAATGGCTGACCATGCCCATAAAAAGCCCGGGCAAATTTCTGGGGGTCAAAAACAGCGGGTAGCAATTGCCCGAGCTTTGGTCAACAAACCTCAAGTGCTGTTACTCGACGAACCCCTAGCGGCCCTGGACCTCAAACTACGCCAACGAATGCTCATCGAGCTGGACCATATCCACGACGAGGTAGGGGTTACCTTCGTGTTTGTGACCCACGATCAGAACGAGGCCATGAGCCTGTCCGATCGTATAGCGGTCATGAACACGGGAAAGATTGAACAAATTGGAAGCCCCGCCCAGATATACGAAACCCCCGAATCGAGCTTTACTGCCGCCTTCATTGGGGACACAAATTTCTTCGACGGCCGGGTTATAGAAACCCTCGAAACCGACTACTCGCGGATCGAAATCGACGGACTCCCCCCAGCCCTGGTCTTTAACGACCGTCCTCGGGCCCTTGGGGACCTGGTGCACCTGAGTGTGCGTCCGGAAAAAATCACCATAAACCGAGAAAGGGCCCCTACCCCTCCAGACCCCATAAGCAAACAAAACATCCTTCGGGGCACGGTAGAAAACATGGTCTACCTTGGTTCGACAACAAAATACTGGATTCGAGTAGGAGAATGGCTGGTTTCGGTCCAGGAGCCCCACCGCCACTTTTTGTTAGACGAAAAGCCCCCAACCTGGGACGACGAGGTCTGGTTGTCCTGGCACGCCGATGACGGTTTCATGCTCCAACGATACCGAGAGGTGGATGAAGAAATGCTCACCCTGCCCGAGGATGATAGCCTGCTGGGATCGGGGCTGTAGGATGATCCATCGCGGCTTTACCTGGCGACGAAACTCCGATGCCCGAGGGATTCGGACCCTGCCCTCGGTTATCGAGAAAAAGGCGGTAGAAATTGGCCTAACTTTGCCTTCGTTTTTATGGCTTCTGACCTTCTTTCTTGTTCCCACAGTTATTGTGGTCCTTATAAGCTTTCGGGCCTCGGATTCTTTTGGGGGAATAGGCGCAGAGTGGACCCTGACATCCTTCTACGAAATTTCCCAACAAAATTTTTGGCCCATCCTGTGGCGAACCCTTAAGTTAAGTCTGTATACCACTGGCCTGTGTTTGATCTTGGGAGTACCCGTGGCTTACCACATGGCCCGGGCCGAACAGCGGACCCAACAGAACCTCATGCTCCTCATTATTATACCTTTCTGGACCAACTTTCTTATTCGTATCTACGCCTGGAAGGTCTTACTCCACCCGGACGGAATTATTAAAACCGTGCTTGCTACCCTGGGCCTGGTCAGTTCAGAGGCGACCCTCCTGTATAACGAAGGGGCGGTGTTGCTCGTTCTGGTCTACACCTACCTACCCTTTGCCATCTTGCCCTTGTACTCGGCGGCGGAAAAGTTTGATTTTCGACTCCTGGAGGCGGCGGAGGATTTGGGGGGGTCTGATTGGACGGGGTTCACGCGGATTTTTCTTCCGGGCATTTCGGCCGGAATTGTGTCGGCGATCTTGGTGGTGTTTATTCCGGCCCTGGGATCCTACATTATTCCCGAAATTGTCGGAGGTCCAGATGGGCAAATGTTAGGAAATAGAATCGCCCAAAGGGTCTTTACCGACCGAAATCTTCCCCAGGCCAGTGCCTTGTCGAGCCTTTTAATTCTTGCGGTCCTGGCTCCGGCTTTGGTGCGATTTGGACTACGAACCCTTCCCCGGAGGTGGTCCCGTGGCCAGGCGTAGAGGGTTTTTTACCGGAACTATTTCCGCAGGGGTACTGTTTTTTCTCTGGCTCCCTATAGGGGTACTGGTAATACACTCTTTCAATGCAAGCCGTTTTTCTACCGCGTGGAGTGGATTTTCGCTGGTGTGGTACGAGCGGCTATTGAACGACCGGGCAATATGGAGAAGCGTAGAAAATACCCTCGTTGTGGCGGGGGTGAGTACGTTGATTTCGGTAATTCTGGGTACCCTGGCGGGGTTTACTCTCTACCGATACTCGACTCGGCTCCAAAGGGGCCACAATAGCCTGGTAACCCTTCCGCTTATTATTCCCGATATCCTCATGGGTATGAGCCTATTACTTTTCTTTTTGGCTGCGGGCCTTCCCCTGGGATTAGGAACGATAATAATTGGCCATATAACTTTTTGTGTCAGTTACGTCGCCATTACCATCCGGGCCAGGCTCCAGGACTTCGACTATGGGGTTGTGGAGGCGGCCCAGGATCTGGGAGCTCCAGGGTGGGTAATCGCCTACAAAATCTACCTTCCCCTTCTTCTTCCGGGAATTCTGGCTGGAGCGATGCTGAGTCTTACCCTAAGCCTGGATGATTTTATTATTACCTTTTTTACCGCTGGACCCGGGAGCAGTACCCTTCCGGTTCATATTTACAGTATGATTCGCCATGGGAGTCCCCCGGTAATTAATGCCTTATCGACCCTCTTTTTGGCTTTAACCTTTGTGCTCGTGTTTGGATATCAGAAATTTTTGAGGAGGAAAGTATGAAAAAGCTTACTATGGTCCTGTTCCTTGGGTTGAGCGTAGCCCTTCTTTTTGCCGGTGGGGGTCGCCAAGAGGTCCCTAAATTGTACGTCTATAACTGGTCGGACTATATCGATGAAGAGGTCATAACCTCCTTTGAAGAGAGCTACAATGTAGAAGTAGTCTTGGACTATTTTGACTCGAACGAATCTATGTACGCAAAGATTAATGCCGGGGCAACCGGGTACGATGTCATATTTCCTACCAGTTACATGGTGAGCATCATGCAGAGCCAAGGGCTCCTGGCGCCAATTCAACAAGACCGCATTCCAAACCTGGTTAACCTCGACCCTCGGTACCTGAACTTTGCAGCCCAACCGGCCTTGAGTTACTCGGTACCGTACATGATTTCGACCACGGGCATTGGGTATTTGTCCAGCCAGGTTGGAGAGGATTTTATCCCCAGCTGGAGTGTCTTTGGAGATTCTCGCTTCCGAGGGAGAATGACCATGCTCAATGATATGCGCGAAACTATCGGTGCGGCCCTCAAGTATCTGGGGTATAGCATGAATACAACCAACCCCTCTGAGTTAGAGGCTGCGGGAGATCTGCTCCTTGAGTGGAAAGAAAACCTGGCAAAGTTCGAGGCTGAAGCCTACAAGAACGGCTTGGTTTCTGGGGAGTTTCGGGTAGCCCATGGCTACAACGGCGATATTTATCAGGTTATGGAAGAGAACGACGACATCCTCTTTGGTATTCCCATCGAAGGCACGACCCTGTCGGTAGACGAAATGGTCATTTTGGAATCGAGCCAAAACAAAGAACTGGCTCACGACTTTATCAACTTTCTTTTGGATGCCGAAATCGCTGCTCAAAATACAAATTACGTCTACTTCTTATCGCCCAACGTTCCTGCCTACGAGTTGATGGATGAAGAAATCCTTGAGGACCCAGGAATTTTCTTGAACGAGGATGTCCTGGCTAAAAGCGAGCCCTTACTCGATTTGGGCGAAACAAATTCGCTCTACATTCGGGTGTGGGACCGGGTAAAGGTTGGAGACTAGGCATGAACAACGAACCGGGCCTGTTCTTCCGGGCTTATTGCCGGAGTTTCCAAGGGATTTTGCGGGTCGTATCGCCCCTCCTGCCCTGGCGAGAGCCCCTGGTAGAAGAAGGTCCAGGCTCGGTTCTAAAACTTGTTCCCCATATGGTCGCCCTGGGACTGAACAAAATCTTGGTCGTCACCGATAAGGGAATTCTCACTCTGGGATTGGCCGACAACCTTTTATCGGCCATGGGGGAGGCTGGAATTACTCCGGTGGTTTTCTCCGACACCGCTACGAACCCAACGGTGGACAATATCGAAAACGGGGTCGCTCTTTACAAAAAAGAGGCATGCCAGGGAATTCTCGCCTTTGGTGGGGGTTCGCCCATCGACTGTGGAAAAGGCATAGGCGCCCGAATTGCCCGGCCCCGAAAGACCCTGGCTCAGATGAAGGGTATCCTCGGGGTCGGTCGTCGCCTTCCCCCACTTTTTGCTGTTCCTACCACCGCGGGCACCGGCAGTGAAGTAACCCTGGCCGCGGTAGTATCGAATCCCCTCACCCACGAGAAGTACGCTATTAGCGACACTCCACTTATTCCCCGCTACGCGGCCCTGGACCCCGAGCTGATCCTGGGGCTTCCACCGTCCATTACCGTAGCCACGGGTATGGATGCCCTTACCCACGCAGTAGAGGCCTTTATTGGGCGGTCGAACACCGGGCAAACGGCCAAGGATGCCCTGGAGGCTGCGCAACTGGTACTGGAAAATTTACCCCAGGCCTACGCGGCAGGTTCCGACATGAAAGCTCGGCAAAAAATGCTCAAGGCAGCCTACCTGGCCGGTCGAGCATTTACCCGGGCCTATATTGGGAACGTGCACGCCCTCGCCCATACCCTGGGAGGATTCTACGGGGTTCCCCACGGCCTGGCAAACGCGGTGCTGTTGCCTTTGGTACTCGAATACTATAGAGATGCGGTCCACCAGCCCATGGCAGAAATGGCCCGGCGAATTGGAGTTTCTACCGACATCGATGACCGACGGGCGGCGGCCGAGTTTATCGAGAAAATTCGATCTCTGAACCGGGCTATGGCAATCCCCCCGTCCCTCCCAGGAATAATCCTTGAAGCCGACATTCCAACCATGGCAAAACGGGCCTTCGCTGAGGCAAACCCCCTTTACCCGGTTCCAGCAATCTTTGGTCAGAAGGATTTCCAAACCCTTCTACGTCGGGTCGGAGAACTTGCAGAACCCGCAGAAGGCTAGTTAGTAGACCGAAACTCCAGAATCGCACCGTTTTTCCGTACCAATAACGTAGACCCCCCGGAGATCCTTCAGAATCATTTGCCCCCGACCGAAGGGACCGTGACTGGTCGAAATTTCGCAGAGGTGACCCCGGCTTTCGAGCTGTCGTATAACAGCGAGGGGATAGTCCGGCTCGAAGCTGACCCGTTTCCCTTCCATCCACTGCCAGCGGGGGGCGTCCAGGGCTGCCTGGGGATTAAGATCATAATCGACCAAGTTCCTGACTACCTGCAAATGGGCCTGGGGTTGCATGAATCCACCCATAATTCCGAAGGCTGCCAAAGCTTGGCCGTTCTCGGTAAGAAATCCGGGAATTATTGTATGGTAAGGTCGTTTTCGTCCCTCTAGCCTATTGGGATGTTTGGGGTCCAGGGTAAAGTTATGGCCCCGGTTCTGAAGGGCGACGCCCGTACCGGGAACTACCAGTCCACTACCAAAACCCATGTAGTTACTTTGAATTAAACTCACCATCATCCCCTGGGAATCGGCAACCGTAAGATAAACCGTACCACCCTTGGGTGGTTGGCCGGGCGTGGGCGATCCGGCGGTAGGACCAAGGAGGGCTCGGCGGGCCCGGAGGTAGGAGGGGTCCAGCAGGTCCTTCGAGGTATGGACCATGGACCGGGGATCGGTTACTTGGGCGAAGGTGTCGGAAAAGGCGAGTTTGATTGATTCGATGTCGTTGTGGACATCTTCGGTCCTCCCCCACGAGCCCGGCGAATCTTGGGCTCGCATTCCCAGAGCCATGAGCGCGGTAACCCCCTGGCCGTTGGGAGGAATTTCCCATACATCCACCCCGTGGTAGGCCATAGAAATGGGATCGACCCACTGGGGGGCATACTCGGCCAGGTCGGTGGGGCTGAGGTACCCGCCGGTAGTTTCACTAAATTCGACCAGATTTCGGGCGAGAGTTCCGGTATAGAGGCTTAAAAACCCTTCTTTTTGGAGGATTTCGAGGGTACGTACCTGGTCGGGGCTATACCACAGGTCCCCAGCCTTGGGTACCTTTCCCCCGGGTGCAAAGGTAGAAAACCAGGGGGCAAATTGAGGGGTATCGGAGGCCAGTGCCCGGGAATAGGCAATAAAGGCTCTGTTCCAGTAGTAGGCCACCATGGGCGGAACCACCACGCCATTTTTTAGGGCTCCTACCAGGGGTTCCAGAATTTTATCGGAACCAAGGGTGCCAAATTTTTGAGAAAGGGCGTGCCAGCCGGCCATAGCGCCGGGCACGGTAACCGCATCCCAGCCAAAGGGTGTTATGGTTTCCTTGCCCTGGGATTTCAGGGCCTCGGTGGTCAGGGCCTCGGGGCTCCAGCCACTGGCGTTTAGGCCGTGCAAGGTATTTCCATCGTGCACAAGAGCGAAACAATCACTGCCCAGACCGTTACTCGTTGGTTCCAGGACCGCCAGGGAGGCTGCGGTTGCAATAGCTGCGTCCACGGCGTTCCCCCCGGCCTTGAGAATGTCCAGGCCAATGGCCGCGGCCAGGGGGTGGGAGGTGGCAACTGCTCCGTGCCGGGCGTAGCTAAGGCTCCGGGTGGAGGGAAAGGGAAGGTGAAAGGGGTCGTAGTTCATAACAAATTCCCGAGTTCTTCGGCGGAGATTGTATGGAGTACCAGGGGCTGGGATCCATCTTTTTGGCTTTGTTGCCAGGTGACGTAGTAGGTTCCATCGTGTAGAAGCACGTCTACGTACCGGCTGGTTCGCCGGCCGAAGGGGCTGGTGAACATCGGTTGGTCTTCGGATACCCGACGAACCGGACCAAAGAAACCATCCTTTGAGCTTTCGGGTAACCAGGCCATACCCCCAATTTCTTCGCAGGAATACCCCCGGGGGCGTTTTTTGCCCTGGTCGTGCTCGTCCAGCCTCCGAAGGGATTCGCCCCCGTCGTAGAAGATGACGGTGGTAGCCTTGCCCTTGGTATCGGGAATATCGACCACTGCGGTGGTGCGGGTTATGGCCACGTCCCACGATAGACCCCGGGGGAAGAAGTTGAATACCGGTGGGTCGAAGGAAGAGGCCCCCTTTCGGCGCAGGGCATAGCCGGTATTTGACGAGGCCCAGGTAAAGGGATGGTAACAGAAGAACAGAGCAAGATGACCCTCGGGGGTATGGTATACCAGGGGATCTTTGACATGGATGGTGCCGGGCACCTCGCTTCGAAGGACTTCGGTAAGGGTGGACGGGCTCAGATCCTCTACCCGGTCGGCGAAAATTCGATCGATGCTCCAGATGCCCGTACCGGGTTTTAGAAATTCTTCGTACCCTTTGGGGTAACCTCGTCCACTTTTTTCGGTGGAAATGAAGAGTTCAACGCCCCGTTCGGACTTATAGAGGGCCGAACCCTCAATTGAAAGTACTTCGAGGTTTCCAAGGTTTAAATCTTGCTTAGAAAAGGACAAAGTTTTTTGCCAGGTTTGGCCCTGGTCGGAAGAGCGGAAGACGGCTAACTCGTTCCCCCGGGTGCCTTTTGCCAGACCGGTTCGTGAATCGCCCCCGTCCCGGTAGCGACCGCAGACGTAGAGATTTCCAGAGTCGGAAATCATATTGCCCCCACCGAACCAGAACTCTGGCTCGGGGACGCGGGCGGGGACAAGTACCCGGGCTTTTTGTTGGTTGACAAGGGCGTGGCCTACTTCCGCAAGGTTCATACAATCCTCCTAGGTAGGAGGATTGTACTACTGATCGACTTTGTTGAAAAAGGCCGTTTTTCTAGCCAGGATAAGAACACTAATGAAAGCCAGAATTTCAAAAATGGTAGCGGGAGCACCCCCAAGATTCGACAACATCTTTATCCCATCGATCCCCGCCAGGCCTAACATGACTAAAGCTATGACTCCAAGTCCTACACCCCACATAACCTTGATCCAAAGGGGCGCTTCTTCTTCATCCTTCGATATTCCATGGGAAGTAAGGGCTGCCATAGCATTTGTCGTCGAGTCAGCTGCGGTCACAAAACTTATGAAGGTAATAAAAAGGAAAAACGGAATTATAACTCCTGAAAACGGAAGGGCTTCCAAAACCGCATAGGGTATGGCCGCAGAATTACCGGAGTTGAGCATTTCAACCAGGTCTACTTGACCGGTAAGTTGAAGGTGAATTGCGGTTCCACTAAATATAGTCATCCAGACCATTCCAAAGAGAGCGGGCCACACAAGGGTAAAGGTAATTACGTCTCGAATTCTATGGCCATAGGCTACTCGTCCGAGGAAACAAGCTGCTACCGGAGCCCAGGCCATCCAGTTTGCCCAGTAGAAGGTTGTCCACCACTGGGGCCACTGATCCTTGGCGGCCTCGCCGGTCATGAGGCTCTTCTCAAAAAAACCCGAAAGATACCCCCCAAGGGCTTCAGTACCTAGGTTAAGATTGAAGGCCGTTGGACCAAAAATCACCATGACCGCCAAGATAACCCAGTAGACGTTCATATTGAGGTTCGAAAGGATTCGAATACCCTTTTGCAGACCGCTGGCCGAGGAAATAACGAAAGCGACAATAGCCAAACCCAGTATTACCGCCCAGGATAGAAATCCACTCGGTATGCCACTCATGTTTTCTACCGCCCCACTCATATTCAGAGCACCGGTAGCGAAGGTGGAGGCCATTCCCCCAGCGATACACAGGAGTACGACCGCGTCGATTACCTGGGTCAGAATTCGGTGTTCAGCGAATCGGCCCAGGACCGGGGCAAATTGGCTAGAGACCGAAAAGGGCTTTCGCATATTATAGTAGGCAAAAGCGAAAACAACGGTGGGCAGGGTGTAGATAGCATAGGGAGTAATAGTCCAATGGAGAAACATGGTCTCCATGGCAAACCGAATCGCACCGGGGGAAAATGGCTCGAGGCCGAGAGACTCTGGTGGAGCCGAAATATGGTAGATGGGTTCAACCGTTCCCCAGAAAACTACCCCTGCAGCAATTGTTGTACACAGAGTTATATAGAAGGCCCGTAGCCGGGTGAAGGTAGGAACCGCCTTTTCGCCCCCGATTCGAATACGACCGAAGGGAGAAAAGTAAGCGACCAAGGTTCCAGCAACGGTAAGTAGTCCTACAGTGCTAAATACCCCGCCGAAATTTGCGATAAGCCAGTCGTTGGCGGAAGAAGTAACCCTATAGAAGGTATCTTTGTCGATTATACTGTACACGACTGCTATCAAAAGCAACCCTGCTGCGGGGTAAAACGCCAGGGGCCGAATCTTGAACTCAGTCTTTTGCATGTCTTACCTTCCTAGGGTTCTGTTGTAGCTGAATGAATGGTCCGGAGGGTGTCCTCCAGCATCTGGGTTAGATTTCGATAGGCAAGATCGTTCACCCTAGAATATCGCCTATGGTTTTCTGCGTTGGGTTGGAACTCGTCTCGGGGGATTACCATTTCTTGAACCGCTTCGGAAAAGTCCAAGTACACGCCGGTGGCAACGGCAGCACAAATTGCAGCACCTAAACCCGCCGCTCCATTTATACGGTTTCGTACCGCGGGAAGCCCAAAAATATCGGCCACAATTTGCATAAACAGGGGACTATTCGATCCACCTCCACAGACAATCATTCGTGTTGGTCTAACACCTAGCTCACTGTTCATTTTGTCCAAGTTGTTCTTCATTCGTAGAGCGATAGCTTCCATGAATGCTCTATAGATGTGTCCCCGGGTGTGTCGCTGATCAAAGCCAATCATGAACCCTTTACGAAAGAGTTCAGTCGCCGGTGCTAACCAGTCTGGGGCTATAAGAAGCCCATCGGAGCCGGCGGGGACTTTGGATGCCTCAGATTCGAGGAGTTCTTCGACAGTCTTTCCTTCGGTTCGTGCTCGGGCAGCGAGGTCTTCGCCAATGAGTCCTTTGAACCACGAAATATGCCACATTCCTCCCCGAATACCCGTGCTTTCGTAGAGATACCGGTGGGGTATACACGAAAGGTTCGTAAAGAGATTATCTGTCGCTTCCCGTACCTGGTTGCCAAAAACCATAGACGTTATATAGGTTCCCAAGGAAAGGAGGGCAACGTTCGGTTCGATAAGTCCCGAGCCCAGGGCCTCGACCGCCTTATCGTTGGCGGTCGCGACTACAGGCAAGCCTTCGGGCAGACCCGTTTCGGCAGCAGCCTGGGCACTTACTCGCCCAAGGATTTCTCCCGGTAGGGACATATGGAGTAACTTTTCCTTCGGAATTTTGAAAGATTCAAAATGAGCGGCATCCTCGGACCATTTCCAGGTATCCATATCTACCGGAAACTGATACTGATAAGCATTTGCAATAGTGTCCTTGAGCTCACCGGTCAGGCGGAAGGTGAGATATCCTGAAGTTGAACCGGTGTACCCAATTTCCGGCTCGTCCTCATAGGTCTGGTAGGCTCGAATGTCCATCCAGCTCATGACCGGAGCCTGAAGCTGACCATTGGGCTTGAGAAACACTCGACAACACCGGATTGAACAGAGCCCAATTCCGGCAATTGCCCTGGTGTCCCCCGAGAATTCGTGGAACAGTTTCTGTAACGCTACCTTTAGGCTGTCCCAAAGGTCGTCGTCGGGGTGTTCTACCCAACCAGGGTGCCGGGAAATCATTGGCCTCAGGGGCTGAGTGGCACTACAGAGTACCTCGCCCTTTTTGGTGATGATCGAGACCTTCGTACTTTGGGATCCACTATCGACTCCGATAAAATACCGCTCATTTTTCATAGGTTTCCTCGGTTTAGCGGGTTAAGAATCCGCCGTCGACGGCGAGAATATGACCATTTACAAAGTTGGATGCTTCGCTGGCTAAGAATACGGTAGTACCCATGAGATCCGCCACGTCGCCCCAACGCCCGGTAGGTGAGTGATCGATAACCCACTTGTTTCGTTCAGGGTCGCTCATCGTTTTGACCGTGACCTTCGTTTTGAAGTACCCTGGGGCAATACCGTTTACTTGAATGTTGTACTGGGCGAGTTCGTCGCAAAAAGCCTTCGTTAGGCCGGCGATTCCGTGCTTGGTCGCAGCGTAGGCCGGAGACCATTGCCCACCGAGGAAGCTGAACATCGAACAAATATTGATGATTTTTCCGCTTTTTTGCTCGATCATTTTTAGGGCCGTAACATGGGAAATCTCGAAGGCGGCAGTAAGGTTTACGGCTACCATTGGGTCCCATTCTTTGCGACTATACTCTTTGAATTCTTTATTGAGGCCGATTCCTGCACAGTTGACTAAAATATCCACCGATCCAAAACTCTTTACACAGCGGTCTACAATTTCCTGGGGTACCCCTGGTTTGGTAATGTCGGCGTGCATGTACTCGGTTCTTACCCCTTCGGCCTCAATGAGCTTTCGGAAACCCGGGTCATCGGGTTCGATGCTAGGAGTCAGGACGTTTGCGCCTCCCTTCGCCAAGGCGAGGGAAAAGGCTTGACCAAGACCGGTGTTTCCACCGGTTACAATTGCGTTCTTCCCTTTCAGGGAAAAGAAGTCCATTCGAAAATCAGTTATTTCCATTTTTCTTGCTCCTTAACAATCCAATCATAGATTCTAAAAATTCCAGGGCATCACCTTCGACCACCAGATCCGAAAGGCTACAGATAGGTGCATTCCTGTCTTTGTTCACCGAAATGACAAACTGGGCGTTCTTGAGCCCAATTACGTGCTGTATTGACCCTGAAATACCAACCGCCAGGTAGAGTCGGGGACTAACAGTCTTTCCCGACTGACCAACTTGAATGAAACGGGGTGCAATTCCACCGTCGACGACCTTTCGGCTGGCAGCGACCATCCCCCCTAATTCCGCCGCTAGTTCTTCAACAAGAGGAAAGACCCTTGTAGCCCCTCCACCTGCTGAGACCAAAACCTTTCCTTCCCGAATATCGCCGATGCCCGGATGAGAAATTTGCTCCAGAAATTTTGTACTTCCATGTACGTCATTGATTTCGTAGGAACGTACTAATGTCGGACGAAGGGCCTCTTCGTGATACCGAAAGGTATGGGGCCGTACGGTCATGAGTAAGGGGCCCGAGGATCGATTTTTGATGGTTGCCAGCATCCGTCCGGTGAAGGCTGGACGAATCATGCCCAATCCACCAGTAACCCCAGTTACGTCTGCCACAAGCCCGGTCTTGAGTCGAGCAGCTATCCGGGGGGCCACCATTCTCCCCAAGACAGTCGCGGGAACCAAAATACAATCCCATTCGTAGTCCCGTACCAGGTCAGAAACCCTTTGCGCCAGGGTCTTGGGGTCGAAGCTCTCGACACTTTCCTCCGAGGGAACCAACAGTTCATCGAAATACCCTTGGGCCTGGGAACAGGCCTTCAAAACCGATAGACCATACGTCCGGTAAGACTCCTCAGGGTAGAGTTCCCGCGCTACCCTAAGGAGATCGATTGAAATCTGAACCCCTTGAGGATCCAGAAGTACCACCACTTTTTTCATTCCTCTACTAGCCCGTGATTGAGTAAGAACTGATAGACCCGCCCAATCCCCTCGGCGTTTGTGCCAACAAACTGGGTGTCTTTCTTCGCGTAGGTTCGTACCTCGAGGGATTCAACCCAGGTGAGCGAACCCTTGAGCCCAACTTCGTTCGTATCGAAGTTGAGATCCTCGTTTGAGAGAACCAAAATTCGATCGGTGCAATCTTCATTCATTGCCTCGTAGGAGAGGTAGGGAAGTTTAATTTTGGGGTTATAGAGAAACCCCAGCACCCCGGGCAGAGCAATAGAATATCGAAGAATCGAGTCTTCCCCATCTACCGCTACCTCTACTTCCCCTTGATCCACCTTTGTCCAATCGATGTCAGAAATATCCGAAAGACTCGGCAAGTCTAGAAATTCTGCAATTTGGTGCCCTACGTGACCCGTACCCCCATCCATGGTATGAGTCCCGCAGAAGAGTATGTCGAAGGAAGCACCCGCCAGGTAGGTCGCAAGAACCTTACTGGTTACGTAGGTATCGCTGCCCAAATAACAGGTGTCACTTATGAGTGTTGCTCGATCGACCCCTCGGCGAACCAAATCTTCCAGGTGAGCCATGACCCCCTTTGGGGCCATGCTCACTGTTTCTACGTAGGTGGTTGGATCCTCTTCTTTAAACCGGAGTGCTCGAGCCAACGCGGTAGTGTCGTCGGGATTCAAAATCATTCGAACCCTATCCCGCCGTAGCACGTTCCTCTCATAATCGTAGTCAAAGCTTTCTGCGTCGGGCACCGGTTTTACTAAGCAGAGAATCCGCATACCTTAGGCCGCCTTCTTTTCCTCGAGTTGTTGCTCCTGGCGATGAATTCGGCCGTAGATGATTGCAAATACTATACCTACCACTGCAAAGACCGCACTGGAGAGGAAATAGGCGTTATACCCGCCGTTATCCCCAAAGGTATTGAACAGAAAGCTATTAAATTGGGGCAAAATAATGTCTGGTAGGTAACCGATGAATGAAATTGCACCGATGGCACTCCCCATCATTGCGACACTAAATCCGTCGTCACCGAGGATAGACCAGTAGGTACCCCGAATTGCATAGAGGAATATTCCCAGAGCAATAACCGTGGCGAAGAACACCCCGTGGGCCAATGTCGTGGGCAGAATGGCGGTTAAGGTAAGTGCAACAGCCGCTCCCCCAAGGGAGATAGCGATAGTAGTGGTCTTTCCAATCTTGTCAGCAAAGTATCCACCGACAAAACCACCAACCGGACGCATCCACAGAATAACGACGGTAACCGTTCCGACGGTAACAGGATCTACGCCCAAGTTCGATTGAAGAAATCCACCGATATAATAGACTGTCCAGAACACTGCATAGCCCAAGAAAAGAATCGCCCCATGAAGAAAGAGGAATTTGTTCTTGAGAAGTTTGGGAATGTCGGTGAAGTGGAACTTCTCGGTTTCATCCCGAACTACCGTTTCTTCTTTCTTTGCATCTTCTTCTACGAAGAACCATACGGCGACCGCTGAAGCTGCGAGAACAAAAGAGTACATATAAATAACCGCAACCAGTGCCTCTCGCTTATCGACTAGGTCCAAACTACCACCGAGGACTCGAGAGAAGATAAATACCGCAACGCTGGCCAATACTGCTTCGATAACTCCTCGACCACCATCGAGAATTCCGAAGAATCGACCTTCTTCTTCTTTTTTTGTAAGAAGTTTTACTAACTTCAGGTGGGAGCTCCAGAAGGTAAAGACGCTGAAGAATCCCCAAATTGCGAAAATGACGGCAACATAGGAGAACTGGGGAACCTGGGCAAACCAGAAACCACCAATCGCTGTGCCTGCCAAGGATACGGCCAAGAGTTTCTTGGCGGAAAACTTATCGCTGAGAATTCCGCTGGGGATGTATCCAACGACGAACACGAGCCCAAGTATCGAGTAGATCGTATTCAACTGTTGAAGCGACATTCCAAATACCTCAAGAATTGTTTCTTGGTAGTTGGTACGCAGGTATACCACGGGATAGATTGCCCCCGCTGCAAGGACGACAAGGAAAAACTGAAAATAACGACGCAATGCTTGCTTATCCACTGGAAATTCCTCCTTCTTACTTTTGGAACTTTGCGCCTTCTTCTTGGTAGAAGATTGTGCCGAAGTTCATGATTCCGTTGGGATCAAATGCCTCTTTGAGCTTCTCAAGCATGTAGTAGGCTGAGCCATGCTCGTCCTTAGTCCACTCATTGCGGAACTTTCCTATGCCATGGTGGTGACACATTGATCCGCCAACCTTGAGGGTCTCTTCGACAATGATGCGCTGCAGGGGATGGTGGTATACCCGCATTTCATCTTGGGGAGCGCAATTGATCGTATAGTTGTAGACAAAGTACATGTTGGTGCCGTTGATGTAGCTATGGGAGCTATGACCACCCAACATGGTGAGGTCGTGGGCTCGAGGAAACTCCTTTCGGATTCGCTCGATTACATTCCGATACAAGACAGGAATAGTTTCCCAGTCAGCGGAAACTTCGGTAGTAAACCCAGCGTGAGAGTCGTTTTCGATCATCCCCTCAAATTCGTCATCGATATCTTTTTGGGACCAGTTGAGATGGCGAAACCACGCTTCAACGAGGCTGCTGTCTACTTGTTCAACTATTTTCTCCTGGAACTTTGCCACCAATTCTTCAATTCCTCGGGAAGTAGCTTCTACTATGCCCGCGTTACCTTCGGCCATGAAAATGAGTACACATTTGCCCTTATAAAAGTGATAAAAATGTTGTCGGGCATCTTCTTCGGAATAGGCTCGAGCTACCGAGGGGCGATAGCCGTTAACCATAACCTCCCGGAGGGCCTTGATTCCTGTTTCAATGTCCTCGATGAGGTAGCCAAAGAAACGGTGGTTTTTGGGGAAGTAGGTAAACACTTTAATCGTTACCTCGGTGATGTAACAAAGTGTTCCTTCGCTGCCAATAGCAATATGGCGAATATCGGGGCCTCCGGATCGTCGGGAAACATTCTTAATTCGGGAAATATGGCCATTAGGAAATACACACTCGAGGCCTACGACCATATCTTCAATTCCCCCGTAGAGGGTAGAAAACTGTCCAATACTCCGGGTTGCAACCAGTCCACCGTACTTGGCTACTGGCTTCGATTGGGGAGAGTGTCCAGTCGTAAGGCCCTGCTTGTTAAGTTCATTCTCCAAATCTTGAAGAGTTACTCCCGCTTGCACTGTGGCCTGCATGTTATAACCATCGATTTTGATGATCTTATTCAGGTCTCGTGCATCGAGGACTATCGAAAGCTCTTTCCAGTTTTCGAGTCCTCCTTCAGTCGCGGTTTTGCCACCTCGGGGTATGACATTTACCCGTTTCTCATTACAGAACTGAAGAATTTTCTGCACCTCTTCAGTAGATCCGGGGTACACAATGGCGGTAGGAATCGGAACGTCGAGTACCTTTTTCGCTTTTGCGTACTTTTTATACCGATCCGCAGCTGCGTCGTAGAGGTCGTCGGAATTCGTGTTTATCTTCTGGACAGACACGAGCTGGGACAACTGACTTATAAGATCTTTTTTTTCCAAGACATTACTCCTCGTATATTGGACTTCTGATTAGGATGGTAGACCCACTCCCAGCTGCCGTCAACGAAAATTTTCATTTATTATACTATATTTGCCGATTTTTTGAAAATTTTCAGGTATTGAAGTTCCGGGGTTCCCAAGACGAACCCATTGTGTTATTTTTTGAAAGGTAAAAGTAGAATGTTCAATGTTGATAGTACGAAACTTAATCCTTTAGATAAAAAAATCCTCGATACTCTCACGGACCATGCGAAGGAAAACCAAGCCCCAACCATTACCGAAGCAGCCAAACTGTGCGACTGTTCGGTCTCTCAGATTTCTAAAGCGATAAAGAAGGCCGGCTTCGTGGGGTATAAAAAATTTATTTCCTACCTCTATCTTGGGGAGACCACCTCCAAAAAAACCCTTGATGAGCTTGAGCGCCTTAAACTGGTACTACAAGATTTTGATCCAGCCCTGGTAGGGCAATTTGCCGACCTCTTGCTCTCTCATAAAAGAATTATTCTTTTTGGCTATGGACCCTCCCTCATTGTCGGCCAGTATTTTGAATACAAACTTCGCCTGGAGGTTAGAGCGTCGATAGCAACCCCGCCGGACGAACAGTCGGTCTGCAACATGGTAGACTCCAATAGTCTCTTGGTTATTTTGACTACCACCGGTCAGTATCGGTCCTTTGAAGAACTCTTTCATCGGGCAAAAGACCAGGGATCCGACGTGGTTGTCATTTCGGAGGAATTTAATTCTTTGGTGATGGAAAACTGCGATAGGTACTTTGTGCTCACGAACCATCGACAACCCGATACCCTCAAACCCCACGAAAAAACCCGAACCGTCTTTTTTATTTTCATCGAACAAGTTATTCATGCAATTCGGGGATCCTTACTCGGCCGATAGCACTTTTTATTTTATTCGTGCTACTCTCTCCCTATGAGTCTGCTCCGTTTTGGTGTTGCTATGGAAAAAGAATTAGTCGACCAACTGGATCGATTTGTTTGCCAAGAGGGGTTCGCCAATAGGTCCGAAGCCCTTCGGTCTTTAGTTCGGCGAGCCCTGACCGAAGAACGGCCCAATACTCCCGAGTCCGGTGGTCCTGTTGCACTTTCCGGAGGGGTCCTGACCCTGGTGTATCCGGCCCAGCAAAAACTCGACCGAGTACCAACGGCACCCTATTCCAGCCTGCACATCCAGGCCAACTTGCAGCTCCATGTGGACCCAACCTCAGTTTTGAAAATACTCGTCCTTCGGGGCAAGGCAGTGGAAATTCGAGACTGGAGTAACCACCTCATTCGCCAAAAAGGTGTGGTGGGAAACCTCGGTCTTATGGACACCACGACCCTGGCCCAGAGCTTCGGAAAGAATCCCCCAGAAGACTCCCATGAATGATAGGCTAGTGGGTCTAAAAGTACAAAACCTGGTGGTAGATTTGGATCGCCGACCGGTGCTTCGGAACCTGAGTTTTGAGCTCCTCGCTGGTTCTCGCACCATTCTGACTGGTCCAAATGGAGCAGGCAAAACTACCCTCATTAAGGCCCTGGCGAATCTTATTCCCGTAGCTAACGGAGCAATTCAACTAACAGGCACAGAAAATCGCCGGCACTTGGGGTACGGAGGTCAGCAGCCGGTATCCTCGGATTTTCCAATTACCGCCCGGGAGGTAGTCGCTATCGGGGTAGGTGGACGGGGAGGACCTCAACAGACCCGTCGTATTTTATCGGCCATGGAGTCCACCGGTTGCGGTTATCTGTTGAACCGCCCCTTTGCTCAGCTTTCTGGCGGAGAACGCCAACGAGTCACCCTCGCCCGCTGTCTGGCTCAGGAGGCAAAAATCCTTTTATTAGACGAACCGGCGGCGAGCTTGGACCCCAAAGGTAAGGCCAATCTTGTCGAACTCTTAAGCACCCTGTCCCAGGAGCGAGGGTTAACCATTCTCATGGCCAGCCACGAGGCCGGACATTTTGCGTATCCCGGCTGGAAGAGACTCCATCTGGAGGCGGGGCGGCTCGTTGGCAACTCCAACGATTCCGACCAGATTCTGCGGCCTTCCGCGGAGATAAAATGACCAACGTTCTGACCTACCTCACCTACCCTCCGGTTCTTCGGGGTTTTTTGGTGCTCTTGGTGGCTGGAACCTTCTTTCCCCTGGCAGGGGTCTTTGTCCTACGGATGAACTTACTGCCCTTTCGCTTCGCCCTCATGCATACATCGCTCTTGGGTGCGGCTCTTGGACTGGCTTTGGGATTAAGCCCCCTTCTTGTGGGTCTGGTGGCCAATGGGGTGCTCATTTCCACTTTGGCGACCACCGGAACCCACGTGCCCAGGCAAACTGGGCCCTTGACCGCCTTTTTTATGGTTTTTACTGCGGGCCTGGCCTTTACAATTTTATACAAGTTTGATGTTCCTGCCATGGATTCCCTTGCCCTCTTGTGGGGTAATATCTACGCCTTACGACCCACCGACGGAATTCTGACCCTGGTTTTTGCCCTGGTTCTGGCCCTTGTTACCTGGGGCTTTTTCCCCTGGATTCGGGCTGTCCTGTTCAACCGAGATACAGCCCTTACGTCGGGGGTTCCGGCCCGGCTTGTTACCACGGGTATTCTTTTTGGGGTTGGGTTCACAATCCATTTGGTAATGAGTCTTATAGGGGCCCTGCTTTTGGATGCGATTCTTATTTTGCCTGCTTTGGCAGCGGGTTACACGGCCAAGAGTACCCGAGAGCTTTTTTTGCACGCCGGGGCCTGGGGTTTTTTTGTGAGTATGGGGGGATTTTTGGGGTCTCTTGCCTTGGATATTCCCGCCAGTTCGGGAGTGACCATAGTTGGAGCCCTGTTCCTGGCCCTGGTGGTCGGTCTTTCTAAAGTCACAAAAAGGAAACACCTTAAGGAGTTGTCATGAAACGAAGTTTGTTGATTCTTTGTCTTCTCGCCGGGGTAACGGCCGGATTTGCCGGGGGTCGAACCCAGATGGGGGCCCAGGTGCCAAGTTCACCCGAAACCCAGTCCTTGAATCTAGTGGCCTCTATTCCCTGGGTCGCAGGGTTTGCCTTTCTCGCCGGGGCCGAGGAAGTACGGGTTTTGGCCCCCTACGAAATGCGCCACCCGCCGGAGTACGAAATCCGCCCCAGCGATCTGGTAGCCGTTGGTGAGGCCGAGGTGGTGCTCTACGCCGGGTACGAGAGAATGGCCGAAAGGCTGTTAGAGGCTTCGGAAAATACAACAGCGGTCCGGGTTCAGGTAACCACCACCCACACCCGGGAGATGTTAACTTCCGGTGTGCGGGCAATCGCCCAAGCTCTGGGAACTCAAGAGGTTGCCGAGAAAAATCTTGAACAGCTACTCGCATTTTTTGATTCTTGGCAGGCCGAAATGGCCGCGATGGGGTTGGACTCAAGCCCGGTAGTCGCCCACGTTTTCCAGCAGCAAATGCTGGAGGATCTGGGAGTACGGGTCGTTGGCACCTTTGGACCAGGTCCTGTGGAACCAGCCAAAATCGCCGAACTGGTAGGGTTTCAGCCAGTACTTGTCGTCGACAACTGGCATAACGAGGTGGCCGGGGGGCTGTCAGAAGTTCTCCCCGAGGTACCGGTGGTGTCTTTTGTGAATAGCCCCGGTCATGAGGGAACCCGGACTCTGCCCGAGGTTTTTCGTTATAACCGGGATCTCCTTACGAAAGTGTGGGCTGAACGTCGATAACAAACTGAATGAGATCGTCGATGGGTATTCCTGCCCGGGATGCTCCGTCGGCGATTTCGTCGCGGTTAACCTGGGCGGCAAAGGATTTTTCTTTCATTTTTTTCTTTACTGACTTTACCGCCATTCCCTCGTAGCCTTCGGGGCGAACCAAGGATACGGCGTGTACAAATCCCGATAGCTCGTCGAGGGCGTAGATGAGGTGGTCCAGTTCGTTCACCGGGTCTACCCCAAAGTGGGCCGGTCCGTGGCTAGCAATGGCGTGCAACAGGTCTGGGTCCCATCCTTTTTCTTCACCGTAGGAAATAATTTTGCCACAGTGATCGTCGGGCCATTGGTCCCAGTCGGCGTCGTGTAAAAGGCCAGCAGCTTCCCATAACCACTGGGTCGTCTCGTCGTGCCCTTTTTTCTGCGCCCAGGCTCGTAGGAGTCCACCAACCTGATGCATGTGTAACCGAAGGCGTTCATTCTTAATCCACTCGTCGAGTAAGGAACGAACCTCGTCCCGGGTGGGGAGGTTGCCTTTGTTAGCGGGATTACCAAATTCCTGTCGTCCAAGGTTGCGCGCCATACTTTTCTCCTATTCCCATCGAAAGGTCAGCGACGATACCAAGAGCAGCGCCGCCGTAAGAAGACCAAGGTACCCAATATTGGGTAAAATTTCTACCAACCCCGCGCCTTCCAACATGACCTTCCGGGCTCCTTCAACAAAATGGGTCAGGGGAAAGATCCGAGAAATTGTCTTTACGATAGGGGCAGCCCCTTCCAAGGAGAAAAAGACCCCCGACAACCCGAGCATCGGTAGGGTAACCAGATTCAAAAGTCCACTGGCTAGCTCTTCGCTCTTTATGCGAGAAGCAAAAACCAAACCGATAGAAATCATGCTGAGGATGCCAAAGACCGTGACCAAAAGAAGGGTAAGGTAGTTTCCCCTCATCATAAATTTGAGAAAGATATTCGTGACCCCAAAGACAAAAATCGAAGTAAGGATAACGATGACCAAGCGGCTCGCTGCCTGGGCGGTTACGAAGTTGAGGGGCGACACGGGAGTAGCCTTGAGCCGCTTGAGTACCCCGTTTTTGCGGTACCGGACTATGACGAACCCAACTCCGAACATACAGCTGAACATCATATTCATGCCAATGATGCCCGGGACTACCCAGTCCACGTACCGAATCGCTTGGCCGGTGACCGTTTCCTGGGCGAGGACCTGAGACGCAGGCGCCCGCGCGTCATCCCCATCGGAACCAACTCCTGCCATTGCCCCCTCCAAAAGCCGATGCAGAATTATACTGTTTGGACTTTCATCATTTATTAAATAGGTCTGGCGGGAAAAATCCAGGACCATATCGAGCTCGTGGCGTCGAAGGAGCTCAACCGCAGCTTCCCGGTCTTCAAGGGGGTAGTCGACAAATTGAATATAGGGAACGGTGGCGAACGAAAAATCACCAGGAACCGAACCAAGTTGACCGACCTTGAACAGGTCATCTTCATCTCCGGAAAAAGCAAAGGCAAATCCCGCCACCAAAAGGACAGGAAAGAGAAGATTCCAGAAAAAGGTCGAACGGTCCCGAATAAATTCCATAGTGCGGGCTTTGAACATCGAGGCAAATTGTCGATAGTGAACAGATAATTTCATGGTGTCGGCTCCCTAGGTCCGCAGGGTAGAACCGGTTAAGTGAATGAACAGGTCTTCCAGGTTTGGTTTGTGAATTTGAATTCCTTCCAGGTTGATGTTCTGGGCAAGAAGCTCGTGGATTGTGGTGTCTAGGTTCTCGGTTTGAATCTCCCAGCGATCGTTTGTTTTCCGAGCATCGTTCAAGGGTGCCCCAACTCCAAGATCGGGAAGTGAAAGAAGAACACCGGAGAAATGCTTGGCCAAGAGACGATCGGGGGTATCGATGTCCAAAATCTTGCCGTGATCCATGATTCCGATTTGATCGCACAAGACCTGGGCCTCGTCCATGTAGTGGGTCGTCAGCACCACCGTCGTACCTTCTTTGCGTATATGCCGAATAAGGTCCCAAAAGTTGCGCCGGGCCTGGGGGTCTAACCCCGTGGTGGGTTCGTCCAAAAAGACAATTTCCGGCCGGGGGATTATTGCCAACCCTAAAAGCATCCGCTGCCTTTGACCCCCGGAGAGTTTGCGATTGTCCCGATCGAGGATATCGTCAAGGGAACAGAGCCGTACGACCTCGTCCAGCGGCCGGGGCGAGGGGTAAAAGGACAAAAACAACTCGAGAGTCTCTTTTACTGTAATAAATTCCGGCAAGGCCGTGGACTGAAACTGAATTCCTACTTTGGCTTTGAACTTTTTGTCGATTTTCTGCTCGCGAAAGTAGATTGATCCCTCGGTTGGACTCAGAATTCCCTCCATCATTTCTATAGTCGTGGTTTTTCCTGCCCCATTAGGCCCTAAAAGACCAAAACAGATACCTTCGGGAATTTCAAAATCTATATTTCGTACCGCCTGGACGGTTCCAAAGGTCTTGGCCAGGTTTTCGACCCGCATTATTGCACTCATGGCAAGAAAGTATGGCCGAAACCCTCGGGGGTCAATAGAATTTAAAGCCCCGACAGGGGTAAACTCCGAACCATGAAGAGATTGGTAGTGCTTGGTTTATTGTTGTATGGAAGTTTGAGTTTTGTGAGCGGACAGGCAGCGGAGGCGACAAACCCCGGTTCAGCGGCGGGGGTTGCCGGCGAGACTGTGGGCCAAGAGGTAGCGGAGGCGACAAACCCCGGTTCAGCGGCGGGGGTTGCCGGCGAGACTGTGGGCCAAGAGGCAGCCGGGGAAGTTGCCGGCACCGAAGCAGCCGCTGGTTCAGCGGTGGGGGGCGCCGGCGAGACGGTGAGCCGAGAGGCAGCCGGGGAAGTTGCCGGCACCGAAGCAGCCGCTGGTTCAGCGGTGGGCGGTGCGGCCGCGGACACCAACCAGGCCCCGAGTGGCAATCCTGTAGAAGCGAGCCCCGACGCGACCCCTCAAACCACCGTCGATTTCTATTACTTCTACCTGGATACCTGCCCCCACTGCGCAGAGGCGAAACCCCTCATCGACAGCCTGGATGATACCCGGCCCTGGTTACGAATGCATCAACTGGAGACCTCGAAGGACTTTGGTGCCACGGCGCTGTATCAGCGTTTCGCCCAGTCTTTAGGACAACAGGCCCGGGGGGTGCCGGCCTTCTTTTTTGGTGACGCTTTGTTGATTGGATACGACAACGCCGAAGGTATGGGTGCTACCCTTACCCGGGTTCTGGACGAAGTCTACGCCGAGGCGGTGCAGGCGGGTTTTGGGCGAGTGGTACCGGGGCCCTGGGGAACGGGACAAGAAGTCGCTGCCAGTGCCCCTCCGGTGAACGATGAGGGTACAACCGACCCAGGGGTGACTGCTGGAGCGGTACTTTCGACCACCCCCATCGATTCCCAGGGACAAAGTCAGCAGGATTCTCCCCGGGCCGCGGGGAATGAAACCACCTTGGATCTGCCGGGCCTGGGGACTACCGATGTTGCCCTTTGGTCCCTGCCTCTGTTGACTATCGTGTTGGCAGGACTCGATGCCTTTAATCCTTGTGCGTTTTTTGTGCTCTTGTTCCTGCTGAGTCTCCTGGTTCGCACCCAAGATCGGCGGCGTATTTTTTTCATCGGCGGTTTATTTGTTTTGGTCTCCGGGGCCATCTATTTTGCCTTTATGGCCGCCTGGCTCAACGTATTTTTACTCCTCGGAGAGGTTCCCTTTATAACCCAGGCGGCGGGAATTCTGGCTTTAGTCCTGGCCCTCATAAACACCAAGGATTTTTTCTGGTTCAAGAAGGGAGTGTCCCTGGGGATTCCCGATGCTGCCCGGCCGGGTCTGGTTCGGCGCATGAACTTCTTGTCCCAAGACTCCAGTTTGCCGGTTTTGGTCCTTGGCACCCTGGGCTTGGCGGTTCTGGTGAACCTCTACGAACTCTTGTGCACCCTGGGTTTTCCTATGGTCTATACCCGAATTCTTACCGCCAACGGCCTTTCTGCCGGTGCATACTATGGTTACTTGGCCCTTTATAGCGCGGTTTACGTTATACCACTCCTGATAATTGTTCTTGTATTTGGGCTAACCCTCGGGGGAAGAAAGCTGGGCGAGAAAGAGGCTCGAGGGCTCAAACTTTTGTCGGGAACCATGATGTTGGGTCTGGGGATTTTACTCCTGGTTAGTCCCGGGAGTTTGTCGAATCCCCTGGTAGCCTTGGGGGTATTGGTTGGGGCAGGACTCGTGACAGGGATCGTAAGTAAGGTATTCTCCAAGAAGTGAACGAAGTGCCCTTGTACCAATGGATACGTACGGTATGGACGGCATCAACAAAAAAGCTACCACCCCATGCCAAGAAGCCCCACCGATTCCATAACCTTTACTCCTATGGAATTTGTATTGACAAAAGCATCTATTGTACTTACATTGTTAGTATGAAAAGGGGAATTATACAATGGCAACAACAAGCATTACTATTCGCATAGATGAAAACCTGAAAAAACAGGCGGAAACACTTTTTGAAGATATGGGCATGAATATGACAACTGCCTTCACAATCTTCACAAAGGCAGTCGTCCGTCAAGGTAAAATTCCTTTTGAAATCGCTGCCGATCCATTTTACAGCGCCGCAAACCAGGATCGGCTCATGAGGTCCATCGCTCAGCTTGAAGCCGGCAAGGGCAAGGTACGCGAACTGAAAGAGCTTGATGATGAATAAGGTATGGTCTGATGCAGCATGGGAAGACTACTTATATTGGCAGAAGCAGGACAAAAAGACTTTAAAGCGGATCAACCAGTTGATACAGGATATTGACCGTAATAGCAACAAAGGTATAGAGAAGCCGGAACCCCTAATCGGTAATCTGTCGGGGTTCTGGAGCCGAAGGATTGATGAAACCAACCGGCTTGTTTATTGCATCAGAGCAGGACGACTAGAAATAGCTCAATGCCGTAGCCACTAGGGCGACAATTGAATTGTCGTCCAAATGCTGGTCAGATACGTTAGAAATGAAATAATAGGCATCATCATGGCCTTGATTTCTACCGGAATGCTGATTAACCAGATTCTCTAACCATTCCTGTTTCCCGCTAAAGTCAGCTGACAGGAAACCACCGGAATCAGTGGCAGTTTTGACCGGAATACTCACAAGGCGTGGGGGTGATTCGGCAATTCTTCCAATCCAATAACACTTATCCAGGCATTGAGCTCCCAGGACTTGGTTCCAGGCATGAGAATCCAAAGATGGTCAAGGTCAAGGGTAGTTCTCGCCTGCTCCATCGACTTATTCATTCGGGGTTCAGAGGAAAATTTCATTTCGACCCCATAACGTTTTCCTTGGTGAACATAAAAAAGATCTAATTCCGCTCCACTGTAAGTACTCCAAAAATAGGCTTCCCTCGGTTTGCAGATTTGCAGGTAGGTTTCGAGGGCAAAGCCCTCCCCCGATGCCCCAAGTTTCGGGTGGCTCTGAAGGGTTTCCATGGTGTCGATCCCATGTAAATGGTGAAACAGGCCGGAATCTCGCAAATAAATCTTGGGGGACCTCACCTGACGTTTAGAGATATTTTCGAACCAGGGTTGCAATTGGCGAATCATGGACGATAAAGTTTAGTCCTACATAGGCGCAAAGGTTCATGGCTGTGTCGTAGCTTAAAACGTGCTCTTTGCGTTATTATCGCTTATTCCTCGATTCTTTCTGCTTGGTATCATGAGGCATTTACTCTTACCCCAAGCAGGCCAGTATTTCTCCTAGGCCCACATTCTTTTTATCCACTGGATCGAAAGTGGTAACCACCTGGCTACATGGCTGTCAGGAAAGCGATTGAGTTCTGGTTCCGTACAAGAATCATCCGCAAGAGATAAGCCATGGGGACCCCAGCTAAATAGATGAAACTCGGCAACTACACCTTTTTCCTGTAGAGCCGATATAAGTGCCAGACTATTTTGGCAAGGAACGGATACATCTTCCTGGGTGTGCCAGACAAAACACGGTGGAACATCTTTGTTGACTTGGTTCTCTAAGCTAAACCACTCTCTCAGTTCTTTGCTGTCTCCGCAGAGGTTTTCTATACTTTTGGCATGGGCAAATTTTCCGGTTGTTACTACGGGATAACAGAGAATAAGGGCGTTAGGTCGTATTAATTCTCTTTCATAGGAGGATTTGTACACATCTTGCCGGTTCCATAGACAACCAAATGAGAGGGCCAGATGACCTCCCGCCGAAAAACCGCAGACGGCTATCCGATTGGGATCGATATTGTACTTCTTGTAATGCAACCTGAGGTAAACCACGGCATCGGCCAGGTCGTCGAGGGGCCTGAATTTTAACGGGGGATTCTCTACAGTGTATTCAAGAACGAAGGACGCTATTCCTTCCATGGAGAAGCGTTTTCCCACATTCAAGTGTTCCCGTTTACTCTTGAAGGTATAGCCTCCTCCTGGACAGATAATCATCGCTCCGGTTGGTGAAGAGGCAAATAAGTCGTCTTCTTCATAAAGGAGTTCTCCCCCGGATGGTAAATCTATAGTCTTTACTGCCATCGTATTAGCCTTTCCAATTTGGATTTGGGGAAGGATACTTTGCCTCGCAATCCTCAAGAGTATGTTCAAGGTAGGAAAGAAAATCTGCCACAATCCTTGGCTTGTCACCACTGATATCGGTAATCTCGGATAAATCGTTTTCTATATCGAAAAGCTCAACCTTATCCATATCGTAATACTTGATGAGTTTATATCGACCCTTGCGAACCGCTACGGAAGGATGCCCTCCCTGATTCCCATAATGGGGGTAGTGCCAATACAGATATCTATCGCCTATGGACGATTCCTTCAGGAGGGGCATTAATGAGACACCATCTTTATGTTGATTTTCTAACAGATCTATTCCACAAGCTTCTAGCAGGGTTGGGTAGAAATCCATGCCGGTGACCGGCGTTTGGTTTAGTGAGTTTTGTCGTATCTCATTTTTCCACGTTATGCTGAGGGGTACCCGTAGGCCTCCATCCTTAGTCCAGCCCTTTCCTTCGGAAGCGGGGAAATTACAGGTAGGAGACCCTTCTGCGGTCGCAAGCCCTCCGTTATCTGAGGTGAAAATAATGATGGTACTCTCGTATACACCTTCGGCTTTAAGAGCCTCAATCGTCCGCCCGATATTCCAGTCCAAATTATAGATCATAGCAGCATAGGCCGGATCTGACTGGAGTATTCTTCGTGTGACCTTCTTGCCCCTTTTATCGTCGGTGAGCATCTCCTCGCCTTCAACCAACGCATTAACCGAGTCGAGCCCCAACTTTTTGGCTTTTTGTTCAAACTTCTTAATGAGTTCTGCAGGAGCCTCAATCGGGGTGTGGACCGCGTAATGGCAAAGATTCATGAAAAATGGTTTGTCTTTCGAGTTCTTGATTAGCTTGATGGCTTCGTCGGTAAGTCTATCGGTGAGATACTCACCTTCTGGGCCATCCTTTAAGGTCTCTAGGTTATACGGAGAAAAATACCCTTCGTGGGGATGACCCCAAGAGCACCCCCCGATGTTCACATCAAATCCATGGGTTTCTGGATAGTGTTCTTTCGTTCCGAGGTGCCACTTCCCGATATGATAAGTAGAGTAACCATGTTCTCTGAGGGTCGAAGGCAGCGTCTTTTCCTCGTGGCTGAGATTTTTTACATAGGGAGCATCAATGAACTTGCCTTTGAGGGGGTGCATCACACCGGCATTGTCTATCCAATCAGTGAGACCAAGTCTTGCGGGCGATTTTCCGGTCAATAGACTCCCCCGGGAGGGGGAACAGACAGGACACGAGGCAAACCCGTTAGAAAATTGCATTCCTTCACTCATGAGTCTGTCGATATTGGGTGTTTCGTAGAAAGTGCTTCCACACGCTTGAAGATCCTTCCATCCCAAGTCATCCATCAAAATGAACAAAATATTAGGCTGCATGTTTTATCCTTTTACGGCGCCGTTAGTCAGGCCGGCTATCATATATTTCTGGGTCAAGAGAAACGCGGCTACGACGGGAAGAGAAGCCAGCACAGAGAGAGTCATCATTCCCGCATAATCGTGTACATATTCACCCATGAAGGATTGCACAAGACCCAGGGGCAACGTCTTCATGCTCTCACTTCTGAGAATAGTTAAGGCAAAAATGAAGTCATCCCAAGAATAAAGGAAGGTATAAATGCCTATGGCGATGATGCCGGGAGTTATGAGGGGTACAATTATCGACGTGAGCACCCTGGTCCTGGAACACCCATCAATAAAAGCCGCCTCATCGATCGACTTGGGTATGGTGTCGAAGAAGGCTTTGATGAACCAAACCGTGAAGGGAAGAGAATAGATAATATTCGCCAGGATGATCCCCCCATAGGTATCAAGCATTCCTAACCTACTATAGAACGTAAACAACGAAATAATTATAACTGTAACCGGGAAAATCTGTACGTTGAGAATCAGCCCCATAAGAATTCCTTTCCCCTTGATTGGATACCTGGAGAAGGCATAACCCGCAAAGACCGATAAGAGAATCGAAAGTATGACGGAGCTCGAAGAGATAATAATACTGTTGGTAAAGTTTGTAATATATCTTTGTTGCATTAGAATATTTGCATAGTTGCGAAGACCACTGTCCGAGAGTCCAAACTTTGGGGGAAATCTCATGAGTTCCGGGTTTGTATGGAATGATGAAATTATCATCCAATAGATGGGAAAAAGAAATATCACCAGTAGAGACCCAATCAGAACGTAATGAAAAATCCTCGTGGACGTCTTTTTTTTTGACATACTGTTCCTCTTTACAAGTAGGCTGATAACTTTTTGTCTGAGTATCTGCGATAAAAATACACTGAGGTGCTCAAAATAACTAACCAGATCACTCCCAAGGCAGAACCTGTTCCGAAGTCAAAGCTAATAAAAGCATGCTTGTATGCCGCAATCGAAATGGTGGTGGTTCTATTCATGGGTCCTCCGGCAGTCATGTTGTAAATGATAGTGAACATTTGACTGTTGTTGACAATTGCTACGACTATAGCTGTGTCGAGTACCGGACGAATTGAAGGAATTACAACGTGTTGGAAAACTTTTACCTTACCGGCTCCATCGATTTCGGCAGCTTCGATCAGTTCCTTGGATACCGACTGGAGACCTGCAAGTAACATAATCATCATATAGGGCGTTTGCCTCCAAACAGATGTAATGACAATACTCACCATCGAAAGTTGGGGATCTTGAACCCAAAGTCTGTTCAGTTCTGATTGGAGGCCAAGGGTATAGAACAGGTAGTTTAAGACTCCATATTGGGGTTGCAGTAACCAACTCCATAATAAAGCGGTCACAACTGATGGAATGGTCCAAGGAATCATAAAGAGACCTCGAAAAAATTTCCGACCCTTGATGTTCGTGTTGAGTAAAAGAGCTATGGCAAGAGCTATCACAACTTGAATAGATACGACAGCCACAATATAAAGCAGAGTATTTCCCAGATAGGTCCAGAACAATCCCGTATCAAACAACCTACGATAGTTCTCGAAATTATTCCAAGCAGGAGGATTCACATCGGTAATCTTGTATTTCTGAAAACTGACGAATATGGCTCGCATGATAGGTGCAAAAACTACAAATGTCAGTCCTAGGAAGACAGGAAGAATACAGAGAATTGCAAACCTTGTATCTTGTTGACTTTTCGTGAGCTGTTTATTGAACATAGTTTTTCCTTTAAAAAGGGCCGCCTCGCAGACGGCCCTTTTTGGTGAAAGGTAAATCGGCTATTAATTCTCGGCGTAAATTCGTTCTATTCTTGCTTGAAGATCAGAAGTAACGATTGAGGGATCCTCATTGTTGATTCCAACCCGTTGTATTCCTTCCGCAAGTTCTTCCATTGCAGCCAAGAAATTTGGGCTCTTTTGAGGGAAAGGCTTCGCTACCCCCATGGTATCGATAAAAATCTGCATGTGGGCGTTTTCTGGGTTCGAGTAAAATGGGAGGCTCTCTACCGAATATCGACCTGGGGTCTTATTACCATTGTTTGCATTATAGATTGCCATTGCCTCAGGACTGCTGAGGTACAATGCAAACCTTGTGGCGGCTTCCTGGTGGGCAGATCCGGCAAATACCCCGAGATTGTGCTCAAGATAAGGATTTGTCATCGATAGAGAATCCCGCGGAACCTGGGTGATTCCAATGTCTTTGGCAAATCCTGTACCTTCGGGACTGAGGCCAAGAAATACGGGATATCCAAAGTCTCCGTCAAAATGAAATCCAAGATTCCCCTGGGCAAAAAGATTTCTCAGGTCTTTGATTTCAAGACCTGCTGGAGTAATGTTGTTGTCGAACAACTTTTGAGCAACGGTAAGTGCTCTTTGAGTCCCGGCATTGCCGATACTCACATTGCCATTTTCGTCAACCAAATCACCTCCGTAGTTCCAGATGTACGGCAGGAAGTAGAGTCCGGCGTTCCCTAATTTCTTACTCTGAATACCAAGGCCATAGATGGTATTGTTATCTCCATCTGAACCAAGTGCTGATATACGTTCAGCATAATCAAATAACTCCTGCATTGTTGTCGGTGGGTTTTCAATACCCGCTCTTCTCAATAATTCTTTGTTGTAATAAAGAACTACAGGACTAGGTGACCAAGGAAGGGCATACAATGTTCCATCGTAAGTCAGAGACTCCAAGAGTGTCGGGTAAAAGTCAGATAATGTCTCCGCAGGAACGAGACTTCCCATATCTGCAAGCATACCCGCATTCGTCACCGCACTCATCCAATATCCCGAGAGCTGAGCTACATCCGGTGGGGTTCCTCCCGCATTAAGAATGAGAAGTTGGTCTAACATCTGGTTGAACGGCAGTGGTATATTTTCAATTTTGATATCTGGATTGTCTGCCTCAAATTTGGCAATCATTGCGCTAAATGCTGCCTTTGTTGATTCCTCAGCAGAACCCCAGTTCATGAACCGCAAGGTAACGGTTCCTTCTCCGCTATCATTCGCTGCTTCCCCGTTTCCTCCGGCGAATACCGGAACTATCGCAAACAGAAACGATACCATGATCACAACAAGTTTTTTCATTGTTGATCCTCCTTATATTTGTGTTCGTATTGTCCCACGGAGGTTTCTACCCGTAAATAAAACTTATTGGGATGGTTTTCACATTCTTATTTTGTTTTGCTTTCTTGCGGTTTCTTTAGCTTTCTTGTGATTTGCTACGATATTGATAGGGACTGAGTCCAGTTTTTTTCTTGAAGAGGTAACTGAAATACGTGGTATTGTCGTAGCCTGCCATTTCTGCGATAGCATAAATCTTATATTGGGAGGTATCGAGCAATTCCTTGGCGTAATCAATTCTCCTGTCTGTAAGATAATCGATAAATTTACACCCAAGAGTTGTTTGAAATTGCTTGGAGAAATAGGTCGGTGGTTGGTGTACAATTCTTTCTGTAAATTAGGTTGAAAAAAGCAGGCCGATCAGGCTCAAATGGTAAGTGACCAAACTAACCAAAAGGAGAGCCCGATGGCCTACGAATCAGAGTATACACTGTTGGAG